>Ga0206810_1073_pt1 | contig 16640 bp, 15 predicted proteins | sample Alteio_BWOrgCont_56_FD_152889 | JGI IMG/M metagenome (GOLD analysis project Ga0206810, IMG submission 152889) | Enriched cells from forest soil in Barre Woods Harvard Forest LTER site, Petersham, Massachusetts, United States -... | ecosystem: Environmental > Terrestrial > Soil > Temperate forest >...
CTTCCGCCAAGGCTTCGAGGACATCGACAGCGGTCGATGTAACGCGTCCTCGGCCGTACTTTACTGGTTTCGGAAGGTTCAGGCGATTGAAGAGTACGTCTGCTAGTTGCTTAGGAGAGCTGATATTGAATTCGGTTCCGGCAAGCTCGTGGATTTCTTTCGCTTTGGCGGTGATCTCGCGTTCGAGTTCGGTCGACATTTTCGCTAGCGCGGCGGTGTCGATTTTTACTCCGGCCTGCTCCATGCGGGCTAGAACCGGGACTAGCGGGAGATCTATTTCTTCGTAGAGCTTTGTAAGTCCTGCCTGTTTGACATCTTCGTGCAGAGCGGTTGTCAGCCTTCCGGTTACGTCGGCGGCTTCGGCCAGATCGTTATTGGTTTGGAGCTGGCTTAGCTTGAGATTGAAGCGGCGGAGAGCCACGTCGGCGAGGCGATGCGAGGAATAGGTGGGATCGAGCAGGTAGGAGTAGAGCATGGGGTCGTGCTCGACGCCTTGCAGGCTGATGCCCAGGGGAGCTAGCGCGTGAATTGCAGCTTTGTAGTCGTGGATCGCTTTGGGCGTGCGGTCGGTGAGGATGGTTCGTAGCTTCGCTGCCGTGCTGGTGGAGTCCAGCTTCACAATTATGGCCGAACCTGCCGCTCCGGAGATTGCCGCGTGGCGGGCGGCGGGCTCGGCGGCAGGTGCAGGAGATTGGTCGTCGGTGAGGGCGAGCATCCCTGAGTGCGGGACTTCGTCGATGGCTTCTTCCTCGCTTTCTGGAAGTGGTTCTGTTTGCTCGGACTCAACTGCAACTGCGAGTGCGCCTTCCGGCGCGATGGAGTTCAGGGCGCTCTCTACATCCGCGGCGGATTGGGCTTCGCTGTAATGGGATTCGGTGACCTGGACATCCGGGAGCAGATCTTTCAATAGCGAAGTGAATTCGAGTTCGTTAAAAAGTTGGCGGAGGAGATCGAGATCGGGCTGGCCGGCGCGCATGGTTTCTACATTCAAGTCGACGGGGACGTTGGTGTCGATGGTGGCCATACTTTTGCTGAAGAGGATGATGTCGCGATTGTTCTGGAGGGATTCGCGGTAGGTTTTCTTTTCTACTTCGTTGGCGCGATCGAGTGCCTGCTCGACGGTGCCGAAGCGCTTGATGATTTCTACCGAGCCTTTGTCGCCGATGCCGGGGGCTCCGGGGATATTGTCGACCGAGTCTCCGCGAAGAGCCATGATGTCGATTACGCGCTCGGGAGGGACTCCTAGAATTTCTTCGACCTTGGCGGCGTCGCAGATGAGATTGTCTTTGGGCGGGTTCAGGATGTGAACGTCTTCGTTGACTAGTTGCATCATGTCTTTGTCGCTGGAGACTACGTAGACGGGATGCTTTGCAGCAGCGGCTTTGCGGGCCAGAGTGCCGATTACGTCGTCGGCTTCGAAGCCAGCCAGTTCGAGGATGGGGATGCGGTAGGCTTCGAGGGCGCGGCGGATGTAGGGGATTTGTTGGGCAAGATCTTCCGGCATGGCAGCGCGGTTGGCTTTGTAGCCCTTGTATTCGACTTCAGTGAAAGTTTGAGTCTTGATGTCGAACTTGCGAATGGTGGTGATGGCTTCGGCTTGGGTATCGCGAAAAGTCTTGGCGGCTACGTCGAAGACTGCGGCCAGGTAGTTAGGGGAGAAATCGTCGCGCAGTTTGCGCAGCATGTTGACGAAGACGTAGACGGCGGCGGTGGGAAGTCCGGCTTTGGTGGACATGGAACGCTGGCGAGCCATGGCGTGATAGGCGCGGAAGATGAACGACATGGTGTCGATTAAGAAGATGCGGTCTTCGGCGGCTGGCGCCGGCGTGGGGTCCGGTTGCGGGGATTTTGTTCGCGGGGGCAAGCCAGTAGTTTAGCAGCCGGAGTGGGTGCGGAAGGCCGTCATCTGAGGCGCTGCCAGACGCCTCGCTGCGCTCGGCTGGACGGGCGAAGGCGCCCGTCCCCACACGACCTCGTCCCCACATTCGGCCGTCACCGCATTAGCGGGCTTCCTAGAAATCTACGCGGAAGTTGGCTTGTACTACTTTTTTTCCTGCCCGGCTGGAGCTATTGCGGAAGACCAAGTAGTACCGCACTGGCTGGTTGAGAGTGGCGGGAAGGCCAAGGCTCACATCCTGATCATGGGACGAGTCGACCGAATAAACCACGTCGGCGGGATTGCCATTAAGAAAATCTGCGTACTGCTGCTCATTAATCAGGAGAAGGTCGACGTCCCCGTTTTCGTCGCCGGGTTGCGCTCCGGAATTTTTCGCGGACGAGTGATAGGTTCCATGCAGTTGGGGGCTGGCAGCGTGAGGCGGAACTTCGAAGACAAACTTTGCAGTGGAAGTGACGGCAAACGTCTTGTTCACGATGGTGGTGCTGGTGCCTACTGGTGAGGGAGCAACGTGATCGCTGGGATGCGCCTTCCACGGCCGCGCCGGCTCTTCCTTGACTTCTGTTTCAGTGGTCTGGGGCGTGGTGGCCGTCTCCATCAAGGCCTGGAGCGGGCTCACCATCGTAGTCAGCGGAGCCTGATCTGGAGCTGCGGGTTTGGGTACCGCAGCGGACAACTTTTCGGCGGTCCACGCCTTGAGCTGAGGGGGGTGGTTCTGGTAATAGACGCAGGCCGCCACCAAAGCGACGCCGACCAGCATCCATGAAACGATCCTATGCATACTCCCCGAGCCCCACTCAATAAATACCGCCGGGGGAGCTTGGTGACCAAGAGTTTCTTAGCTGCGGAAGTTACCTTGGTTTTCCGTATTCGGTGGTGTAGTGGAGCTGAATTTCGCCGCAGGTGCCCTGCTCGGCGGAGTAGACGACGCAGGTGTCGAAAGGGCGGGAATAGACGTGCAGACTGACGGCGCGTTGATTGAATTCGCGGGGATTGAGGACGCGATGCACAGGCGCAAGCGGATCGACGGCGCAGGGGTGGGACACATTCATCTCGACCGTGTCGGTGGGCTTGATGGTGGATTTGCCTTTGGCTAGATCCTGATGAACCACATGGAAATTCTCTACCAGCAAGCGGCCGATGGGGACAGCCATCCAGCAGTTCTGGTCGCGGTGGTTGTGGACAGAGCTAGCCTGGCCGATCTCCCAACAGACGGCGATCAGTTCGTAGAGCGGATTTTTGTCGATCAGGTTGCGGGTGTAGTGCTGGCGATCCCAGGTCAGATAGGGGGTCAGCGAGTCGGGGCTGAGCGGGGTGTCTTGGAGGAATCTGCGGAGTTGCTCGGTTTCGTCGAACGCGGCCTCGGGGAACTTGCGGAGTTGGGCTACGAAATCCTGGATTGGGACTTGGTTTACTGCGGTGGCCATGGGCTGCTCCCGAAGAAGTATAACGCAGCTGAGGTTGGGCTAACGGCTCGAAAACCTTTAACACAGGGGTCACAGGGGAACACAGGGTAGGGCAACATCATTCTATGAGCATGCAGTCTCCATAGGAGTAGAAGCGGTAGCGCTCGGCGACTGCGTGTTCATAGGCTGCCAGGACATTTTCGCGTCCGCCGAAGGCGCTTACCAGCATGAGCAACGTGGATTGCGGCAGGTGGAAGTTCGTCAGCATCGCCTTAACGACTTTGAATTCGAAACCTTTTTCGGGATCTGGGTAAATGAAAAGGTCGGCTGCTGCCGGGCCGGCGGCGATTGTTCCTGCGCCTACTCGAATGGAATGTTCGAGCGTGCGAACGGTTGTGGTGCCGACTGCGATTATGCGGCGGCCGGTGCGGAGCGCGAGATTGATGGCGGAAGCGGCGTTGGCGGAGACGGAATACGGCTCGGAGTGGAGTTTGTGATCTTCGACGCGATCGACGCGGACCGGCTGAAAAGTTCCCAGGCCGACGTGCAGCGTTATCTCGGCAGTCTCGATGCCGCGCTGACGGATCCGGTCGAGAATCTCCGGGGTGAAATGGAGGCCGGCTGTGGGCGCGGCTACTGATCCGCGCTGCTGGGCATAGACGGTTTGATAGCGCTCGTGATCGCGGAAAGAATCTGGGCGCGCGATGTAGGGTGGGAGCGGGATGTGGCCGATGCGATCGAGAGTGGCGAAGAAATCATCGTTATTCTTTAGCTGAAAGCGGAGGTGGCGCTCGCCGAACTCGGCGCGCGTCAGGACCTCGGCCTGGAGTTCATCTTGATCGCCGAAGAAGAGGCGCTCGCCGACTCCGATTTTGCGGCCGGGTCGAACGAGGCACTCCCAATCGTTTGGGTCGGTTGTGAGTTGGCGAGTGAGAAGGACTTCGATGCGGCCGTGGGCGCCTTCGCGGCGGCCGTAAAGCCGGGCCGGAAAGACGCGGGTGTTGTTGAAGACGACGAGATCGCCGGGTTGCAGAAGGTCGGGGAATTCGCGGAACAGGCGATCGGCATGGCGGCCGCTGGTGCGCTGCAGATGCAGCACGCGAGAGCCATCGCGGGCAGCGAGGGGTTGCTGGGCGATGAGTTCGTCGGGAAGGTGAAAGTGGAAATCGGAAACCCGCACGGTGTCAGATTATAAGTGGGAATGGGGGCGGAGATTGGAGGCTGGCATGGTACGCAAACTAAAGCGGTTTATCGCCTATTCCATTGGCAATTTGTTTGTCTGTTTTCGTAAATTTGTTTGTCTGTTCGGGCCAAGTGCGGTAGTATGCGGGGGCTGAAGCTTTAGCCGCTTTTTCGTCGCTCCCCCGAGAGTGTATTTCCATGTCCGCTGAACGGAAACACAGGGAAGAAATTGTCCGCTACGGGCGGATGCTGCACGAGCGCGGGTTCGTGGCGGCGATGGATGGGAATCTGTCGGTCCGGTTGGACCGTAACAGGATTCTGGTGACCCCCACCTGTGTGAGCAAAGGGGCAATGCGCGCCCGGGACATGGTGATTGTGGACCTGGAAGGCAGGCGGGTGGCGGGACGGCGGAATGTGACCAGCGAGATTGGGATGCACTTGCTGGTGTACCGGACGCGGCCTGACATTCAGGCGATTGTGCATGCGCATCCGCCGACCGCGACGGGATTTGCCGCGGCGGGCATGGCGCTGACCGAGCCGCTGGTTTGTGAAGTGGTGATGGGGTTGGGATGCATTCCGCTGGCGCGCTACGGCACACCGGGGACTTCGGAACTGGCGAAGACGCTGGAGCCATACGTTCCGCACTACGATGCCATTCTGATGTCGAATCACGGCGTGGTGACCTACGGGGATACGATCGAACACGCCTATATGAAGATGGAGACCGTGGAACACTTTGCGCAGATTGCGCTGGTCACGCACCTGCTGGGGCGGCAGCAACCGCTAAGCGGGGTTGACATCGAGAAGCTGATGCTGGCGCGGACGAAATATTTCGGCGGGAAGATGACTGCATCGATGATGCCGATGGCGATCGTGAGAGAGCCAGAAAAAGTTAGTTGAGCGGATCTGGTCTCGCTGTCTACTGGTCTATCTCAAAGCAAAATCCTGAGCTTGCGGCAGTGTGAAGAATGTGCCTTGCTGCGCTCGGCTGGACGGGCGAAGGCGCCCGTCCCCACATGAGCCCATCCCCACACCAGCCTGTCCGCACACATCCCCGCACATTCCTGATTCCTGACTTCTTCTGATTTATTCCCCTCCTATGCGGAAGCGGAAGCCGGCGCGGAAGTTTACTGGCAACGCGGGATAGCCGAGGACTTCGTTGTAGCGGCGATCGAGGGCGTTTTCGATATTTGCGTAGGCGGTGACGCGGTGGTTGATGGAATACCATCCCCCGAGATCGGCGCGGACGTAGCCGGCGGCGTGGTCGATGTTGAAGCCGTCGAAATCGGAATCGGCGCGCGGACCTACGAAACTTCCGCTTAAGTTTCCACCCCATCGGGTTCCGAGATAACTGAGCAGGGTGGTTGCCGAATGCTTGGGGCGGCGCAGCAAGGGATCTCCCGGGGCATAGGGAAAGCTGCAAGGATTTGCCGGCGTGCATGCCGGATTTTCAAGAATTTGGGTCGAGGTATAGGTGTAAGCCGTGATTAGCAACAACCTTGGGTGAATCCTGCCCTGCAGCTCAACTTCGGCTCCCTGAGCGAAAGACTGCTCCAGGTTGAAGAATTGGTACGCGCCCGAGGAGGTGGGCACAGCCTCAATCTGATCGTGGAAAAGATTGTTGAAGTAGGTTGCGTTCAGAGCCCAGCGGCCGGCAAACAGTTTCTGCTCGAAGCCAGCTTCAAAGGCTCGAGTGCGCACCGGCAAAAGGGCGCGGTTTGAGGTGTAGTCGTAGGCAATTTCGCCAAAAGCTTGGTAGAGCGCGGGCTCCATGTAGCCGACGGCGTAGGAAAAACGGAGGCGCGTTCCCGAAAACAGTTCTCCGCCCCGCAGCGCGAGCAGAGTGAGCGCCACCCGGGGCACGCCGATGTTACCGTAGGCGCTGCTGTGTACGAAACGCCCGCCGGCAATCGCTGAGAGCCCGCCCAGTATTAATTGTTGTTGCAGGTATGCGTCCTGATCGAGGCGCTGGCCGGAAGCGGGAGGCGGGGAATTCTGGTCGCTCACGACGCCATTTTCGCTTTCGACGCGATAGCCGAAGGTGCTGTGGGTCCAGCTCCGTTCCGAGTAGTCACCCTGATATTCGGAACCAACGTGGTTGATGCGGGTGTTGTAGAGATCCGCGTAGTTGTCGTAGCTGTCGGCGGGAGGGTTGAGGTTTGAATCAGTGTAACGATAGAGGGAGTCGAAAACGGTGAAGCGATGCTGCCACCCCGAAGGGGCGGCCACGGTAAGCTCCACGCTTCCGAGAGTATTATTCAGATGCGCGGATTCGCTGGAATCGGGAACGAGAAGCGGATCGCCATTGAAATTCCACTCTCCGGGCAAGCCGGTATAGCTGTTGGAGTGGCGGCCGCGCAGGCGCAGTGTGACTTTGTCGGTGATCGCCAGGCCAAGGTTTGCGCCCTCGAGCGAATCCGAGTACGCGTCGTTCACGCCCAGCCCGGTGCTGTTGAATTGATCTCCGAACAGGTTGTAGTCGAAGCGTCGGTTGGCGCCGGCCAGAGACGTGTAGCCGTTGGCCGTTCCGAAATTCCCACCGTCGGCGCCGAAACGAAGTTCTGGCGTGGGAGTGCTTCCGGTGCGCGTCCACACCTGCACGACGCTGGTCATGGCATCGGAACCGTACAAGGTGCTCTGCGTCCCCCGCAGAAATTCGATGCGATCGGCTTCGGTCAGGGGCAGAGTTCCGAAGTCAAAGGTCTCACCTGGGTTGTCGACGGTGACGCCGTCGACGATCACCTTGTTGTATGTGGACTCACCGCCACGCACGAACAGGGACGATAGGCCTCCGCGCTGGCCTGCGGTGTTGATGACAGCACCGGGGAGAAAGCGGACGGCATCGTCGGCGGCGATGGGCTGCATGGTTTCGAGTTGTGCGCTCTCGAGAGTGGAGATGCTGGCGCCGGATTCTTCGGCTGGTAGCGGGGTTCTGGTTGCAGTGACGACTACGGTTTCTGATGCCGTAGCGAGGTGCAGTTGGATCGTGATGGCATCAGATTTGGCCGTGACGTCCTGGGTCTGCGCGGCGAAGCCCGGAGCCAGGATTTTAATCCGGTAACTGCCAGTGGGCAACTCGTTGAAGGTTGCGACTCCCTCGGCAGAAGCGGTGGAAATCTTCGGCGGGGTGTCTGCGCCTTTTGAGAACAAAGAAACTTGAGCGCCGGCGACGGCGGTGGATTGAGGGTCGATTACTTTGACTTTGAGGTCGGCAGCGGAGGCTGCCGCAAGAAGTACGAAGAGCAACAACGAAGCGCGAAGAGCGCGCATAACCATCCTCCTTTTCACGCGAAAGGGGTTAAGGTGGACGGTTTACGCCGGTCTCCTGGCTTTGCGAGTGAGGAGGCTTCGGGCAGCAATTTGCAATTAGCAGTTGGCTGAAGCTTCCGGATTCTGCAGGCGGCCTTCCCGGGACTGCTCCCAGTGGACGGCTGCGGTTTTCTCGCTTACAGTTGCGCGGCAGCGCGGGAATTGCACCCGCTTCCCTGTCTTTGCCACGGGGCAAAGACGCGCAAACCGAAGGACATTTCAAAGAACGAAATAGCGGTGTCAGGAATCTAGCGGGTGGGAGCGGTGGAAGTCAAATCGCGACGAGCCGACTTGTGTCCTCGTGACTTATTTTCGCACGTGTGTTGGCTCCCCGACGAAGACCAGGCAGCCGTTTGGGTCGCCGATGTGGAACTCGGTCATGCCGTAGTCTCGGCCGAATAGATCGCGGATTTTGTAGCGGTCTTTGAATGTCTTCACGTGCTCCCACAGCGAAGCGATGTTGGAGACTTCGATGTAGATTTCTGTATGGCCGCGGACACAGCGCATGACCTCTTCGGAGGCGGCCTTCATGAAGTGAATGGTCTGGCCGTCGCGTTCGACGATGGCGTACTCTGCGGACTTCATGATCGGCTTGAATCCGAGAATGTCGTGATAGAACGCGAGAGTCTCTTCCATGTCGGCGGCTGCCAGCATGGGACTTATCTTCTTGGCTGTATAGTTCATTGTCATCATCGTGACTCTCTTGTTTCTCTCTAAACTTCGGCGTCACGGCACTACTCCACTTCGACCGCGGGATAGCTTTCGATATATTCCTCGCCGTTACAGCCATAGTAGGCGACCTTGCGCCCCACGAGATCGACATCGTAGCGCACGACCCCGGCTTGCCATGAGGCCGCCAAGAACTCCGGGAATGTGCTCCTCCCAGCCTGATCGGTGCGCAACGCGGCGACCAGAGCCGCTTGGTTGAATGCAGGTACATCGACGGTGCCGGAACACAGGGGTGTGCCCAGCGACGCGACCGGGCCATCCTCCGTCAGATACAGGCTCTGCGCTGCGGGTAGATACCAGAGATTTCGGGTCACACCGGCGCGGCGCAGGGTTTCGGCCAGATAGGGGAACCCACCCACCTTCGGCCGACCGGCCATGGCCCGTTTTTGGGCAGCCTGTAGATTTTCTATCGCTTTACTCATTCAGATCGTCCTCGATGGGGCTGGGGGGGTGCGCCTCAGGTTCCGTGATAGTAAGGAAATTCGTGGGTCCCGACTTTTTTGATGTTGGCCTCGGCGAATTCGCGGACGCGGTCGAGTGAATCCTGCAGCTGTTGTTGATAGCGTTCGAGGTCTTCGTCGCTGGCATCCGCTGGAACCGGGATGAGTGGGCCGAAGCGCAGCAGGACGCGAGAAAACGGTTTCGGGATGATGAGGCGGTCCCAGGTGTTGAGGACCCAGGCGCTTTCGACGGCCGTGTGGTACATGCTCAACGGGGCGCCAGAGGATCGCGCCAGGGCTACTGGACCGGGTTTCACTTTGTGGCGAGGGCCCCGGGGGCCGTCGATGCTGAAGGCTACGGTCCAGCCTTCCTGCAGAGCGCGGCGCAGGCCTAGCAGAGCGCGGACGGCATTGCGGCTGCTGGAGCCTTTGACGGCGACGAATCCGAATTTGCGGATGATGCGTCCCATGTATTCGCCGTCATAGCTGTTGCTGCTCATCACGCGGACTCCGAAGTTGCGGAAGATATAAGTGGACGGGATGATGCAGGCGTGCCAGAAGGAAGTGATGAGCGGGCGCTCGTCCAGGGTTTTTTCTGCGCCTTCCTCGCGCGAAACGCTTACACGCAGCGTGGGGCCGATTAGGCGGATGAAGGAGTATCCCGCGGCGATGATGATGCGGAGGATGATTCTCTGGCGGAGAGTGAAGCGGTTGCGACCGGCAGCGACTTCTGTTGCGGGGGCTTCAGTTGTGCTGGCATCGGTCACGAGGCTCATTGTAAATGGAGGGTACGGCTTGCTGTTATGTACCTGAGGGGCTAAAGCCCGGCAATTTCTTTATGCTTCTTGACGCAGGCCTGAAGGCCTGCTCCACCCTCGCAGTTGGCGTGGCTCCGCGCCTCGCTGTGCTCGGCTGGACGGGCGAAGGCGCCCGTCCCCACATGAATTGTGGCAATGTTGAACTTTGCTTAGCCTTCCAGGTAGGTGTCGATCCAGCTTTTGACTTTTTGGCGGCGGTCGTCGGCGGGGTCGAAGCGGATGCCGAAAGTCTTACTCTTATGCCAGGTCACAACGCCGCGGACGTTGACGCGCGGCAGAGTGAGCAGGGAAAAGGAAATCTCGACGTTAGTTCCGGAAGGCATATCCTCGGAGCTTTTCAGAGACATGCCGCCAGAGCTGACCTCAAGGCTGGAAGCGACGAGACGAGTTCCATCAGGGCTGACGACGTTGACTTCGGTCATGATCGGAATGCGCGCGTAGCGGCGAAATTCGTGGAGCACGAGCATGTGGGTGGCGCGAACCAGCTTGAGAGTCGCGGGCCGCTCCAGAGGCTCCTGAAACATGGCGTTGATGCCGAACTTGGAATAGCGCATGGCTTCCTGCGCATTTCCACCGAGACCATAGAGCACCATGCGGCTATTGGAAGGCGAGGTGCGCGCCGCTTCCATGACGATTTCGGCGCCGGTGCCTAAAGGAACCACGCAGGCCTCGAATTTCTCCTGGCGCACGCGCTCCGCCGCTCCGGAAGACAGGAGCACCGTCTCGATTCCGAACTGGCGGAAACACTCATGCAGCAGGGCTCGCGAGGAATCCTTTAAGTCAACCAGGGCAACGCGAGCCGCTGCCTTTTTGGTTCGAATAGGCGCCGGGGCAGTGCCGTAGGCATTTTCCATGTCAGGGGACCGGTCTTCAATGCGAAGGTTTATTGTGGCGTGCCCGAGAAAAGTTGGAAAGACCCTAAGGGGCAGGGCGGGAGTACAAAAGTCTCATTACCTAAGTTGGACTGGTGGGTGGGCTGGCAAAAAGTGCAGGCGCCTGGCCTCAGGCGTGGGCTACGGCCGCCATAAATGGCTGTGCCGAGGCATCCGCGGCCGGTAACTCGATGGTGACACGCGCACCGTGGGGCTGCACGTTCTCGATCCTGAGATCTCCGCCGCGCTCTTTGACGATTCCGTAGCAGACGCTCAAGCCCAACCCTGTTCCTTTGCCCACGGGTTTGGTCGTATAGAACGGATCAAGGGCGCGGTTCAGGTTGCTAAAGCCAGGACCGGAATCTTCGACTTCGATCACCGCGCGAGAGCCGCTGCTGTAGGCGCGAATGCTGATCTGCCTGCTGCCGGGCACGCCCTCAAGGGCGTCGCTGGAATTGTTGAACAGGTTAAGCAGGATCTGTTTAATTTCATCTTCATTCACGGCCAGGGGCGGCAGGTCTGGCGCGATGTCGAGCACAACTCGAACGCTGTGCCTGCGAGTGTAGTATTCGCGCAGAGCCAGCACTTCCTGCAAGACGGGTGAGAGCTGCACGGCTTGCGTGTCGCGCGTGCTGTGTCGCGAAAAGCGCAACAGATTGTCGGTGATCCGCTTCATGCGGCGCGCTTCGCCAACCAGCTTTGCAAGCTGATCCCGAGTCTGCGGCCCGGCGATAGCTTCGCTCATCAGTTCGCTGTAGCCCATGATGACGGTAAGAGGATTGTTGAGTTCATGCGCCACTCCGGCCAGCAGTTGACCCAAGGCAGCCAGCTTTTCCGACCAGACCAGCTGCGTGTGCAACGCCTTCAGTTCGACGGCTACGGCAAGATCACCGGCGAGCATTTCGATGCGGGACAACTCGACGGTTTCAATCGCGGTCTCGTCCCGGGGCGCGGCTAATCGGATGCAGCCGAGGTATGCGCCTCCGGCCGAGCAGAGCGGGATCAATAGTTCTTCGCCACCCGGTCCTTCGTTGACTCGGCAGCTTGCATCTGGTTTCACGCACTCCGGAAAACGAATCGCTTCCCGCGGAGGCAACACGTAGGAATTCTTTCCCAAGAGCCGGGATTGCGAGCAGAGAATCTTAATGTGGTCGAGCGTCCAATCCTGGGTTTGCGCGTGCAATCTCTGCGAAGCCGCTGGCGAGAGTCCGCTCGATCCCACGACTCGCAGCCTACGTTCGGCATCCTCGAGCTGCACCACCGCTACGCTGAAGTTGCTGACCTCGGTGATGGCGGAGGCAATCGCGGGACAAATGGCATCAGGCCGGCCACCGCCTAGCAAGCGGGAAGTAAGCGCCGAGAACCGTTCCAGCTGGCGGTTCAGCACCGCAGCCTTGAGTTGCATGCCGGCGATCGATTCTGACTTGTCCTCCACCACGGCCAGAATCATTCCGAAGGCGACGAAGAATTTGGGGGTGTTCCAGAGTTCACCGGGAATAATTAGATTCGGAGCGAGGCGATCGACCAGCAGGCCGAGAGGAAACACCGCTCCCCAGCAGAAGAACCCGCCGGCGATGGTGAGCATGGCAGGCGATGCCCGCCAGTAGTACCGGCAGATGAAGACGCCGGACAAAGCGAACCCGATTCCGAGGAGCACGATGGCCCCTTCATCAAAGGAGCCGCGTAGAGCGGCGCGAATCGCCCACGCTCCGGCAAACGAACACATCAAAGTGGTGGTCGCCAGAAACAAAGACAATCTGCGGGTTACCCCGAAGAAGAACCCGGCCGCACCACCGAAGCAGGTCAGCAGGCACAAGACATAAGGCCAGCGGGCGTGGACGTCGTAGCAGGTGCATGCGACGTACACTACAGAAGGCACGCCCAACACCAGCAGCAAGAGAACGCGCTTGACGGAATCTTCCACCACGCAGGAAACCGATACCAAAAAAATCACGGCGGCGGCCTGCAGCGATCCGGAATCGACGGCTAAGAATAGAGAGCTGATTGGGCCGTGATCCGGCTCCAGCAGTTGTGCCAAGAAATGGACGAATACCAGCGCCCATCCGATCGTCCAAAGTGTGAGCCGGGCACTGCGGGCCTGACGCTTCAGACACACGAAGATGATAACGAGCACGCCGACGGTTAGAAATGTCGGGATTTTTTCAACAACACCCATTCGAGGTTACTTTTGGGGGGAGCATTTCGATTGCGACAGTAACTGAGGGTAACCAGCTAAACGCCTTAGTACAACGCCAGAACGTGCCATGAGAGTGGCACCAAGGTCGGGCATAGCATTCGGAAGTGAGTGAAAGGAAAGAGAGGTGCGGGCTAATTCGGAACGGCCAATCGGCTGCTCACGCTGTTCAGGAGTTTTTCGGCTGCCTCGCCTGGATCTTGCGTGGCAAAGTTGTCTTCCAAAACGAGCACTGAGACCGCCGGATCGATTTCTTCCAGCGCCTTGGCGGTAGGTTTGCCATGCATGGTTTGCATCCCCGCGGAAAGTACCACGAGTTTTGCTTTGGTTGCCTTGAGCAGGATGCGGGCGTCGTTGACGCTCAGAGTAGTCATGGCATTGTATCCCGCGCTGCACAGCACTTCCCGCAGAAACGTGCATACATCGGTCGACTCGAAAACGCAAAGTAGGCGCGGCCTCGCGTCACCGGCTTTTCCCCGCGAATATTTGGAGCCCAGGTAGGCGGCGGTGATGGCTTCTTCCACCGAATCGTAGGTTTCAAATTGCGCGAGCAGATTGGTGAGCTGAAGCATTTTGCGGATATTGGGCGGCACGCCGCTGAGTTTGAGGTCTCCGCCTTTCGATCGTGCGGCTTGCATCAGACGCACCAATGCTCCCAAACCGCTGCTGTCGACGAACTCTACCTGGTCGAGCTGCAGCACGACATCGCCGTGCTTGTCGATGGAGTCTCCGACGTGGGAGTGCAGCGTGAAAACTTCATTGCCGGCGACGATTCGTCCGTGGCATTGAACAATCGAGACCTCGCCAACCGGGCGGCTTTCGAGCCGTAGTTGCATCCCGCCTCCTTTTCGTGGCGAATCTTACGTGGGGGAAGGCGGCAAGTCAATCGCTGGGGGATGCTCCAAATCGCAAGTTGCAGTTTGAGAGTTCGACTGTTAAACTATCCAACAGAGGATTCTGATGGAGCTGGTCACGGTAAAAACAAAATTCCAAGTCGTCATTCCCCAGAGCATCCGCAAGCGGGTCCGCCTGGACATTGGGGATTTGCTGGAAGCGTCCTTCGAAAACGGCAAGATTACCTTTACACCGAAAACAGTCATTGACCGGCACTTGGCCGAAGGACTCGATGACCTTGCCCAGGGCCGGACGCATGGTCCCTATGAATCGGCGACCGCGGCTGTCGCTGCACTTGAGCGCAGGGCGCATGGACGGAACAAATCCCCAAGGAAGCGGAAGTGAAAATCCGCTTCACGAAAACAGCACTCTGACCATCTCCCGAAGCAGGGGTGCACCGAACCATCACTTTCCCCGACACTGACGTGCAATCGATTTTTTCCAATTGCCGCAATAGTAAACGTCATCGGTGAAGTGACAGTCGACGAACTCGCCGAGGGCGGTCCCATAGATCCCGACTCCCACCCGATACGCGACTTCTCCTCCAGTCGGGTTCTTCACCCGCCAGACGGCCACTGAGTACCTCTCATACCAAGGCCTTTTATTTGAGTCCAGTCGGTTGAGCGAAGCAATCTTCTTTAGTTCGGGGGTAATCGATTCTGGGTCGGAGGTTATGTAAAAACTTGACCCTTGTTTTGAAGGCTTGCCGGTCAAGGCGCTTGTGCAAACTCTCTGTTCAAGGTCGGCGCGGTGTCTGATTCTCTTTAGCTGCGGGAGTCCAGCCTCGGCACGGATGCCCTCAAACAGTTTTGCGACGTGGTCTTCTTTCTCTTTGTCTCGCTCGACCGTCACTGGCCCTGCGCTGCCCTGCTTGGCTGCAGTCGGCGCTTCCTGCGCTGTCGCAGCCAAGAGAGCAAGCACGAGACCGGAAAATACGCTGGCAACCAGGAGATGGATTGTCTTCATAATTGCAGCCTCGGCTATCCGGCCGATCGTACTCAATGCACGACGGATCAACTTTATGTCAACCGAGAACCCACCCGGAATCAGATAGTTAGGATAGCTGATCAAACGAAAGCAAACTTGCGGGCGGCCTTCGGCTCGCGGATTTGATGAGATGGCTGGGAACTTCTACTCCGACCATCTCCGGAACAGCAGTGCACCGTTGGTGCCGCCGAAGCCGAAAGAGTTCGACATGGCGTATTCGAGCTTGGCCTTGCGGGCTTGATTGGGGACGAAATCCATGCCGCAGGTTTCGGGGTCCTGGCTAACAAGGTTGATGGTGGGCGGCAGGATCTGATCGCGCAGAGCCAGCACCGTGATGCCCGCCTCGAGGCCGCCGGCGCCTCCGAGCAGATGCCCGGTCATGGACTTGGTGGAACTGACAGGGAGCTTATGTTCGCCGAAGAAGTTGCGGATCGCGTGCGCCTCAAGCGTATCGCCGATCGGCGTGGAAGTTCCGTGGGCGTTGACGTAATCGACTTTGTCGGGGCTGATGCCGGCGTCGCGGGTGGCGTTGCGCATCACGCGGAATCCGCCTTCGTGCTCGGGGGCGGGCTGCGTCATGTGGTAGGCGTCGCCAGACATTCCATAACCGGCGATCTCGGCGAGGATAGGCGCGCCGCGTCGTTGGGCGTGCTCGAGTTCTTCGAGCACCAGGATGCCCGCGCCTTCACCCATCACAAAGCCGTCGCGATCTTTGTCCCAGGGACGGCTGGCTTTTTCGGGATCGTCGTTGCGGGTGGAAAGCGCGCGCATGGCGGCGAATCCGCCGACGCCCATTGGAGTAATGGCGGCTTCGGAGCCGCCGGCGATCATCACGTCCGCATCGTTGTGCTGGATGATGCGGAATGAGTCTCCCACGGAGTGAGCGCTGGTGGTGCAGGCCGTGGCTGTGGCTTCGTTCGGGCCTTTGGCGCCGAGCCGCATGGAAACATGGCCCGCGGCGAGATTGATAATGGCCGCGGGAATAAAGAACGGGGAAATCTTGCGTGGGCCACCTTCGAACAAGGCGGTGTGTTCGCGTTCGATGATGTCGAATCCGCCAATGCCGGAGCCGATGTGCACGCCGACGCGCTCGTCGTTCTCGGGTGTGATCTTGAGGGCCGACATCTTGAACGCTTCATCCGCGGCGGCGATGGCCAGGTGAATGAAGCGTCCCATCTTTTTGACTTCTTTTTTCTCGATGAAGTTCAGCGGGTCAAAGTTCTTTACCTCGGCGGCGATCTGGCAGGCGAAATTGCTGGAGTCGAACTGGGTGATGCGGGCTACGCCGCTTTTACCGGCGAGCACGGCCTTCCACACTTCTCCGGTGGTGTTGCCCACGCCGCAGATCAGGCCGATGCCGGTAACTACGACCCTGCGTCCCAAACTACTTGCCGCCTTTCGAATGCTTCCCGATGTAGTCGATGGCGTCCTGCACGGTGCGGATCTTTTCCGCGTCCTCGTCGGGGATCTCGATGTCGAAACCTTCTTCGAAAGCCATCACCAGCTCGACCGTGTCCAGTGAATCGGCACCCAGGTCGTCCACGAACGATGCGCTGGAGGTGACCTCGCCCTCGTCCACACCCAACTGCTCCACGATGATCTGCTTTACTTTCTCGTCAACGGCTGCCATGTTTCTCCTCGCTTTAGCTCGATTTGATTTGAAATTCGATGCCCGGATTCGGAGACCGCAGTCTCCGCTTCCCCTCCGGCCTTCGCCCGGCCCCCTCCGCGACTTCGCTCCTCGCAGGTGTTACCGCATTGAAAATAGGCGAACGTGTAGTGTACTTGCCCCGGCGAATTAGTGTAAAGGAAAGGGATTGCCACACAGGGCAAACCCTTGGCCAACTTTAAATCGGGACACTTGATCGTAACGGTTGGAAGTTCTCGTGGTCAAACTGCAGGCGAGCTATGA
>Ga0206810_1075_pt1 | contig 16564 bp, 22 predicted proteins | sample Alteio_BWOrgCont_56_FD_152889 | JGI IMG/M metagenome (GOLD analysis project Ga0206810, IMG submission 152889) | Enriched cells from forest soil in Barre Woods Harvard Forest LTER site, Petersham, Massachusetts, United States -... | ecosystem: Environmental > Terrestrial > Soil > Temperate forest >...
AGGCCCAGGCATGATCTCGGCCACCGTTGACGAGCTGACCCATTTAAACCGCATAACACCGCCGGCGCGGGCGGTCGCCGGCGCTGAGGCTATGGATTGGCCAGGCATAACGAAAGGGCTGAACGAATATGGAAACGCAGTGTTGAGCGGTGCCCTTACTGTTCAGGAATGTAATGGACTGGCAGGTCTGTATGCAAATGAACAGGGATTTCGGAGCCGGGTAGTGATGGCCAGTTACGGCTTTGGCTGTGGCGAATACAAATACTTCAGTTATCCATTGCCAGACCTTATCGGCGGCCTGCGTGCAAGTCTTTATCGCAAGCTCGTACCTATCGCGAATGCGTGGAACGAATCCATGAAGGTTGACGTCCGCTACCCTTCGGAACACGCCGAATTCATCGAGAGATGTCATGCAGCGGGCCAAACCCGTCCGACGCCGCTGCTTCTCCAATACGAGACGGGCGATTTCAACTGCCTCCATCAGGACCTTTACGGTGAACACGCATTTCCCATTCAGGTGGCATTCCTCCTGTCACAACCCGGGCGGGATTTCACCGGTGGTGAATTTGTACTGACTGAGCAGCGTCCCCGGATGCAGTCTCGGCCAGAAGTCGTGCGGCTGTTCCAGGGTGATGCGGTCGCATTTGCTGTGCACCACAGGCCGGTTCAGGGAACGCGCGGCGTCTATCGCGTGAATATGCGGCACGGCGTTAGCCGTCTGTGTTCCGGCAAGCGTCACACAATGGGGCTCATTTTCCACGACGCAAGTTAGGCCGCGCGCCTCTCGACAAAAGGCACGCTCATCGAGATTCAGGACCGAACGCCGCGGCCCGAAAAGTGGTTGGATCGACCGAATACATCTTGCGGAAGGCTCGTGAAAAATTGCTACGACCCAAAAAACCCGCTTCGTGGGCAATTTGGGCGACGGGAGTGTCCGTGGTTACGAGCAACTCGCGGGCGCGCCGCAGGCGGGCGACCCGAAGCAGGCTCATCGGAGTCTGTCCGATCGTCTGCGTGAAACGTGCGGCAAATGAGGAGCGGCTCATCCCGGCAATGGCAGCGAGCGATTCAACGGTGAAGGGCTCTGAGGACCGTTCGAAAATCGCCCGGAGAGCTCGCGCCAGGCGCACATCGGTTACCGCGACCATCCACGGCAGGGGCGCTGTGCCCCGTTGGATCATCCTGCGCAAAAGAAGAATCAGGCATTGTTTCAGAAGTGCTTCCGTGAGTGCCCGGGTCCCTATCGTGGGCCGAGCCGATTCCGCCAGCAAGACGATGAATTGATCGCGCAAGCCTTCAGGCCCATCAAAATGCTCGACGATGGGAGCGGCGAGGTCGCCGAACAGATCGACTGTTGGCCGGGTTGCAACCGATACCTCGCCACAAGCCGTTACGATTCCCTTCTTGCCTTCACCTGCCCTGATCGTTGGCACGCTCTCGGCAAACAGGGGAGCTCGAAATCGGCGGCGACGGGAAGAGCCTTTCGGTTGCTTTCCAATCGAGCCCACACTGTAAACGACTCCCGGCGGCAGCAGCACGAAAGTGTGCCTGCGCAATTTGAAGGAGTTTCCGTTGATAACCATCAGTTCCCCATTGCCGTCCATGCAATAGTGCACGGTTGCAGCGGAGGACGCGTCGAACGTGAGGTCGTACCCGCGCCGCACATCACAGGAAGTGAATTTCCCCACACCCACTTCCATCGTGGCCAGCAATTGTTCCATCAATTCCAAATCGCACCACCCTTCGGGATCAATTCACATTTGGACGCATAGGCACCTATCGGAGACCAATAGGCACGACGCCTTCTCTATCATAGGTCTCAGATGATCTTTTGAACAAGAAAATGACCGGCCAGAGACAATAGCGCCATGCGGGGCCCCGCAGCCCGGTATGTCTGGATGAAAGGGCACGGGAGAAGATCCACGAGAGCTACGGTCTCGTTTCGTCCGGGATAAATTTTACGAATTTCAAAACAAGGAGAACCACCAATGTACGCACGCATGGGAGCAGTGACGCTCTTGATTCTGTCGCTCGGAAATCAGCCCGCCAAGCCTCAAACCCGGAATTCATTTGATGGTTTCAAACTCGTCAACAGGACCGGCAACATTCAGAAGCCGGCGGACTACCGCGATCTTTATCAAACCCTCGGCACCTACTTCGTGCTGGATCCGAAGGGCGGGAATCAGATGCACCTGACCTATGCGTCGCCCGGGGCCGCCGACTACTATCGCCGTAACAAGAAATTCGCCGACGGAACCGTCTTGGTGAAGGAAGTCTTTGGGACCGACCATGCGCAAATGACGACGGGCGATGCTCACTGGGCGAAGGACACCAAGGTCTGGTTCGTATTGATCAAGGACTCAAAAGGCCGTTATCCCAATAGTTCCTTGTGGGGCGACGACTGGGGATGGGCACTGTTCAAATCCGATTCGCCCGACAAACAGGTAGCGACGGACTACAAGAAGGACTGCCTCAGCTGCCACATTCCGGCAAAGGCCGATGACTGGATTTACGTCAAAGGCTATCCAGTGCTGAGCAGCAAGTAGATGTCGGGTCAGCAGCGCATGGAGGATTCAAATATGGGTCGTGCACGACTTCGTGGAAAGTACGTCTATCCTGGAATAGCGCTGGCGGCTATTGGACTCGCTGCCGCACTGGTGATCGGACTTCCTGACAGGCCCGCTCTGGCGCAGTCACAACAATCCAGCGCGGTGTTTCTGCCCGACGGCAAGCTGAAACTGCCGACGGGTTTTCGCAACTGGGTGTTCGTGGGAGGGCCGCTGACCCCCAACGGGCTGAACGGAGGGAAAGCCAATTTTCCTGAATTCCACAACGTCTACGTGGAAGCGCGCAATCTCGATGCCTATAAGAAGACCGGAAGCTTTCCGGAAGGCACTCTCATCGTGAAAGAGCTGACGCTGGTTCTCAAGCCGACTTTTCCAGACGGCTCCAGAACCGAACCGTCCGGTCGTGGCTTCTTCAATGGGGCGTTCAACGGTATCGATGCCACGGTGAAGGACACCAAGCGTTTTGCGAAGACCAACGGATGGGGCTTTGTCACGTTTGGCCATCATGCCCTTCCCTATGCGGCATCGGCCGCGGAATCATCCGTAAGCGAGTGCGCAGGTTGCCACATGGCGAATGTTGCCAAGACCGATATGACTTGGGTTCAGTTCTATCCGTTGCTTCGCGACAAATAGAACTCGAAGGCAAAACAGGAGCCGCGAAAATGAAATCAAGGTGGAATTGGGCGTGCGCGTTGTCGACCGTGGCCATGCTGGCGGTCACCGGAAGCTCACAATCAAGCGAAACACGAGGAGCGACCTTCACGAAAGCAGGAGAGTTGATGCTGCCGAAGGGCTATCGGAAGTGGATGTTTATCGGGGCGTCGATTACGCCCAACGGGCTGAACAGTGGAAGTGCGCCGTTTCCCGAATTTCACAGCGTCTATGTCGAACTGGACAACTTTCGCTCTTACCAGAAGAACGGCAAGTTTCCCGAGGGAACGGTCATGGTGAAGGAGTTGTCTCTCGTGCAGCCCGGCAAGCATCCCGATGGATCTCTTGATTCTGCTTCCGGCCGTGGATATTTTCCCGGTAGTCTGAACGGTCTGGATGTAATGGTGAAAGACAGCGCACGCTTTTCCAAGACCAACAATTGGGGATTCTTCACCTTCGGGCACCACGCTCAGCCATACAATGCAACCGCAAAGGAGAGCTCCACCACGGAATGCGCATCCTGTCATATCGCGAATGTCGCCAAGACGGATATGGTTTGGGTTCGGTATTATCCTTTGCTCAGCGTACAGATCGATTAGTGTGGCGTTTGAGGTTGAATCCCGCATCGACTGGTTGAACTGGTACATGCCAGCCGCCGTGCAGCCCACGGCCACTATGCTGCAGCCGGGGAGGCGATCTTTGCTGTTGCCCTAATCACAGGTTTCCGGCTGCGGGAGGCGGCAATTGGGCTGGAGTGCTTCTTACGATTTTCGGGATTTCGATGGCGCTGACCTTCGGAATAAGGTCGCCGCTCGACTTCCGTGTTTACTGCTGCGACGGCAGCGTTCTCGCTCACCGTAATGGCCGCCGATCACGCGAGGAATACGAGTGGGAGGAAACCATTGTTTTACAGAACGAGAAAGACGAGATTGGCATTCGGCGGCGTCAGATGACGGCGAGCGTCTTACTCATAAAGGCACAAGGAGGAGGCTGGGATACTTCCCAACTTCCAACGTATTGATACTGCCAGGAGGAGCACAGTTGAATGGCTGATTTCACTTGAGGTCGACACTAATGCTAGAAACGACGAAGGAACTCGAAGAGCTATCACGAGAGGTTCGCAGCACTGCATCGCCGGAACGATTGCAAGCGAACGCACAGACAATCTCGGATCTAGTGGCAAGTGGTCTAAGCGCGTCGGCTTTAAGAGAAGGGGATGTAGCCCCAGACTTTTCCTTGCCCGACGCTCGCGGACATGTGGTCGCTCTCACAACACTGCTTGATCGCGGGCCAGTTGTCATCAATTTCTACCGTGGAGGCTGGTGTCCCTTCTGCAATCTCGAACTGCGTAGCCTTCAGCGTGTTCTCCCTGAGATTGTGCAGATGGGAGCGTCGCTCGTAGCGATTTCGCCTCAGCTGCCAGATAATTCTCTCTCGACACAAGAGAAGAATCAGCTGACATTTCCAGTGCTGAGCGACGTCGGCAACATAGAAGCGAAACGCTTCGGTATCGTTTTCACCCTTCCGACTGCCTTGGTCGAGGCAAATAGGGCAATAGGCCGTGACCTCGTTGAGATAAATGGCGAAGCCGGAGCAGCGCAGCTACCAATGCCGGCGACATTTGTTCTCGACAAAAGCGGCGTCATTCGTCTTGCCTTTGTCGAAGAAGACTGGAGCAAACGGTTGGACCCAGACATTGTCGTAGATACACTTCGAGGCCTTGGCAAATGAAAACGGACGGCGTCCATAAAATGATCAACAAGGCGAAACTGCGGGCGATGCTACTGCAGCTTGAGGCGCTCTCTATCGCCGAATCAACGGGTCTTTATCAATCACATCTCGACACCGCGCGTCTCGATCTCAGCGAGCCAAATGACCAGGGACAGCGTTCTCAGCAGGAACAGAGCGCGGTCGAAGCACAAGGATTCGAGGAACAATCTCATCTCCATCAAAAGCATCGAAACGTGATCGAAGCGCTTCCCTTTGGCCGTACCGCTGTTGTAGAACCGGGCGCAGTAGTGAACGTGAATAATCGCTATTTCGTCATTGCAGTACCGACGCAAGTGATTTCGATCGACGGAATCGGCATCATTGGCATTTCAGTCGAGTCGCCGCTTTATGAAGTGATGGCGGGATTACGGGCAGGGGAAACCTTCGAATTTCAGCAGAAGACTTTTGTAGTAACCGACGTTCAATAAATTCAGGAGCCCGAAACAATATATGGCACACAACAGCACAGAAAGGAAGGATAACTCAATGAGTCTTATACAATTGGTCGAAACCTCGAAGACCGAGGCCATACCAGCACCATTTCCAAACACCAAAGGGACGGTCACGATCAAGGTCCTAAACAGTGATCAGTCTTTTGGTCCAGCAGTGGCCATCCTGAGAATGGAGCCGGGGAGCGAGATTCCAAGGCACCTACACGAACAAACAACTGAGACGGCGTACGTCCTTGATGGTGATTTCATAAACGAGGGCACTTCGTATCCGCAGGGTACCGAATTCAATATCAAACCGAACGCTGCTCATGGTCCCCATACGACGAAGACTGGCTGCTCCGTCCTGGTCATGTTCAGCTACCCATCTACTTTCGATGATTTCAAGTTGGCCTAGCAGGTCCTCTTAAAAGGAGTGGCTTTTACGCTACCAACGATCAAAAGGGAGGGACGAGTGCAGATGAATTCAAAAAGAAAAGACGGAGGGAACAGGAATTTCCAAACAACACAGGGAGGCAGACGATGAAGGCGATCGTGGTGACGGATCAGGCTGCGGGAACGACCGGGGTGAAGCTGGTGGAGCGGCCCGAGCCGCAGGCAGCGATAAACGACGTCGTTGTTCAGATTCATGCATCGGGATTCACGGGGGATGAGCTGTCGTGGCCCTCGACCTGGACCGATCGCGTCGGCCGTGACCGGACGCCTTCAATCCCCGGACACAAGCTGGCCGGAGTGGTCACCGCTCTCGGCTATGGCGCGACGGGGCTGTCTATTGGACAGCGGGTGTTCGGCCTCACGGACTGGTATCGCGACGGCACGCTGGCGGAGTATGTGGCCGTCGAGGTACGCAACCTCGCGCCGCTGCCGGGCGACGTTGACCTTACGGAGGGCGCCGCCCTCGTGATGCCGGGCCTGACCGCGTGGCAGGGGCTGTTCGAGCACGGCCGCCTTCGTGCGGGACAGAGCGTCCTCGTGCACGGTGCGGCCGGCGTAGTCGGTTCGATGGCAACCCAGCTCGCGCGTGCGGCCGGCGCGTACGTCATCGGCACCGGGCGCGCTGCCGGCCGTCAGACGGCTCTCGACTTCGGCGCGCAGGAGTTCGTCGACCTCGAGAACGACGCCCTGGAAGATGTCGGCGGAGTCGATCTGGTTTTCGATGTCCTCGGCGGCGACCTCGCGAAGAGGTCCGCAGGCCTGATTCGCGCGGGAGGAACGCTGGTGACCATCACCGGCCCTACCGAGGCACGGCCCGCTGACGGCCTCACGGTTGACTTCGTCGTCGTAGCCGATCGCGCCCAACTGAATGAGATTGTCCGGCGGGCACGTGACGGGCGAGTGCGGACGAACATCAGCAAGGTCGTGACCCTCGATGACGCCGTCGCCGCCTTCAACCCGACCGAGCGGGTCAAGGGCAAGACGATCATCCGCGTTTGTCCGTGAGTACCGTCACGGCTCTATTCCGCGCCGCTATCGGAACTATACGTACAGGCTATTTGGAAAATATTGTTTCAACCTCTGTCCCACCCTCACGCGCCTGGGCGATAACATGTCCGGCCTGCCTGCGGCACTCCCCTGGATTCTAAAGCGCATCTCATCGCTGCTGACATTGACGGAACGTGCCGCGGGAACTCCCGTCTACGTCGCGTCATCGCCTGATTTCGACGGCGTCTCAGGCAAGTTGTTTTCCTGCGCGACCGCGATGTGCGCACCAAGCAGATTACGTACGACGCCGATGTTGCGGTCCGTCTCTGGAATATTAGTGAAGCGCTGTATCAGAGTCGCGCGGCTTTACCCCAAACAGGTTCGGAACGAATATCGATGGCGTGGAACGCGAGGAATATTCCACACTGACACCGTTGTGATTCGACCAGACGGCTACCGAAATGTTCGAACTGTCAGGTACTATTGCAATAAAGCTAATGGCAGCGGGGTAGCAGACTCTCTGGATGCGCTGAAGTGTAAGCTCGGGCTTCTACGCGCTGAGCGTAACGAGCGCCTTGATGCCGATGGCGTCGAGAATCTCTTGCAGTCGGGCTATCGCCACGGTTTGGTATTCCGTCTCTTCGTACCGGCTGATGACCTGTTTACTGACGCCGAGCCTGCGCGCAAGTTCAGTTTGAGACACTCCCTTGGCAATTCGCATCTTCGCGACAAAGGGCGCGATCTGATCCAGTCGTTCGACGTTCGGAAGATTTAACTCGCCAAACTTGAGGTGGTCGTATTCGCGGAGATCGTCCTCAAGTTGCCGGATCATGCCCTCGTAGCTTCCGCGAACCGCAGCGGCGCGCTTACCAGTCATCTCTTGATCGACTTTGGCAAGTGCTTGCCGAAAGCCATTGAGCTGAGCCGCTGTCCGTTCTCTCTGAGCATCGCTCTTAATCATGACGAGTTCGATCTGACTACCTGAATTACGCCCCTTGGCAAACCCTCGCGATCCTGCCGGAAAAACTCAGGAAACCCGACCGACGGTCTTGCCAGCATTGCAGGATGGATGAAAAATTCCACGCCGTGGTCTGACCACATCCGCCACTTCCATTTCCGAACCTGCGGGTCCAGAACCATCTCGAAATCGATCCAATAAGGGTCGATGCGATCATACACTTCGTCGTCCGGCTCGACCCAATATCCGTCCACGTCACCTGGATCGGACTTCTCGGTGCAGAAGCTCCCGTCGATGAATATGTCCTCAATGCCAGCCGTCCAAAACGCACTCACCGCGGCTCGCAATCCCTTCAGAAGCCACCGGCGCCGCGGAGTGAACCCAAACCGTCTTCCTATCTCTTCCAATGTTGCCCGATGGTCACCAGGCGGTAGTGCACCAGTGGCGGGATCAAAAGCCGGAATCACGCCACCTCCATCATGCCAGGGACAAGACAGAATGTCAACAATAATGCTGTCATTGGGACCCACCTTCTCTCTGAGTTAAGGCAAAGGGTCCTTCCAATTTGCCTTCAGTTGCAAGGCGACGAATCTTCTTCAGGACCCGGTCGGCCACTGCCTCGATCAACGCGGTAGTCCATCCAGGCTGAAACCGCTCTGTGAAGCAGCCTTCCGTACGAGGACTGATCTCGGCCGTGATCACTTCGATCAACGTATCCAAGGACTCATCGGTCTGCCGGAGTCGTTCGATCTTCTGAATGGCGTGAAGAACGGTTGTGTGGTGGCGACCGTTATAAAATCGGCCGATCTTGGTCGTGCTCCATCCCGCTACGTTCTTGGCCAGATACATAGAAACCTGACGGCTGAAACAAGGACCGGACTGATTTCCCTGTATCCGACCACCGCCGAGATGATCGGCTACAATCGCCTCGATTTGTTCCAACGACAGGCGCCAGATCACGGTACGTTTCTCAGTCGTGCGCATCAGGTCCTCCCGCCGGCAGGACTGCGTTCGCCCGGTCGACAAATAATCCCGAGCCTTCCTTGTCGATCGAAGCAGGACACTCGGGCCACATCGTGCGAACAAGTTCGAGCCAGCCTTCCAGCTTCTCGCGAAACTTTCGAGGACGCGCATAGTCGGCACTCCCCAGTTGGCTGATCAGGCCGAAATCGCCGAAGAGTGGAACGCGCTCCCTCCCCCGCGCGGTGAAGCAGCGATAGGAAAGCCACATAAACAGATCGAGCGCCGCTGGACTGGATGAAAGCGCCTTGGCCGCTTCCAGATCGGTTGGTATGGGGTGATCTTGGATTTCGCGATAGAACTCGTCACTGAGAACTATCACGTTCTGGCAATCCCCAGGAAGAAGCTTCTGATCGGGGTCTTTGGAATACCAGATGCGGGCTTCGCTCATGAAATTGAACCGTGCACGGTGTACAACCGCAGCGCGTTCGCGTTGCGAGTCAGTGCCGAAGAATATGGTCGCGCCAAAAATCCGCTGGAAGGCGCCGACCAGACGGCGATACTGCGTGCCGCCCTGTTGCATCGCGAACGTGTCCAGCATCTGCGCGGCGCTATCAAATGTGATCCGCGGACTCTTTTGGCGGATTGCCAGCGTCGCCAGGAAAATGGGAACCAACCGATCCTGTCCCCACGGCAGACCGTAGCTTGGATGCCCTGTCACCTGGAGAACGAACTGACCGTTCCGTCGTTCATGTAGGAGGCAACCGGATGCCGGCCGTTTGACTGGCAATCCGCAAAGAACAAATGGCCGTGATGAAAAGCCGAGGTTCTGCCGGGCGCCTTCGCGATTCAGCCTGACACACTCGATGGACTCGACCTTGCGCATTCGCCGCTTCGAAACGACATAGTCGGGGTGAAGATCCACCAGCAGCGGCCCAATACTTTCCAGACCTCCGGATGTACTATGTTGGTGTTTGGTGATTGGATTTGGACGTGACATGGATTGCCTTTGCCGCTGTCGAGACAGCCGCGGTTAGGCGATCCAGAGGAGGGTCAGAATGATAGCGGAGAGGGGTCGAAAACGAAGCCCGGAATTTTACTCCGTTTACTCCGTATTCGGGCTTTTCGGTGCAGGCATTGATTTCTCGTTGGTTTGCAGTTGTCAGAATGCATAGCCGTGGTCGCATTTGGTCTTTATTTTCAATTGCGTACCAGATTCCCAAGCTGGACGTCGCGGGTTCGACCCCCCTCTCCCGCTCCATCTTTTTCAACGGCTTGCAAGCAACACATAAGCAGGCTGGCTCCAATTGGCTCCGTTTACATTACCCGGAGGGCTGATTCGAGTTTGTGCACCGCCTCGAGGCGGCGTTCAAGACTCGTCCGCGTGTATACGTTTTCGTTCACATCAACTGTGTGTCCCATCTGCTCGGCCCGAACCTGCGGGTCCACGTCGAGTTCTTTGAGAAGGCAACTGTGCGTCCTCCTCATCACCTGAAAGTTCGCCCACTCAAGACCGACCGCCCGGAGTTGCGGCGCAAAGTGCCTGCGCAGCAGTTGTCTTTTCGAACCGGCGTGGTGAGCCTCTCCGAGGGAAACACCCAAGCGGTAGGGGAGGGGTCAACCGAGGATTCCCGCCACTCTTGAATCGCTGTGAGAAGGCCATCGGACAGCGCTGCCCAGCGAACCGAATGCGTGGTTTTCGGCGTGTCGATATCTCCCTGATATACGCGTTGGCGGATGTCGGCGTATTGTGCCGCAAGCCGCTCCCACGTCAGAGCGAAGATTTCGCCCGGCCTCATCCCCGCTCCAATTGTGAGCCGAGCAATCACCCGTTCACGCACACCAAGGGCACTTAATAGTTTTCGCACCTCCTCTTTTTTCAGATACCTTCCCTTGGGACGCGGGCATTCTCTCGGGGTGAACAGCAGTTGAGCGGGATTCCTCAACAGGAAGCCCTCCGCTACCGCCATGCCGAAAATCTGCTTCAAATCGAAGCGGAGATGATCCACGACACTGAACGAGAGGCCGCTCGTGGCCTTTCGATCCAGAAAACCCTGCAACCGGTCCCGCTGAAACGAGCCGAGTGTGCATGGTGGGTTGGACAACTACGGGACCCATAAGACCGAGATCATCCGGAAGTGGTTCGGGAAGCGCCCCCACTCTCACATGCACTTCACTCCGACCTATGGTTCATGGATCAATCTGGTGGAGCGCTGGTTCGCAGAAATCACGAACAAGCCGATCCGTCGCGGGATCTTCCGAAGCGTAAATGAACTGGAGCAAGCCATCACGGAGTACATCAATGTTCACAACGATGCCCCCAAACCATTCGTCTGGACCAGAACCGCCGACGAGATTCTGGCCAGCATTGCACGCTTCGCGCAGCGCACGCGGTCAACCGCTCAGCCATCATGACTTATTGCACGAATCACTGGGACAGGAGACTAGCTATTTTCACGCTTGCGCGCCGTTTCAGCGCGCAAGCCTATTCCGTCCGATCGGGTGTTGCAAAGAGAATTAGTTCGGTACGGCCCGAGCCGACCGGTCACTCGAACAGCGACCATCGGTGACGGTCAACCGCCCGGGTGGAAGACTTTTTGGTGGCTCACAGCGTCTCCATCCCCTCGCTCCAGGCTGCCGAAGACTGTTGTCGAAGCGATGGTCAATGCCCCAAGCGCAATGAGTGCTTTGTGAATTCCGTGGATCATCTCGGGTGGACCGGATTGGCCATTTCGGGGAACAAAAAAAACTGTCGCCAATCCCGCGGTCGCGACTCCGAAGCTGATCGACATCTGTTGCATGGTGCTGGCGATGGAACTGGCTGCGCTACTCTCCTGGTCCGTGGTGTCGGCATAGACCAGGGTATTCATGCTCGTGTACTGCAACGACGTAAAGGCCCCATAAAAGAAAGCCTGCAACACAATGATCCAGACCGGCGTATGAAGACCTATGGTCGCGAACAGCAGAAGCAGCAGACCGAGGATGATGGTATTGGAGATGAGCAACCAACGATACCCGATGGCTGACAGAAGACGGGGCATTATCGCCTTCACGCTCATGGCGGCGAGAGCCTGCGGCATGATGAGCAGACCCGACTGCACCGGACTGAACCCGAGACCTACCTGATACAGCAGGGGCAAGAGAAACGGCACCCCTCCGATACCGAGGCGAGTAAAAAAACTTCCGCTGACCGCCGCTCGGAAGGTACGAATCTTGAACAAGCTGAGTTGGAGCAATGGAAAAGCGAGAGATTTCGCGTGCAGCCAATAGCCAGCAAGTAATATCAGAGAAAGCACTAATAATCCCGAGATCTCCCGCACGCTAAGGGTGTGCTCCCCGAAGACTTCCAGCACGTACGACAGCAGGGCGATGCCGGAACCAAAGAGGATCAGCCCAACCGTATCCAACTGGTGTGTCTCTTCCCGGTAGTCAGGTAAGTGCAGATAGACGAGAATCAAGCCGATAAGCCCGATGGGAATGTTGAGAAAGAAGATCACCCGCCAGTGAAGGTAGCCAACGATCAGACCGCCGGCGATAGGCCCAAGCATGGGAGCGATCAGGGCTGGTATCGAAACGAAACTCATCGCGCGGAGAAGATCAGATTTCGCGAACGTTCTTACGAGCGTGAGCCTGCCCACGGGCACCATCATGGACCCGCCGCAGCCTTGCAGGATGCGGCAGGCGATGAGGATATCAATGTGGCTCGATATGCCGCATAAGAAGGAACCCAGCGTAAAGAGTCCGATTGCTGTGGCGAACACGCGGCGCGTCCCGAATCTGTCCGCGACCCAGCCGCTGATAGGGATGAACACGGCAAGGCTCAACGTGTAGCTGGCCAGCACAGCCTTCATGCTGAGGGGGCCAACATGGAGGGCTGCCGAGATCGCCGGCACCGCCGTATTGAGGATCGTGGTGTCGAGCGACTCCATGAAGAACGCAACCGCGACGAGCCACGGCAGTAACCGCTTACTGGCCGCGGAGGGAGTTGAAGAAACTGCCATTACATTCGAGGGACCGGTTGGACTCATAGAACAATATCTCCGCGATCGCCTCGGCAGATCCCGACGCTCAGCGAACGGCCAAGATCGAAGAGATCACGCTTCAGATTGCCAATTCCCTTTATGTCACTATACCCGTAGCTTTTCTCGCCCTCGCCTGTGGCGCCATCGACTCGCCCACCGACGCTTCTTCCTCCGCGGTGGCGGGCCGGAGGGTGGTCGGTTTGGTGCCATCAAGCAGGAGAACTCCGGTCGAGCCCTGCTCCACGCTGACCTGGAAATCTCCGATCGCTTCCTCGATACAATACGCATTAATGGATTGTACGGAGTGCAGGCAACTGTCTGCGGAACTCAACCGGATGGAACGCCGTTATTCCGTCGCGCAAGAAGCGCTCCAGGAAGCTCAAAAGTTCAGGCAACTGAATATCTCCGGCTCGAGGTTGCGATCAGCGAAGCCAGAATGAACCTCGATATTGCCGCACAACAGGTTAAACTTCATGAGCTATTCCATGTGAGCCGGTTTTAGAATCCCGTAACGCGGCTAATCGACTAAATTTGGGTGCTCTGTCGGCACGGAAGGGTTCTCCAAAATGGTCTGGGAAATGCAACGCGGATGCGGCAGCGACCGTTTGCACCGTTCGAGGCTGCGATCAATTGAACGTCTTTTCGGGTTCATACTTCTCCCTTACTGCTGCCGGGAGTGCGAACGCCGGACGTTTAAGCTCTCCTGGTTGCGTCCGCTGAAGGCTGGTCCTCGCGTCGCCCCGCGATGACAGACTGCGCGGCTTCGACCTGCAACTCCATCGCGTTCAACTCCCGTTGAAGATCCTTTGGCGGAACCATTTGAATGATTTGCAGGCACTCGTCGCAAATGATGCCCGCAGTCTTCCTGACGGTCCGACCGTACAGCTGCCAGGGCACTGCGGAGCGCCAAACCTTGCATGGGGAATCTGCGTTGGAGTGATCTTTTCGCGCACCTTCGACATTAGACTGTAACGGAACGCGCACGGTTACGCGGACAAAGACACCGGTTCCGATACGTGGATTCTGTCTTACTCGCTTGACCAGGGCAGGGACCGCATCAACGTCCAGTACAGTACCGCGCTATTGCATTTCTGAAAACTCCAGGCAGACATCTCGGGTTCATTCCGCGACGCGGTAGAAGATATCAAGACCACACTTCCACACTCGGAATTGGGCGGTAAAAACTGCTGTGGATGCCTGATCGGTAGGCCGCGCGAAGACCTGTCGGAAATTTCGTGCAACGAATGTGGGGCCGTGCTTGCCTACATCGTCCCGGAAGATCTCAGGCAGGTCCTGAAGGGAAATCGAGCTTCAACTCGAAACCTCTGAGCGGCGTCGGCAGTCGTGATCCCGGAGATGCTTGTGACGAAATCTTCGTAAGGCCGCAACTCAGAGGATTTTCGCATCGTTGCCGGGCTCCAGGTAATGTGAGCACTTTTGACCAGACAACTGCGGTGAGCGGTATTAGGCTTAAATCCTCGGATTTCATTCGGAAATGGAGATAAATATGGCACATTGCCTGATTTGCGACGATATTAACTGTTTATACGTGCACGGAGTACCGCTGTGCTCGAACTGCAACGCAATGAGAATCGCTTTTTCGAAGTCCCATGGGCTGAACTTCGGGTCTTTTTGCTCGTTCTCCCTGTTCCCGGAAGAGCAATCGGGTCTCAGTTCAGCCGCTCCATAAGTGCCGCCGCCACTTGTCAGACAACGTGAGGGATGCGCAATAGGTTAAATCTTCCAGGTGGTGCGTAATGCCTGTAGATCTCCCGTTTGCCGTGGGTGATAAAATTTATCGCTCCACACCTGCGGCAGTAATGTGCCAGGAGAGGTGTGCCCTGCTCAAGGCGTACAGAGCCGCAACGCAGGCATACTTCCACGCTGCGCGGAACCTTCAGGGCAAGGCGGATAGAGCCGAGCGGACTGCGTTCCGGAAAGCGCAGCGGGTTGCCCAGGACGCGCGCAGTTTAGCAAAGAATGCGCGCGCCAAACTCGAAAATCACATCCGGAGGCACGGCTGCCGATTAGAAAATATCAAATCGAGATCCAGTGTAGCGCGGGGCGCGCCGATCTCGGGATCTGCCGGGGCCCGAATCCACGCCACCAGCATGTGTAGGCAGCGAAGCCGAAGAATGTCCCCCTGAACGATAACAGCGATTACCCACTACATGGGCCATCTATCGGATGTTTGGGGTGAGGAACTTTAGGTTACTCTGGAGCTTGTCTGAAGACATTCCGACCATAATCCTGCATACCGCCTTCGGCGAGCCAGAATGTTGCGGCTGTCTGTTCGGTCGGAGTATCGGGGAGCATGGGGTGATCGCATGCAACGAATGCGGAAAGATTGTCCGGAGGGTTTCGCCCGGCGATCTACGGCGGGCCCTGGACGAGATGGAATGTCAGCTCGAAGTCGCCACTGGACTGTGCAGGTACTGCGGGTCAGTCAATCTGCGACCGGGCTTCTCGCGCGTGGAAGCTTTCGTCTGCGACACATACGGAACGGGAAACGGCTGACCCGACTTCCACGCCGCCACTTCTCTGTTCGCTAGACGTCGGCAGCCTGCACTTCAGTTGCTCCACGAGTTCGATGCAGGGACGAATCGTCCCGTCTGAGTGAGCGCGCATGAGCCGCCCCCGCTCGGCTTGTGAAGGCGGTCAAGCCTGGCTGATGTCTAGAAATATCGGAAGCTCTCGCCCTCGCGCGACGCGCCAGATACTGGCGGACCGAGGCTTCCTCCTCTTGCGGAGGGGGGAACGTTCATCGTCGGGCTTTACCCATCGAGCAGCAGGACCTTGGTTTAAAGCGAGGATTCGAACAGTTTCGTCAGCGGCCCGGTGAGAAGCGCGCGCTTGTGTACGTATTTTAATCGGGCGTCGGAAACGTCCACCCTCTTTACGCAGTCTTAATGGCAGAGGGTAAATACATGAAAACATTGAAATACCTGGCGATCCAGGCGGTGGCTGCGACACTGTTTCTCGGCACGCCACATAGCGCGGCGGCACAGGTCTCAGTCAGCATCGGAGAGCCGCCTGTCTGTCCATACGGCTACTATGAGACGCCTCCCTACAACTGCGCTCCGGACGGTTATTACGGACCGGAGTGGTTCACAGGCGGCGTATTCATCGGGGCGGGGCCGTGGTTCCACGGACCGGAGCATTTCTACGGGCATGTGGATCATAAGCTCGACTATCGCAAGGGTTACAAGGGACCAATGCCCGCGCGCGGCGCGGCACCCGCACCAAACCGAGCAGAATTCCACGGAGCTGCGATGCACGACCCTCATGGCCATGAAGCGCCGCACGGGCAAAAGTAAGCTCTAAACGGTACGGAGAATCTTTACCGGGATGACCGCTGTCGGCATCCCGGTTATCGCGTTGCGCTGCTTCGGGTAACCAAACATGCACGGTTCGCGGAGAGTGTGAGACTTCACCTTGGAAGGCCGCAGGCGCGCCGCGTTGGGCGAATGAGCCGGCGGTACTAACCACTGCTGAGAGAGAGGCTCTTCCCATGAGTATTCGGCCGAATTTGTAAGCAGAACCTCGAAACTCAGTGCTGTGCCGCTGCCAGCCTCAATTCGAAACAGATTTCGTTTCTTCCTCTCGGCCCGAAGTTGACGCGACGGGGATCCCTTTGGCCTTCATTATCGATTCCAGCAATGCAACGGTCTTCGGAAACGCATCCGCCCCACCGCGGACGCCGCCCGCGCCACGGGCGACATCAAGCGGTGTGCGACCGTTGGCGTCTTTGGCGGCGAGATCAGC
>Ga0206810_1068_pt1 | contig 16415 bp, 14 predicted proteins | sample Alteio_BWOrgCont_56_FD_152889 | JGI IMG/M metagenome (GOLD analysis project Ga0206810, IMG submission 152889) | Enriched cells from forest soil in Barre Woods Harvard Forest LTER site, Petersham, Massachusetts, United States -... | ecosystem: Environmental > Terrestrial > Soil > Temperate forest >...
GTTGCACTTTTCCAGCATATCGGTGATAACGCGCCGCTCTACGTCTTCCACGATTTCAAACAGCGACGCATCCATCGGCGGATCCTGGAGGGCGAAGGCTGATCCGCGGCCGAGCAGATTGTCAGGAAGCAGGTCGAGGGTGACTTCGGATCCGGACGACAGTACGACGGCGCGCTCGATTACATTTTCCAGTTCGCGCACGTTGCCCGGCCATGAATAAGACATCAGAGGCCGCAACGCTTCTGGCGTGATGCCGCGCACCGGGCGGTCATTTTCCTCGGCATACTTCTTGAGGAAGAAATCGACCAGCAATGGAATGTCCTCTTTGCGCTGGCGCAGAGGAGGAAGGTCGATGGTGATCACGTTGAGGCGGTAGAACAAATCTTCGCGGAAGCGGCCTTCGCGCACTGACTGGCGGAGATCGATGTTGGTGGCGGCGATGATGCGCACATCGACCTGAACCTCCTGCACTCCACCGAGGTGCATGAAGCGGCGGTCTTGCAGGACGCGGAGAATTTTGGCCTGGGTATCGAGACCCATGGTGGCGATTTCGTCGAGGAAGAGCGTGCCGCGGTCGGCCATCTCGAACAAGCCCTTTTTTGAGGCGATGGCGCTGGTGAATGCGCCTTTGACGTGGCCGAATAGGGTCGACTCAAGCAGATCCGTCGGCATGGAGCCGGTGTTGACGGGGACGAAAGGCCGGTCATGGCGCGGCGAGTTCAAATGAAGGGCCTTGGCAATGACTTCCTTGCCGGTTCCGCTCTCGCCCTGCAATAGCACGGTGGAGCGGCTGTTGGCCACCTGGGCGACGAGGTCGAAGATCTTCAACATCACTTCGCTTTTGCCGACGATGTTTTCGAAGTTGTAGCGCTGCTTGAGAGCGCGCTTCAGCTGGATATTTTCTTCTTCGGCGCGGCGCCAACCCACGGCGGCGCGCACGTCGGCGAGGAGCTTTTCGTTGTCCCAGGGCTTTTTGATGAAGTTGGCGGCCCCGGACTGCATGGCGCGGACCGCATTCTCGACCGTGCTGTAGGCCGTGATCATGATGACGGGCAGGCGGGGTTCCTGGGTGTGAATTTCGGCCAGAATGTCCATACCGTCGCGGCCGGGCAAAGCGAGATCGAGCAGGATCAGGTCGAAGGGCTGTTCGCCGATGCGCTGCAAGCCGGCTTCGCCCGTGGCTGCGGTTTCGACGACGAAGCCTTCCATCTCGAGCAGAGTCTGCAAGGACTCGCGAATTTCGGCTTCATCATCGATGATGAGGACGACGCCGGCGATGCCGGACGTTCCGTTTACCAGCGAGCGCGAGATCACGGCGGCGTCAGACATATTCGGCCTTGGAGGGGACAGCCTTCCGGCTCAGGGGGAAATCGAGAGTGAAAGTGGTGCCTTGCCCGGGATGGCTTTCCACGCGAATTTTGCCGGAATGTTCCTGGATGATGCCGTAGGTGACCGAAAGGCCGAGACCGGTGCCACGTGGCTGGCCTTCGCGCGGCGCAGTCTTGGTGGTAAAGAAAGGATCGTAAATGCGCTGAATGTGCTCGGGGGCAATGCCGCTCCCGGTGTCGGACACGCACACGCTGACACTCTCGCCGTTGAGCGTGGCTATGCGCAGCGTGCCGCCGCCCGGCATGGCGTCTTTCGCGTTCAGGAACAAGTTCAGGAACACTTGCTGCAATCTTCCCGCATTGCCTTGAATGGCGGGCAACCTGGGCTCAGGCGTGTTGTGCACTTCGACCTTGGCCACCTTGAACTGGTGTTCGAGCAGAGCGAGCGTGTCGGCGATTACTTTGTTGACATCCACATCGCCGATCTCGCTGCCACTGGTGCGCGAGAAATTCAGCAGGTTGTTTACGATCTCCGAGGCGCGGAAGGTTTGCCGCGTGATCTTCTCGAGCAGGGCGGCCTTCTGCGCATCGCCCTGCAGTTGCTTGCTCAGCATCTGGGTGTAGGAGGAGATGACGGCCAGAGGAGTGTTGACTTCGTGAGCCACGCCTGCCGCGAGCAGGCCGATGGAGGAAAGCTTATCGGCCTGGGAGAGCTGGGTTTCGAGATCGATGCGTTCGGTGATGTCGTCCATGATCACAAGCCGGCCAATGACCTGGAAGGTGCGGGTGACCAGCGGCGCCATGGCTACGTTCACGGTGCGGACTTCGCCGGCCGGCGTCTTGAGGCGGAATTTGTACAGGTTGCGAATGCCTGCGTCCTGCCGCATGCGATCGAATTCTTCGATGAACTCGGGCGGGAAAATGGCTTTCAGCGGCTGGGTCAGGGTCTGCCAGCGCGGGACCGCATACATCACTTCCATCTGGGCGTTCCAGCTCTCAATCCGGTCTTGCATGTCGAGCGCCATCACGCCCACGTTGATGGATTCGACGATGTTCTCGTTGAAGTCTTTCAGGCGCTCGTACTCCGCCACTTTTTGCTGCAGCGAGGCGTAGAGCTGTCCGTTTTGAATGGCGATGCCGAGATAGCCGCCGAGGGTTTCGAGCAACTCCATGTCTTCGCTGGAGAGGAAGTCGCCCTTCATGGTCTTGCCGAGGCCGAGCACGGCGATGGTCTTCTCCTGCGCGTGGCAGGGAATGTAGTAGTTCAGATCAAGCCGGGCGATGGCTTGCTGCGCCCCCGGGGTTTCGCGGGGCACCTGGTGTGTGTTCTCGAAGAAAAGATGTCCTGCCGGTTGCGGCCGGGGTGCGCTCAGGAAGGCGAGGTCAATGTGAGGCGGTACCGAGAGGCCGAAAGATTTGGCCGGCACAAACGCTCCCGTGGTTTCGCTGGCCAGGAAAATCGCCATACGGTCGACTGCGAGAGTGCGGGATAAGCGGTCGATCAGCGAAGACAGAAGAGTATTGAGATTGGTCTCTGAACTCAGCTCGCGGCCGAACTCGAGCAGAGTGCGGCGATAGTCATAGCGGGTGCGGTAGAAAAACTGGTCGATGCGGTCCTGAATCCATTTGCGGACCGGATCGAAGAGCAACGCGGTGACCACGACAGCCAGGATCAGACCTACGGGTCCGGAGTTGGGACGCCAGTTGTGCACGAGCAGGGCAACGGCTGTTACCAGGCCGAAATACAATCCCAGAACGATGGCGGCAGCGAGGGTGTAGACCACGCCCCGTTTGAAGATGAGGTCCACATCCATCAGGCGGTAGCGGAAGATGGCATAGCCGAAAGTCAGCGGCAGCAACGCCAGCGACAGTGCGGAAACCTTCATGGTCGCACTGGGCAGCGAGCCCATCAGATACGGGATCACGTAGAAAAGTGTGTAGGGAACGATGGCCAAAATGGTGCCGCGCGTGACCCACTTCAACTGCTGCCGCAGAATGGTGGTGCTGGCGTGCCGGTAGCTGTACCAGAGCACACCGGCCGCGGTGAGAAAGAGCACCGATCCATAGCACATTTCCATGCGGTCGAGGTTCCAGCGGAGCCGCTCGCTGGCCTGCAGCCACTGCATCGCGACAATGTGTGCTGTGAACAGCAGTGTTCCCGGCAGATAGACCAATGCCAGAAGCCAGGGATGTTTGCGCACCGTCTCGCGTTTTTCCGGGAAGGTGAGGACGAAGTGGAGAAACAGGGCAGGCTGCAACACTCCGGCAGCGATGTTGCCCCAATAAATCGTCCAGTCGAAATCGTTAAGCTTGCCGGTGTATTTGAAAGAATAGGCAATGAAGGAGACGAGGCAGAAAATGTAGAAGTGGGTAGAGCCGGGAGCGGTCCAGCGGCGTAGCAGGACGTAGAGTCCGATGCCAAGATAGATGAGTGCAATCAGCCGCAGCCAGTTGTTGAGGGAGCGCTCCGCGGGAACCAGAATTACGCTGGAATCGAGCGGGACCGATTGCCGGAGCAGTGAATAGGTGGCTTTCGACCAGATGCCGGTGCGGTAGAGCTGGCGCTCCAGTCCAGACATATTCTGGACATCCTGATCGTTGATGGAAACCAACTGGTCGCCGGGCTTAATGCCGCTCCTGGCACCTGGTCCGTTGGGGTCGACCCGGTCCGCGGTGAGGTGGCCGCCTTGTTCCACCCACCAAACGCCGTCGTCGGGAACCAGGAACTTCCACTCGGAGTTGACATTGAAGCCAGCGAAGACGACCGCAGCCACGGTCAGAAGGAATAACAGGACAGCAACGGAGCGGACTTGGCTCTCCCGGTTCATGGCTTTCGACGGCGACCCCCCGGTGGGGTGGCTGGTGGGCCGCAGAACGTCCCCCTGCGACTCAATGCCTGGCTGAGGGTCAATGAGCAACTTCGCTGCCATGTCGCTTCCCATCCTAGAACTGCTAAGTGCCCTATCTAAAGCAACTTCCAAGATTATAGATGGGTTTTAGGAAACTGCGTATGTTTTTCTGGAGGTTTGTGTGGAATCTTGTATCTGAATGGGATGGAGATAGTTAGAGCGAGGATTCGAACGAACTGCCTATGGGGACTCCAGATGCCGTGGAGATGGAGATCCTTCGGCCCGCAAAGGGCGCAGGCCTCAGGATGACAACCGTTTTGTTATTGCTTAGGGCGCCACTCATCTTACGAGGCCAGGTTACGAGGCCAGGTTACGATGGCCACGCTGCGGGCGCTGCGGTCCCTGGCCCCAGGCTGACACGGATTACGTTGAGCAATTCGTCGTTGTCGGCGGGCTTCTGGAAAAATGCCGCAGCCCCGGCCTTCAAAGCCTTTTCCTCATTGTTCTGAGGATCGCGGGCGCTCAGCACAATCACGGGAATACCGGCGAGGGCGTCGCTGTTTTGCAACCGGTCAAGGACAACGAAGCCATCGCCGACCGGCAAGCCGAGGTCGAGAATAATCAGCGCGGGCCGCTCTTTCTGGGCTGCGGCGATGGCGGCATAACCGTCGGACGCCGTGGTCACTTCGTAGTTGTTAGCCCGGAGCCGTAGCCGCAGGGCACGCAACAGGTCAGGATCATCATCAACCAGCAGGATCTTCGGTCTTGGCATTGTAGTTCTCCTTTTTTGTGGGCGCATCAATTGGAAGCTTTGGCGCCCTTCTTGGCGCCTGGGTGGTGTCGTTCCATTCTCGTCATGATCATCTGGGTTACGCGATCGGCGACGTTTTGAACCTGTTCTTCCAAGCCTGCACCCGGATTGGGGGGCGCAAGCTCGATCGGAAGAGCGCTGACGGTCAGAGTGCATTTGGTGTTGAGGTTGCCCAAACGCTCCATTTGCTCGCGAATGCGCATAGTCATGGCCCCGGAACCCTGTAAGTCAGTCGAGGCCACGACAAACAAGGTCTCGCTCGTGGCCGACGTTGCCATGGGCGGCAAGACCAGGTCTTTGTCGAGATACACACAGTGCCGCAGGATTTCCAGACACTGGCGCCAGGTATCCTTCCAGCTTCCGCGCGGAAGAGTTACGAGCGGTATCAGTTCGACGCGTACCAAGACAAAAGCCGGACGGAGGTGGTCCTCATACGTGATGACCGGGGCAAGCAGCTTGGCCAGGGAGTAAACGGGCAGAGTGAAGGTGAAGGTGCTGCCCTGTCCCAGTTCGCTTGAAACCCAGATGCGCCCCTGATGCAGGCGCACGATTTCGCGGCAGATGAATAATCCGAGTCCTAACCCGGAGCGGCTGTTGTCGACCGAATCGGGATCCTGGTAAAGGCGTTCGAAGATGAGAGCCTTGGCTTCGGGACCTATGCCGCGGCCGGTATCGCTCACTGAAAGGTAGACGGAGCCTGGGTCTGCTTCCACCATGCAAGCCTTGATCACGACGGAACCCTCCGGCGCCGTGAACTTGATGGCATTATCCACCAGGTTGATGAGCACCTCGAGCACGCGGTCGGGATCGGCGTGGACCAGGGGGAGCCTTTGATCCAGTCCGATTTCCAGTCCAATCTTTTTCTCCTCGGCCGTCGGCCGAAGCATCGCAGCCGCCTGTTGAACCAGTTCCCTGAGCGAAATGCAGCGGAGTTCGACCCGCATTTTGCCGCTTTCGGCGCGAGTGGCTTCGAGCAGGTCGCGGATCATGGCGTGCAACTGATTCACGCTTCTCAGAACTGTTTTCAGATGGTCGGACTGTTCGGGAACGACTGGGCCCGCCAGGCCGTCCAAAATCAAGGTCACGTACTGGTGAATGCAGGTCAGTGGAGTACGCAATTCGTGCGAAACGTGAGACAAGAACTGGTTCTTGAATTCCAGTTGCTGCTTTTGAGCGATATCGAGGGCTCGCAGCAACCCTTGCCGTTCCACGGCGTAGCGGATGGCGCGCTCCAGCTGCTTGCTGGAGATGTTGCCTTTGATCAGGTAGTCCTGCACGCCCTGATGCACGGCTTTGATGGCCAGCGCTTCATCGTCCTGGCCGGAAAGGACGACTACCGGCACATTGGGGGAGTGTTCCATGACGCGACGAAAGGTTTCCGCTCCGTGGCTATCGGGGAGGTTCAGGTCCAGAAGCACAACTGCGGGCGTATTTTTGGTTAGCGCAGCCAAGCCATCGGACAGCCGGTTGACACAACTCACGGTGACCGGAGATTTACCTTCGACCAGGCGCAACCGCACCAGGTCGGCGTCTCCGGGGTTGTCTTCGATCAGCAATACGTTCGTGGTTTGGTGATCCATTATTCTCCTTGTGGCGGCAACACCGCGGAGCCGAACCAGAATTCTTCGATCGACTTCACGGCGGAAAAAAATTCAGTCAGGTTTCCGGGCTTGCGGACGTAGCAATTCGCGCCCATTTCGTAGCCGCGCACAATGTCCTTGCGCAACTCCGAGGTGCTGAAGATCACGACCGGAATCCGGCGCAGATCGGGGCCTGCCTTCATGGCGGCCAATACCGACAGGCCATCCCGCTTGGGCAGATTCAGGTCGAGAAGGACCAGGTGGGGCCGGACGGCGTTGGCATACTTTTCCCGGCGGTGCAGAAAAGCCAGTGCCTCGGCACCGTCCCTGACATTGCTGATCTGGATGGGATTCTTGCTTCCCGCCAGCGCCTCGGTAACCAGAGCCACATCCCCCGGGTTGTCATCGACCACCAGGAGCTCAAAAGTCGGTTTCACGATTGCGCCCCTTTTCCTTCTTCATGGTCGTAGCAGGGCAGGGTGAACTTGAAGGTGGAACCTGATTCGGCCTGCGATTCCACCCAAATCTTGCCGCCATTGTGCTCGACAATCTTCTTGCAGATGGCGAGGCCGATGCCGTTGCCGGGATACTCGCCGCGCCCGTGCAAGCGCTGAAAGACAACAAAAACGTTTTCTGCGTACTCCGGCGCAATTCCGATTCCGTTATCGCTCACGCTGAATTGCCATTGCTGGCCGGCTTTTTCTGCCAGCACTGAAACCAAGGGCGGCTCTTTCCCGCGGAACTTGATGGCGTTCCCAATCAGATTCTGAAAGACTTGCGCCACCTGGGTGCGGTCTGCCCATACCACCGGAAGCTCCCCATATCGGACGACCGCGGCACTCTCCTCAATGGCCGCTGCCAGAGCTTGCAGGGCGTCTTTCATCACGGTGTTGCAATCGACGCTTCCCGGAGCTTCCTTCCCGCCAACTCGCGAAAACGCAAGCAGGTCGCGAATGAGCACTTGCATGCGCTGCGCTCCGTCGCTGGCATAGGCGATGAACTTGTCGGCATTCTCGTCGAGTTTGCCGCGATAGCGCTCGGCCAGCAGTTGGGTGTAGGCCGTGACCATGCGCAACGGTTCCTGCAGGTCATGCGACGCCACGTAGGCGAACTGTTCCAGGTCTGCATTGGAGCGGGCCAGTTCGTCCACTTTGCGGGCCAAATCTTCTTCCGCCTGGCGGCGCCAGGTGCGCTCACTTTTTTCCCGCAAGGCCCGGCGGACCACTTCGGGCAGGCGCGCCAGACCGTCTTTCAGCACGTAGTCGGTAGCGCCCTGCTTGATGCATTCGACAGCGTTCACATCGCCCAGCGCGCCTGAAACCAGAATCATCGGAATATCCAGACCTTCGCGCCGCAATATGGCCAGGGATTCCATGCCCTTCCAGTTGGGCAGGTTGTAATCGGCCAGCACAACCTCGGGAGGGTTGGCGTGAAGCACGCGCGTGAACGTTGCTTCATCCTGTACAACGTCCGCTGTGACATTGAAGCCGTCCTTGTTCAGCGCTCGCACCACCAGCGCCGCGTCGAGTGCATTGTCTTCCACCAGCAAGGCGCGCAGCTTTACGTCGGGCCCGGCGGAGACCTGAGTTGCGAGTTGAGTCCCGGCGCTGCTCATGACCCCTGCTTTGCGACTTGCGGCTTGCCATTAGTTACAGGAGGCCGATTGGTGACCAGCCAGTAGAGTCCGAGCAACTTCACCATTTTCCGGAACTCGTCGAAATCCACGGGTTTCTGGAGGTAGCTGTTGACGCCGAGGTCGTAGCCGCTAACCATGTCCCGCTCTTCGCGCGAAGAAGTCATCAGGACAACGGGGATGGTCCTGGTTCGCGCATCGCCTTTGACCCGCTTGAGGACCTGCATGCCATCCACCTTGGGCATCTTCAGATCGAGCAAAACCAGCTTTGGGGGACGATCGAAGGACCGTCCGGAATGAGGTCCGGAACAGAACAGGAAATCCAAGGCTTCCTCGCCGTCGCGGGCGATGAAGACGTGGTTGGCCAGGTTCTCCGCGCGCAAGGCATGCAGAGTGAGATCCAAGTCGTCCTGACTGTCATCGACCAGAAGAATATCGACTTCGTTAGCGCTCATGATTGGACTCCCGCGGCAACAGACTTGTTTTCAGTTTCGTTTGCCCTAACATCGGTCGATTCGACGGCCGCGAGGGTGAAGTAGAACGTCGCGCCCTTATCCAGTTCTGCTTCCGCCCAGACCCGACCTCCGTGCTTGTGAATGATGCGTTTCACTGTGGCCAGGCCGATTCCTGTGCCTTCGAACTCCTCGGCGCGATGCAAGCGTTGAAAAACGCCGAACAGCTTGTCTTTGTACTTCATGCTGAACCCGACGCCGTTGTCGCGGACCGCGATGACCATCTGCCCGTCTTCTTGCCGGTAATTGATCTCGATGATGGCGCGCTCCCGGGTCCGAGTGAACTTAAGAGCGTTGGCCATCAGATTTTGAAAAACCTGCTTGATCAGGATGGGATCGCATTCCGCTGGCGGCAGGTCGGCAATCTTCCAGCTAACGGCTCTGCCGGCAACTTCCGGCTGCAGCAGGGAGACGACCTCCTCGACCACGGCATTCAGTCCGGTGGCTTGGAGCTGGAGAGCGAGACGGCCCACGCGCGCCAGATTCAGCAACTCATCCACCAGCAGCCCCATGCGGTGAACTCCGTCCTCGATGCGTTTCAGGTGACTCTGTGCTTCTGGAGGCAATCCGGGACCAAAATCTTCGGACAAGATTTTGGAAAAACCGCCAATATGCCGCAGCGGCGCGCGCAGGTCGTGCGAAACCGAGTAGGTGAAAGCCTCCAACTCCTGATTCGCGGCTGCCAGTTGTGCGGTGCGCTGCTCTACGCGGTCTTCGAGCTCTTCGTTCAACTTGCGGATCTCCCGCTCGTCAATTTTTCGTTGTGTAATGTCACGGAACGCCACCACACCGCCTCGTATGGCTCCATTCCTGCCTTTCAAGGGACCGCCGCTAATCTCGATCCAACGCCCTTCCTCGAGTTCCGGGTTGCGTAGAAACATCTCGACCGTACTCACTTCGCCTCGAATGGCGCGCGCCAGCGGATTTTGCTCGTTCGGGAGCGGGGTGATGGTGTCGGGCAGGTAAACGCCGTAGTGTGTATTCCATTCCCTGGCAGGAACGTTGTCCGCCCCCATGCCAACGATCTTGGTGGCGGCCGGATTCCACAGGATGAACTTTCCCTGCTCGTCTGCGGCGACCAACCCCTCTTCCATGCTGTTCAGTACGGATTGCAGCATCAGGGTCTGGCTCTCGAGGGCTTGCTGTGAGCGGAGCAGTTCGTCTGCCTGCCGCGAGAGTTCTTTGGCTTGCCCGGCGAGCCGCTCCTCCGCTTGTTTGCGTTCGGTAATGTCGCGGGCAATTTTCGAAGCGCCGACAATCACGCCGCTGTCATCCCTGACCGGCGAGATCGTGGCGGAAATATCAATCTTCTTGCCGTCTTTCCGGACGCGGACGGTTTCAAAATGTTCGACGCTGTCGCCACGCCGGATTCGCGCAAGAATGTCGGACTCCTCAGCGACGCGTTCCGGCGGGATGAGCATCAGCATCGGTTGGCCCACGGCTTCCGATGCCGCATAGCCGAAGACCGTCTCAGCGCCGCGATTCCATGAGGTGATTATCCCCTCCAGGGTCTTGCTAATAATGGCGTCATCGGAGGAATCGACAACGGCGGCCAAGAGGCTGGCACTCCCTGCTTTGCCGAGGCGAGATGCGGTAGCACGCTTCACGGGCGCGATGACTCCTTGCCACATTGCTTTCGTGAAGAGGAATGGAACGAGGGGAGAGCGATGCCGCTTGCGATGCAGCCTCTTCAATGAGGTTATCGGCGATGCTGGCGCTATCTTTAGTCTGAAAGCGGTCGGCAGCGAACTTGCTGGCAGGGTGAGGATTTAAAGATAAGGATTCTCTATCCGGCAACAGAGATTAGGCGTTTCTCAGCCGGCCTTGCGCTCGTCCTCTGGAGCTTCGGGGGCGATGTCTTCTTCGTCCCACTCGAAGGAAAGAGCGCGCGCGGTGGTTTCGATGGGTGCAAGTTCAGGAATGTCGTCGGCCACTGACGCGCCCAACTCGGCGAACTTGCGTGCTGAAACCAGCACCCGGCTTTCGAGTGAGCCGACGGCTTTGTTATAAGACTCGACGGCGCGGTCGAGTCCCGTGCCCACCTGCGTGATGTGTCCGGCAAGCAGGCGAAGGCGGTCGTGTAATTCTTTGCCGAGCGCGCTGATCTGCTGTGCGTTGCGCGCCAGTTTTTCCTGATTCCAACCGTAGTTCACCGCCTTCAGCAGCGCGATCAGGGTGGTCGGCGATGCTGGAATCACGCGGCTTAGCACTCCTTGCTCAATCAAGCTGGAATCCTGCTCGAGCGCGGCGCTGAAAAACGTTTCGCCAGGCAGGAACATCACCACGAATTCGGGTGTGGGATCGAACTGCTCCCAATAATTCTTGCCGGCGAGGGTCTTCATGTGATCGCGAACCTGGCGGGCATGATTGGCCAGGCAGGCGCGCCGGGTTTCTTCGTCATTGGTTTCAAAAGCGTCGAGGAAGGCTTGCAGTGGCGTCTTGGCGTCGACGACAACGTTCTTGCCGCCGGGCAGCTTCACCACAAGATCAGGACGCAGCCTGCCCGTTTCTGTGGTCACCGACTCCTGCTCGGTGAAATCGCAATAAGAGAGCATGCCGGCGATCTCGACTACGCGGCGCAACTGAATTTCTCCCCAGCGTCCCCGCACGTTGGGAGTGCGCAGCGCCCGGACCAGATTGCCGGTTTCTGATTGCAGTTCTTTCTGCGTCGTAATCAGCGACTGCACCTGGGCGCGCAGTTCGCCGTAAGCATCGCCCCGGGCGACTTCCATCTGCTGAATCTGGGCATCCACTTTATTCAGTGAATCGCGCACGGGAGCGACCAGATCGGCGACAGCTTTCTGCCGGGCTTCGAGATCTCCTCGGGCTTGGCTCTGGAAGCGCTTCAGAGTCTCTTCGGCGATCACGAGAAAAGAGGAGTTGTTGCTTTTCAAGGCATCGGAAGCCATGGCCTTGAAGGCATTGCGCAATTCTTCACTGGCGCGGGTGACTAATTCAATTTTTTCGGCGTTGCTCCTCCGTTCCGATGCGAGATCGGATTCCAGCCGGGCCTTGGCTGCGACCAGGTCGGTCTGGGCCTGCTGAAGCCGCGCCAGATCGGCCTTTCCGGCTGCTAATTCCTTTTCCATCAAGGGCAAACGCGCGGTGAGCGCAGCGGTTCGCGAGCGCAGCGCGAGCCAGGCGAGCACGCTGCCAAACAACAAACCGACAATCCCTGCGATCCAAGGTTCCATAGCGAAAGTAACTTCTCAATCTGGAGCCCAGCCTCTAGCCTAGCACTAGCGGCAAGTTTTGAACCTGAAGTCTGATCCCCCCAGGTCGAGATGAGTGGGCCGAGCAATGCCACGACCCTGTGGAGTGATCAAGCCAGTGATCCATAAAAGATTTGCGATCGCGCTTCTGCTGATGACGGTTGCCGCCTCGGTACCGCCTTGTAAAGTGCTGGCTGCTCCCGGAGAAAATGGTGGCCCGGCTGGGCAATCCGCGCAGGGCGCGACTTTAACGCCTGCTGCTGCAACCGCTGCCGATATCCCTCTCGGTGACTATGACTCACAAGCCGAAAGACAGCTTCTGGACCTGGCGAATCAGGCAAGAGCGCAAGCCGGTGCACCGCGTCTGACGCTCGATGCCGGCCTTTGCCGGGCCGCACGGACGCATGCGGAGGCGATGCTTGCAGCGCAACAACTTTCACATCAGTTTGAAGGCGAGCCCTCCCTACCCCAACGCCTGGCGACCGCGACTCATACCCAACTTGATCAGGAAGGCGAAAACGTCGCGCTCGATTTCGACGCTGAAAGCGGGCACAAACATCTGATGCTGTCGCCGCCGCATCGCGCCAATCTGCTCAACGCGGCTTATAACGTGATCGGGCTGGGCGTGGTCCGCAGCGGAGACCGGCTCTACATCGTGCAGGATTTCGGCCACGCCCTCCCCAATTATTCTTCGGCAGAAGTGAAGGAGCGGATTGCGGCGGTTGTGGCACAAACGCGGCGTCAGGCCAGCCAGCCTGACCTTCTGCGCAGCGATCTGCCCAATGCAGATTCGGCGGCGTGCTCCATGGCGCAAGCCGACAAGCTTGGCGGCTCGGTCGTTCATCAGCTCGCGCAGCGCTATACGGTGATGACCTACACGAGCCTGCATCCAGAGACGCTGCCCGCTAACGCCAGCCATGTGATCGCCGGCCGCAACCTGCGCAGCTTTTCGGTGGGCACGTGCTATGCGCGTACCGAAACATACCCCACGGGTGTGTATTGGGTGGTGCTGGCGCTGGAGTGAGCGGAACCGCGATCCCGGATCCCAACTTCCTACCGTTCCTCCTGTGCTAACCTTTCTCTGCCCCTCCGTCTGCGGTTCCGCGTATGGAATCCTCCGCCTCAGTTCGTTTGCCGCAACTTCATTCGAATGACATCCGTATCGGTACCGCGGGCTGGTCTTATAAAGACTGGGACGGCGTTTTTTATCCTTCGGGCATGTCGCGCCGCAGACAGCATCCACTCGAGTATCTGGCGCGCTTCTTCGATACCACTGAGATCAACACCTCCTTCTACGGACCGCTAAAGCCGGAGTGGGCGAAACTCTGGTGCCGCAAGGTCGCGGCCGTGAACAAGAGTTTTCTTTTCACCGCGAAATTGTACCGTGCCTTCACACATTCTCCGATTGCGGTGATGGAGCCTACTTCAGCCGCGACCATCCGCCCCACAGACGAAGATGAAGCCCGCACCCGTGAAGGCCTCGACGCCATTGCCGGCGAAGGGCGTCTGGGCGCGCTGCTCATTCAGTTTCCCGTGTCGTTCAAGAATACTTCTCTGAACCGCGAGTATCTCGACCGGCTGCTGCGGCAGTTCATCGAGTATCCGCGCGTGGTCGAGGTGCGGCACTCCAGTTGGAACGATGCCGAAACTCTGGCGGCGTTCGCACAAAAGGATGTCGGCTTCTGCAACATCGACCAGCCTGTGCTCGGACGATCGCTCGCGCCCACCGAACACGTGACTGGCGCGGTCGGATACGTCCGCCTGCACGGCCGCAACTATGAGCAGTGGTTCGACTCCGACAATCGCAACGACCGCTACAACTATCTGTACACCGAGGGCGAGCTCGCGGGCTGGAAAGAAAGAATCGAGAGCATCGCCGAGCGCGCGCAGGCGACCTATGTGATTACGAACAACCACTTCGAGAGCAAGGCTGGCGTGAATGCGCTGGAACTGAAGGCAATGATCGGCGGGAAGCGGGTGTTGGCTCCGCCCACGCTGATTCAGAAGTATCCTGAGTTGAGAAGAGTCGCCGATGCTGCGGAGGATTTTGGAGAGGACTTGGGGCCGAGGTTGCCGCTTCGAGCTTAGAGGCGGCCGGCTACGTGCCCACCTTGGCGTGGTCGGAAAGGCGTTGCTTGTTGTGGCGGAGCGCGACGTTCATGTACACATTGCCCATGGAAGTTTCGAAGCAGATCATCAGCGCTTCGACGTCTTCGCTCGTCTTGTCGCCTTCCTCGCTGGTAAGCAGCAGCGGAGGGTGAACGCGGAAGTGGAAGCCCTGATCGTTGAGGGCGCAGACGGCGTTGCCAACAACCTGGTTAGCGAGTTCGAAGATGGTTTCTTTAATCAGCCCATCGGATTCGGGCAGTTCCGCGCCTGCGTAGTGGCTGGCCACGCGCACCGCGGTTTGCGGCTCGAGGTCCAGAATGATGCGGCCCTCGATGTCGCCCGAGAGCGCCACCATCCCGGCGACGCCTTTCCGGCGATAGCCATCCTCCTCCATCGCCAGGTGGCCCACTTTGGTGGTGCCCGAAAGCCCCTGCGACAGGACGGCGTCAGCCGCGTTGATGAAAGGCTGAATGAGATCCATCTTCATGCGATTAGGCTCCAGCGCCGGCGGCCACTGCGCCGTCTTCTCCCAACACGTACTTGATGACTTCGTACAGCACTTCGGGCTTCACCGGCTTCTGCACGAAATGCCGCGCCCCGCGCTGTAATGCGGCCACAATGTTTTCCTGGTAGCCGACCGAAGACACCATGACGACGCGAGCTTCGGGATGCGCCTGTACGATCTTCTCGGCGGCCTCGATGCCTTCCATCTGCGGCATGGTGATGTCCATGAGTACGATGTCGGGATGCGTGCGCTCGAATTCGCTGATGGCAGTCAACCCGTCACCGGCCTCGGCCGCCACCTGCCCGCCAAAACTTTCAATCATGCGGGCCAGATTCTTGCGCGCGAACACGGAATCGTCCACGATCAAGTAGCGGACCGGTTGGCCGTCCTTGCTGCGTTTTACTGGTGCAAACTGCTCCATAACACCCTCCCTGTAACATTCCATCACGGCGGTTGCCCGCCGACTAGATGACTCAGGTCCATAGGACCTGGGTCAGAAAATTCGTTTTAGCGCCCGGCGCGGAGTGCTTTTCCCGCCCCGCCGCTTTCCCCGCGGCCACAAAGAGCCTGCAAAGTAGACGAAAGCACGTCCAGAGCCACCACGCGCATGGCATAGCCGCGTTCGATGCCGGCTTTGGGCATGCCAAAGACCACACAAGATTCTTCGCTCTGCGCGATGGTCATGCCGCCGGCTTTCTTCACCGCACCCAGACCCTCCGCGCCATCATCGCCCATGCCGGTCATCAGTGCGGCGATGGCTTGCGGGCCGAATTCCTGCGCCACGCTTTGGAACAAGACGTCTACGCTGGGGCGGTGGCCATTGACGCGCGGTTCGTCGCTGAGCACCACGATGTCTCCCATGGTCAGGCGCTTCACTTTCATGTGCCGGCTTCCGGGGCAGACCAGTACGCGCCCGGCTTGCAGCACATCGCCGGATTGCGCTTCCTTCACGCGCAGCGAACTCAATTCGTCCAGGCGGCGGGCAAACATCTCGGTAAAGCCGTCGGGCATGTGTTGCACGATTACGATTGATCCCGGAAAATCCGGGGGCAGTTGCGCCAGCAGGAACTCCAGAGCCTGCGGTCCTCCGGTGGAGATTCCGATGGCCACCAGTTTGGTGGGCGGCGGTGCGGACTTGCCGAATGAGATCTTTTCCGGCGGCGCGGCGGCGCGAAAGGTTCCGGGGCGGACAACCTTGCAATCGGCGGCCGCCTTGATTTTGGCGATCAACTCCGCAGCGGCTTCGGCCATGTGTCCCGTAGCGTCCTGCGGTTTAGTCACGAAGTCGAAAGCTCCCAACCCCAATGCTTTCAGCGTGACCGAAGCGCCTTCGGTTGAGTGGGAACTGACTACGATGACGGGCAGCGGATGCCGCCGCATGATTTCCTTCAAAGTATCGATGCCGTTCATGCCCGGCATCTGCAGATCGAGGGTGACCACGTTGGGCTGCAACTCTTCGATCTTTTTCAGGCAGAAGGTTCCATCCATCGCAGTGCCCACTACATCGATCGACGGTTCCGCTTCGAGCATCTGCGGGATCAGCTTCCGCATCAGGGCGGAATCGTCGACCACCAGCACGCGCACTTTTTTCATCTCTGGTTTCATGCGTGGCCTCCTGCACTCAGGGCCAGCCGGGCGCGATCGGTATGGTTGAGCAAGAGTCCGCATTTGACCAAGCCCGCCGCTTCCGGACGCAGACGCGCGACGTGTTCTACGACGGCAAGCAGATTCAGTATGAGCACCACCTTCCCATCTCCCAGGATGGAAGCGCCGTTGACCAGGTCGGTGGAGAAAGTCTGGTCGTCCAAAGCTTTGATCACTAATTCTTCTTCGCCTTCCAAAGAGTCGACGATCAGCCCGTACTTTCTCTCGCCGA
>Ga0206810_1077_pt1 | contig 15680 bp, 12 predicted proteins | sample Alteio_BWOrgCont_56_FD_152889 | JGI IMG/M metagenome (GOLD analysis project Ga0206810, IMG submission 152889) | Enriched cells from forest soil in Barre Woods Harvard Forest LTER site, Petersham, Massachusetts, United States -... | ecosystem: Environmental > Terrestrial > Soil > Temperate forest >...
GGTTGCCGGCGACCTGGAGCATTCGATTCTGCAGCATTTGCGGGCAATCGAAGTGGCTCCTGGCCACCCGACCATGTCATACGCGTTCGGAACGATAAGTCTCTATCTTGTGGGCCGGTCCGAAGAGGCACTTGCCCTCGGGCGCAAGGCCGCTGAAATTGCTCGTTCCGCGCATAACACTCTGTTCACCATGTACACGCTCCCGCATTTTGCGATGAGCCTGGCGGCCGCAGGCGAATACGCGCAGGCCTGCGAAGTGTTCGCGGAGGCGCGGGCCTTCGGCCGCAAGTATGGCGTCACTGGGCCGCTCGCCCGTGTGTTGTCCTTCGAAGCCGGTATGCACTTGAGCCTCTTCGATTTTGAGGGAGCGGAGGCCCTCCAGAGGGAATCCCGGGAACTGGCCGCTGGAGCAGACTGCCCTCAACCCTTCATCAGTTCCGGGATCGATTTGTTGTTCACGCTTGCCCGCACCGGAAACCCAGGCGCCGCCGAGACGCTCTTGAAGGACACGGCAGCTGCCGCCTTGGCACACCCGTGGCATCGGGGCCTATGGGAAGTGCGGGTGTCGCAGGCAAAGGCGGAACTGGCCTTCGCACGGCAGGATCGAAGCGTGGCAATAGAGGAAGCAGCCACGGCTGCCGCGCAGAGCCGCGCGCTTCCACGGCCCAAATACGAAGCACTGGCTTTGATGACCAGCGCTCGTGCGCACGGCGAACTGGGTCAAACTCACGAAGCGGCCGCGAACGCGCGCCGCGCCATCGCGTTCGCGCGGCGCACGGGCGATCCCGCGTTGTTGCTATCGGCGCTCGACGTCCTGCTTGCGCTCGATGGCAACGATGCATTGCTTGCGGAGGCGCGTATTCTGATCAGCAGCATTGCCGCCGCGCTGGCAACGGCTGATGAGACGATGCGAAGCCGCTTTGTCACATCGGAGACTGTGCGCCGGATTCAGACACACTAATCTCTGGCCCAGCCCAAAGAGCGGAGTGGACAGGCAATCCCCTGACACCCCCGGGCTACTGAGGATCTCCTAAGGGCTCGCCACGAAATAACATTGGCAAACGCTCCCTCCCGGTCCAGCTCGGATTACGGTTCAGTCCGAGGACCATGTTATTTCGTCACGATCTCCAGGTAATCGCCCGCAAAACGGAGCCTGCGCGAAAAAAAATTCTAATCGCTTGCCAGTTCTGACGGCCGTTTTGCGCCTGTAGGGCGGCAGAAGTTTCTCCTGAACATCTTCAAGGAGCTACCGATGCCGAAATTCGGTCGACAGGAAAGGAATTTATGACACGCAACGGAAATTTCCCGGTAAGGGTGTGGCGGGCGCGCTCAACGATAGTATTCGCCGTACCGTTCTTTCTCGCGGCAGGACTGCATGCCAATGTGGTCTCGGATTGGAACGCGATCGCCTCCACGACGATTGTGAAGAATGGTGGGAAAGCCCCGGGGTCGGCCGGAGTCTGGTTCACATACTCGAGCCTGGCCGTCTACGATGCGGTGAACGCGATCACAGGGCAGTATCGTCCTTTCTATTACCGGGTCGCGGGGCCGCCCGACGCTTCCGTCGACGTCGCTGCCGCCGTGGCCGCGCACCGCATTCTGGTCAACTACTTCCCTGCGCAACAGGCGACTCTGGATGCGCAGCTTTCCACATCCCTGGCGAACATTGTCGCCTCCGGGACGGCTGTGGACGAAGGCACGATGGTCGGTGAGGGCGCGGCTTCGGCCTTGATCAGCGCTCGCACCGGTGATGGTCTGGAGGCAAATGTTCCCTATGTTCCGGGATCGGGTCCGGGCGCCTGGATCCCGACGCCTCCAGCCTTCGCACCTCCAGTGACTCCATGGTTGGGTCAGATGCGTCCGTTTACGATGAGGTCCGCAGGGGATTTCCTGCCCGCGGCGCCGCCTTCCCTCGACAGTGAAACCTGGAAGAGGGACTACAATCTCACCCTTCTGTATGGGCAGGTGAACAGCACCGTTCGATCGGCGAACGAATCGGAGATCGGAATCTTCTGGACAGAACACGCCAACCAGCAGTATGCAAGGTTGTTCAACTATCTGGCCGCCAACTATCAGCTCGGCACGGCTGACTCGGCAAGGCTGATGGCGCTGCTTTGGACGGGGGCTGCCGACGCCGCTATCGGGTGTTTCAATGGCAAATACAAGTATGGTTTCTGGAGACCAGTTACTGCTATTCCCGCCGGCGGAGGCAACTCCGAGTTGACCGCGTATCCGGCTTGGCTGCCGCTTGGCGTCACTCCTGCTCATCCTGAGTATCCCGCTGCGCATGGTTGTGTAACCGGCGCCGTATCCTCCCTGATCGCCGACTTCTTCGGTACCACAAGAGTCCACATTGTCGCAGACAGCATGGCGTTCACCGATGGCGTGCATCAGCATACTTTCGAGGACACCGGCGACTTGATGGACGAAGTTTTCTGGGCGCGTATCTACGCCGGCTTTCACTTTTACCATTCCCTCGAGGTCGGGCGTCAATTGGGAGAAAACGTCGCCCAGGGAGTCGCCCAGAACCACTTCCGTCCGAGACTTGGCATGCGTGAAGACCCCGGGCCGGAAGAATTGTCAGCGCTTCCGGCATCCGGCAAGTGAGACTTCGGCCGCGGCCGAATGTTCGGGTGAATGATTCCACGCGGATCGCCTGATCACTTTGTGTGGGTACTCGCAAATTGCGCGGGTGCCCACGGAGAACCGAGCCCTGATTCTCCCGGCTCGTGTTTTCGTGCTTGCAACTGATGAACTCCCGCATCTCCGGCCGCCGTCTAGGGTGCGGGAGGTCGACACTCATTTGGGCCAGAGCCCGAAAGCCGAAGAACAGTACTACTGACTCCGCCCTTGAGTGGCATGCCGCTGTAAGCTCCGATTTCCTCGTTTCTGGCTGCCAGCGAGGATTTCCGAGGCGGCGAGGACGAAATCTGAAATGCAGACCCGCGGCTGACGGCGAAGGGCAATCCGGAAAGGTTCGAAGCAGCCGGCACGGGCAAACTCGTCGCTTTGCGACTATCGTTCGTCTTCATGACGCAGAGGGTCTGTCCATTTAAACCGCTCGTCGGCATTCATCGGCAGCTGGATTAAATTTGGAGCGCGTCGGTGTTAAACGCCACCAGGACTGCGTCCTGTGTCCCGATCGCCGCGGCGAATGCGGAATTTAAAACCGCCGTGCGCCGTCAATACCGACGCCGGCCAGACTCATGAACCGGCGGCAGTTTTGCATACTGGCTATTGGTAGTCGCTCTCCCAACCTAATTCGAATCAGGGGAGTCGGAGAATAAGCCCAATGGCGTTCGGAAACAATTGTGCCGGCTGAGAGCCGCGCCGCGAAAACGATCCGCGAAATATTCGATTCCGGCCGGCCGCTGACTTATATCCATTCCGCCGAAGAAGAGCGAGTGGGAAAGGTGCTGCGCGAAGCCGGCGGCGATGTGCCCATCTGGACCTGGAGCCTCACGGAAGGGCTGTCGCGCGACGGCGCTCCGTCCGAACGAGGGACAGCCTCACCCCGCGCTGTGCTGGATTTCATCGTCGCTCATGAGAGCACCGGCATCTTTCATCTGAAGGATTTCCACGACCCGCTGCGCGAATCGCCCGAGATCCGGCGGCGGCTACGGGATGTGTACCAGAACTGTTCCGGCAAGGGGAAGTTTGTGGTGATCGGCTCGCCCGTGCGGTTTATTCCGGAGGAACTGGAACGCAGCATGATCCTGGTGGAGCTTCGTCCGCCCGATACGGTCGAGCTGGTGGAGTTTCTGCGAGAAGAAAATGGCACAGCGGGCCTGAGCGAGGACTTTCTGCATCAGCTGGCGAAGGCGCTGCAGGGTCTGACGCTCGACGAAGCACGCTACGCGCTCCGACGAGGCCTGACCGCGCAGGCCGGCGCGTTGGGTGAAAGTCTGGGGCCGGAGTCTCTTGCAGCTGTCCTCGAAGAGAAACGGCTGCTGGTGAACCGCGGCGGGGTCGTCGAGTTCATCTCCAGCGGGACCAACCTCGGCGAAATCGGCGGCCTCGAAGGTTTGAAAGCGTGGCTCCTGGAACGCGGCAGGCTTTTTCAGGGGCGCGAAAGCCTGCAGGCGGAACTCGTCCCCAAAGGGGTTCTGATCATGGGAATTCCCGGCTGCGGGAAGAGCCTGTGCGTGAAGGCGATCTCGTCCCATTTTCAGCTGCCGCTTTACCGCATGGATATGATCGAGATTTTTTCCGGCCGCCACGGCAAGCCGGAAGGAGCGTTTGTCGCGGCCTGCCGCATGATGGAAGACATGGCGCCGGCGGTGCTGTGGTTCGACGAGATCGAGATGGGCATTACGTCCACCGAATCGAGCGGCGAACAGGGCCGTATTTTCGCGTTTTTCCTTACCTGGATGCAGGAAAAGGCGCGAGGGCTTTTCGTCGCCGCGACGGCTAACCGGATCGATCTTCTTCCCGCGGAGATGATTCGCAAAGGCCGGTTTGATGAAGTCTTCTTCGTCGATCTGCCGCAGGAGGACGAACAGATCGAGATTTTTCGCATTCATCTCAGCCGGCGCGGCATCGATCCGGCGAGCCTGGATCTGGCAAAGCTGACCCAATTCACCGTCGGGTGGACGGGTGCGGAGATCGAGCAGTGCGTGGTGTCCGCGGCGACCAAGGCGCTGCTCGCCGATCAGCCTTTGACCGAGAAGGATCTGGTTGGCGTGGCTGCGAAATTTGTGCCCTTGTCGAGAACGATGAAAGAGCAGATCAGCCACATTCGCGGATGGGCGTTCGAGCGCGCTGTGCGGGCCTCGCCGCAGCGGTGGCCTGGGCGTTAACACTTTGGCTGGTTCTGAAAAGTAGCTGGTACCAGGCTGCGGTCTTTGTCTTAGTGGCTCCGGGGCCAGGTTCCGGCCCATCACGCTTACCACAGGCGTTCCTGGTTGGAACGGCACCGATGGCCGCTCGAGCCTGCTCATCTCGTAGACGAAACCCGGCCATGCGGCAACTACAGCCCTCGGCGAGACTGAAGTTTCTTTGCACAGCCTGCAATACCCGAGTGACGGCGAAGCAGCGATCTGGATGTTAAAGGGGCGGCACTCGGCAACTCGCCACGTTGCGGCTGATCGTGGGTTAGTCAGAACGCGCGAAAACGGTGGCCACCGCACGAGCTACCGACTCCTTGCTCCTATGATTTGTAATACAAAGAGAGTGCAAGGTTATGGTGCCCTTAATCGTCCTGGTCGTTGCAAGCGCTGTGTTCTGGTTCGCGGGCCGGCTGGGCGTGACGATATTTCAGCAGACGAGCACCGTTCTTCGAACGGCGCTCGGGTTGATGTTTTTTCTCACAGCATCAGCTCACTGGGGCAACAGACGGCGCGATCTGATCCGGATGGTACCGCCGATTTTTCCCCGGCCTGATCTGTTGGTGACGGTTACGGGACTGCTGGAGATATTGGGGGCGATCGGGCTGTTCATTCCGAGCACCGTCGAGGCGGCCAGTATTTGCCTCGCTCTGCTCCTTATAGCCCTGTTCCCCGCCAATATTCACGCCGCCCGCGAGAAGTTGACAATCGCAGGTCGGGCGGTTCCTGGCATACCGGTGCGAACAGGCATACAAATCGTGTTTGTAGCCGCCCTGGTGAGCGCCGCGTTTTCAAAATAGCCATGAGCGCCGGAAGCGAGGATCATTTCAAAATCAGAGACCACGCGCCAACTGGAGGTCACTCTGTTCGGCATCGAGGCGCGGAGAAACGCTGATCGCGAATATCCGGGCCTCCGACGCCCAGATCCGCTATAACGCCGCGGCGCCACCTTCTGTGCTCGGGTCAGACGCCCTGCCTACCACGCCGAACATCCCGACAAAGTCGGACAATGATTGCGCTGGATATTGAGGCATTTGCAAATAGCCCTTGCAATCTAACTATAGCCATAGTAGCATTGCTTTACGAATAGTTGGGCCGATGCCATCCACAAAGCTGACCAATCTCGAACTAAAGATCATGGAGGCTCTCTGGACGCGCGGCGCCTGTTCTGTCCGTGAAATCCAGGAACAGTTTCCCGAACCGGGCCGTCCCGCGTATACCACTGTCCAGACGACCGTGTACCGGTTGGAGCGCAAGAAAGCCGTGCGAATTTCGAAAAGAATCAGCAATGCCAATATCTTCGAAGCGGCGATCTCGCGCGGGCAGGCGCAGAGCCGCCTGGTGGATGAGTTGCTCGGCCTCTTCGGCGGCGGTACGAAGCCGGTGATGGCGCATCTGATTGAAACCGGCAGGCTGACGCTCGAAGATATTCACGAGGCCGAAAGGACTTTGCGAAACCTCGCCAAAGCTACCAAAACGAAGGGTTCCAGGAAGGAGTAAACAACCATGTTCGGTAATTCCCTGCTCGCGCCGTTCCTTGCGGGCTCGGTCAATCACTTGTGGCAATCCACCGTCTTCGCAGCACTGGCCGGAGCAATCGTCCTCACACTGCTTCGCCATAACAAGGCGCAAACCCGGTATGCGGTTTGGCTGGTAGCTTCGGTCAAGTTCCTCGTCCCATTCTCGGCTCTCCTGGAGCTCGGGCGGGAATTGGGCAGCCGGCTTGCCCTTATGCGTATGGCGGCGCCGGCAACGCAGGCGAAGGTTTACTATGTACTGGATGATTTGGGCCGCCGGACGGCGCCGCAGTTTATGCCGTCGGTTCTTGTGCCCGGCATTGCCGCGCCTGGAAGCCTGCTGCCGCGTCTGCTCGTCGCGATCTGGGCATTCGGGGCCGTGGCGGTGGTTGTGAAGTGGTGTCTTTCATTAACGCGAGTACGCGCGGCGCGCCGCGGCGCAACACTATTGCGAACGTTCGACGGCATTGCAGTGCTGTCGTCACGGGCACTGCGGGAGCGCGGGCTTGAGCCGGGCGTGTTCGGTCTTCGCCGTGCCGTAGTGCTGGTGCCGGAAGGAATCACAGAGCGGCTGTCACCCGAACAGTTCGAAGCCGTCCTCGAGCATGAGTGCTGTCACGCGCGGCGGCGCGACAACCTCGCGGCGGCGGTTCACATGGTGGTCGAAGCGATGTTCTGGTTTTATCCGCTGGTATGGTGGCTCGGCCGACAAATCATGCGCGAGCGCGAGCGCGCCTGTGACGAACACGTGATACGCCGCAGCAACGATCCCGAAGTTTACGCCGCGGGGATTCTGAACGTCTGCAAGTTCTACATGGAGTCGCCCCTGCGCTGCGTTGCGCGTGCTCGCGGTCGCCGGGAGCGCCGCCGTTCTTGGGCCGATCGGCTTCGGCCTCCTCCGGACACCGGTAACCCACGCTCAGACCATCAGCCCCTTCGACGGCCGCATGAGGACCAGCACGACAAAGCAGTTCGAGGTCGCTACTGTCAGAGAGAACCGGTCCGGCGGCAGCGGTTGGCGGCTTGGCCCTCCGCAGCGCGGCAGCATCTCAGTCGAGAATCTACAGCTTCACAGGATCATCGCGTCGTCTTTTCAGATTCAGGACTCGCTCGTATTCGGGCCGGACTGGCTGAATTCGACCCGTTACGACATCATCGGCAAGGGTCCCAACCCTGGCCTTACCAACCCCGAAGTCTGGGAGATGATGCGTTCGCTGCTAGCCGAGCGTTTCCACCTGAAGTATCACGTCGAGAGCCGCCAGTTGCCAATATACGTGCTCACAGTCGCTAAGGGCGGCCCGAAGCTCAAGCGGCCGGAAGACGGGCCCTGCGCTGAAAAAATCCGGGCGGGCGAAAATTGCGCTTCGATCGGTCCCATCGCGCCCTTTGCCGCCGGCATCACCAACACCACCATCGGAGCGCTGGTCAGCGCGCTCGCTCGATCGGTTCAGGACCGGCCGATCGTCGACAAGACCGGGCTCACGGGCAAATACGATGCGCTGGTTCGGTGGATGCCGGACAACATGAAACAGGAAGACCTCGCCAACATCCCGCCCGAATTGCGGCCCGACGATGTCTCATTATTTACTGCCCTCGAGGAACAACTGGGCCTCAAGCTCGAAGCGCAAAAAGGCCCAATGGATGTGCTCGTAGTGGACAGTATCGAAAAGCCGAAAGACGTAGCAATGCTGATCGAGCCAAAACCGGCGGCGAGTCACAGTGCCGACCACATTGACATGATGCCGTTCGGGTTCAAGGGCCAATCTGTCGCCGTTCTTTCAACCTTTGCTACGTCTGGTCGTAACTACAGCCGGTAGCGACGTTGTATGGCATAAACACGGAGACTTTTGATGGGACACCTGACCAGGCTTCGCTTCTTGTTAATTTTGGTCGCGGCTCTCAGTGTCCGGATCGAAGCTCAGGATCTCGCAGGCCAGTGGCAGGGAACGCTCCACCCAGGTTCGCGCGAACTGAGGGTTATTCTGCAGATTTCGAAGACGGAGGCGGGCGGTTGGGTGGCTGCGATGCACTCCATCGACGATGACCCGGATGCATGGGATGTCAGTTTGCTGATCGTGGACGGTTCCAGCTTCAAATACTCTGTCGATTCTGTACGAGGCAAATACGAGGGGCAGATCAGCGATGATGGAGCATCGATCGCAGGGATCTGGACGCTGGGCCGCGACCGGCCCTTGCCCCTGGAACTTCGGCGGGCCGGAAAAGAAACCGCATGGACAACACCGAACCAACACAAAGTCCAGTTCATCGGCGTCGAAAATAACGTAAAGCTGGAGGTCCTTGACTGGGGAGGTTCAGGGCGTCCGCTTATCCTTCTCGCCGGGCTCGGAGGTACGGCTCATGTGTTCGATCGGTTCGCACCGATATTGAGCGGCAGTTACCACGTATACGGAATCACACGCCGCGGATTCGGGAAGTCCAGCGCCCCCACACCAACGAGCGAGAACTACACCGCCGACCGGCTGGGCGATGACGTGCTTGCGGTAATCGATCAACTCAACCTGAACAAGCCTGTGCTTGTGGGGCATTCAATCGCGGGGGAAGAACTAAGTTCCATAGCATCGCGGCGCCCGGAGAAGGTGGCCGGCCTCATCTACCTCGATGCGGCTTATTCCTATGCGTATTACGACCCGGCCCACGGCGGATTCGATATTGACCTGGCTGAAACGAGACGCAAGCTGGGGCAGTTTCAGGGAGTCGCGACCATCGATACGAAGTCGATCTAGGAATTGTTGAAAACAACTCTGCCCGCATTTGAACGTGCTTTGCGCGATCGCGAGGATGACCTGACTCCCGATGATGCGATCGCCGCCCAGTCCAATCAGCAGTGGCCGGGCGCAATCCGGGCGGTCCTTGCGGGCGAACAGAAATACACCAATATCTCCGTGCCATCACTGGCAATATACGCGGTCCCGCACGATTTGGGACCAATGCCAGGTGTCGATCCTGCGAACCGGGCAGCGATCGAGGCGCGTGATGAAGCGACTGTGGGCGCTCAAGCAAAGGCCTTCGAAGAGGGAGTCCCGACGGCTCGGGTGATTCGGTTGCCCCATGCGAAGCACGCAGTCTACGTGTCGAACGAGACTGACGTTCTGCGCGAGATGAACTCCTTCCTGGCGCGCCTTCCCTGAGAGCCCCGCTATGGCTCTGCGGATGCGAACGGGATTTGGAGAGCACCGACAGCCCGAATGGCTGGGCGTATTCGGGTCTGTTGATCAAGGATGCCGCCGAAAGAATACTTGCGAGTAACAGCGTAATTTGATCTACCCTTCGCGACGAATCGAGCTCGGCGGCCTGCGCTTCTCCTGGCCCCTGGGCCGATGATCGCCGTCGAGACGATCACCGGTACGGCCTTCGCGGAAATCACCAGCATCAGAAACGTGCCGCGCCGGGTTTGCGCCAGGTCTCTGCCTTCACAGGCAAAACCAGTTGAGGGCGCACAGAGGTAAAAAGGGACCGCTCTGAGGGCCGGAGTTCTTCGCGTTGACCGTTGGAGTCGGCTGTTTTTCCCGGTCGCCCCCGCTTTTGCGTCTTCGGCCCCTGATGGAGACGTACGCGGCTTGCGATTAGAGAACAGGGATCGCATCGTGCCCTCGAATCGCGTCAGGGCTTTCGAGCCCTTGCCGATCGGCACGTTGCCGATTGGAGCCTCGATACAGTGATCGAGAACTAAGCAGCGCGGCGGGCGGTGACCGATGGATCAAGCACTGGCGCAACGGGTACGTGCGATGCAAGACTCAATGGTTGAGGCCGCGAGGTTATGCTTCCTGGAGTCTGAGCTCGACGACCTCCGTGTGGTGGTGAGACTGACCGTCGAGTTTCATAACTATCTCCTGGGGGTAGACCCGGCTCCGGGCGTCGAGGACAAGGTAAGGTATGTGTGCGAGTCAGTATTTTCCGGCGTCGACTCGTTTGATTTGCTGAGTTGGGGTTACATGGCGTTACCTGGAGCGCAGTCGACGACGGTTGGTTCGAGCGTCGCATCCATCGAATCGTTGAAGGACGAATTTCTTTCGCGCTACCGTTCGTTATCGGCAGAGACGAACTTTGAGACTCGATGCAGACTCCTTTTGGATCTATTTAAGCTGCAGATTGTCTTGCCGGCTTATCGTTTTGACCGCGTGGATTGGCCGCACTCGCCCCGCCCCGCGGTTTGGGAAGCGGCGCGGCGGCTAACGGGAACACCCTTTCCGACTGCGGCAAGAGAGACCCGGCGCAGTATCGCCCGAATTTCTTTGCGTCCTGGCGGCTTTGCGTGAGAATCGGAATTCGAGTCACAACGCACGCTCCAAAATTTGACGAATAAATCCAATCACATAGGTCCTGCCGAGCGCACCATCGCCAAAAACGGATGTTATGTCTTGACCAGGAGAAAACGATAGACCCATGTCGCCAGCAACGGAAACAGCATCCCCAAACCCGAACCACTCCACCGGACCCCGCACCGAAGAAGGCAAAACGCGTTCCGCTCTGAACGCCCTGCGCCACGGCCTGACCGGCCGCACTGTCGTCATGCCGTACGAAGACATGGACCAATACCACATCTTCTGCCGGCGCCTCTTCCAGACCCTCGCCCCCGAGATCCCGCTCGAAGAGCAATACGCCCAGACCTTCTGCGACACCCAATGGCGTCCGAACCGGGCCCGTTCGCTCGAAGACGCCATGCTCTCACTCGGCCACTCTGAGGAAGCCGGCGAAATCGATACCGAACACGTCCAGGTCCACGCCGTCTTCACCGCCGCGCGAGTCTTCCGCGACGACAACAAATCCTTCCTCAACCTGAGCCTCTACGAGCAGCGCCTCCAGCGCACGCTCGAAAGATCCCTGCGCGAACTGAAAGCCCTCCAGGCCGAGCGCAAAGCCCACCGTCAGGCCGAACTCGACGCAGCCGTCGCCGAGCGCAATCTGCTGAAAATGAAAGTGAAACACGGCCACCATCACCTCCAGCCCGACCCCGAACCCATCACCCGGCAGTTCGTTTTTTCGACCGCCGAAATCGAAGCCGAAGCGCGCCGCCAAGTTCCGTCTCGCAGACATTGCAACCGCCCAACGACACCACTACGACGTCGAACTATCGCCGATTCGCTCCCAAATGGGCGGCGTGAGGGCTTCCTGACGCGGCGGCGAGTATATTACAGCTATGAATCTGGTATCCGTCGATGCGGCGACACCCGTTCCACGCGCGAACGCGAAGCTCGTCGACGTAACCGCCCTGCGCACCGAGCTCGAACAACAGCTCGCAGGAGAGGTCCGCTTTGACACCGTATCCCGCGCACTCTACTCCACCGACGCCAGCGTATATCGCATCGAGCCCCTCGGAGTCGCGATCCCGAAGACGCGAGAAGACCTTATTCGTATTGTGCGAATCGCGTCCCGCTTCCGCTGTCCCATAACCTTGCGAGGAGGCGGCACCGCGCAAGCAGGCCAGGCCATCGGCGACGGACTTCAGATCGACATCTCGAAATACTACAACCAGATCCTCGAGCTCAACGTGCAGGAACGCTGGGTTCGAGTCCAGCCAGGCATCGTTCTCGACGAACTGAACGCCATCCTGCGCCCGCACGGCCTCCGCTTCGCCCCGGACGTTTCGACGGCCAGCAGGGCCACCATCGGAGGCATGATGGCGAACAACTCCAGTGGCGCCAGATCGGTGCTCTACGGCAAAACCATCGACCACGTTCTCGAGCAGGAAGTCATCCTGGCCGACGGATCAGTAGTCCACTTCCGCGCTCTGAACGAGAACGAACTGCAAGAGAAGATGCAGGGAGACACGCTCGAAGCACAGTGTTATCGAACCGTACATCGCCTGGGCCAGGAATGCGCGGAAGAAGTAGACCGCCGCTTCCCGAAGGTCCTGCGCCGGGTAGGAGGCTACAACTTAGACGAATTCACCGGTAGCGCCGGCGATCTTGTCGCCGCCAGCTCTCTTCCACCCGACAACCAACTTCCATCCCACGACCAATTTCCGAGCCGCGACCGGAAGGGAGCGTCCTTCAACCTCACCCGCCTGCTAGTGGGCTCCGAAGGAACCCTGGGCGTAATCCTCGAAGCGAAACTAAACCTCGTCCCCCTCCCGAAAAACAAAGCCGTTCTCGTAGTCCAGTTCAAAGATCTCCTCGAAGCCCTCGGATCCACGCCGCTCATCCTGCGTCACAACCCCTCCGCGGTCGAAGTAATGGACAAATTCATCCTCGACCACACCCGCCTGAGCCCCAATCTCCAGCGCACCCGCGAAACCTTCATAGAAGGCGAACCCGGAGCGATCCTCTGCATCGAGTTCTACGATGAAGCCAAAGAAAACCTCCCCCCAAGACTCGAAGCCTGCGAAAGCGACCTGAGACGAGCCAACTGGGGCTATCGCTTCTTCCACGCGCTGGAACTCCCGGTCCAGGCCCGAGTCTGGAACCTCCGCGAAGCTGCCCTCGGCCTTTCCATGACCATGAAGGAAGACGCCAAATCCCTCTCGTTCGTGGAAGACACAGCCGTCGCACCCGAAAAGCTCCGCGACTACATCGAGCGCTTCATGGAAATCATCCGCCGCCACGAAACCGTCGCCGGCGTCTACGCCCACGCCTCAGTCGGATGCCTCCACGTCCGCCCGGTAGTGAACATGAAAACGGCCGAAGGCGTCAAAAAATTCGAAACCATAGCCAACGAAGTCTCCGACCTCGTCCTCGAATTCGGCGGGGCACTCTCGGGCGAACACGGCGACGGCCTCGTACGCGGATCTTTCATGCGTAAGATGTTCGGGCCAGTGATTTACGAAGCCTTCCGCACCATCAAACGTACCTTCGACCCGCTCGGGATCTTCAACCCCGGCAAGATCGTAGACAGCCCGCCCATCACCGAAAATCTCCGTTTCGGACCCGGCTACATAAGCCCGAATCCGGAGACGTTCTTCGACTACTCCGATTACGGCGGAATGGGCGGAGCCGTAGAAATGTGCAGCGGCCTCGGAGCCTGCCGCAAAACTCTCGAAGGAACCATGTGCCCGTCCTATATGGCGACGAAGGAGGAACTCCACACCACGCGAGGCCGGGCCAACGTCGTACGCGGCGGTCTTGCCGGCGCTGTCGATGACGAAGGAGTCTATCGCGCCCTCGATCTCTGTCTTGAATGCAGAGCCTGCAAAGCCGAATGCCCGGTAGGCGTGGACATGGCTCGCTTCAAGAGCGAATTCCTCGCGAGCTACTGGCAGAAGCACGGAACCCCGCGGCACGCGCAAATGCTGGGCAACGTCCGCGCCTTCGCAGAACTCGGCCACCCGTTCGCGTCATTCGTTAATTGGTCCTCGACGATCAAGCCGGTCCGCCTGTTGAACGAATCTCTCTTCGGAATCGACCGCCGCCGCACCTTACCCGCGCTAAGCCGCCAGACACTCGAGGCCCGAACAAAAAACAGAACAGGCGAACCCTGTGTCTTCCTCTTCAACGACACTTTCACAAACTTCTACGACCCCGAAATAGGCCTCGCCGTCTGGGATGTGCTCGAAGCCGCGGGCCTGAAGGTCGGTCTCGCGCCCAACCACTGCTGCGGACGCCCCCTCATCTCGAAAGGTCTTCTCGCCAAAGCCCGGGAAAACGCGCAGCGAAACACCAAAGCGCTCTACAAACTCGCCATCTCGGGACGCAAGATCGTCTTCTGCGAGCCGAGTTGCCTGTCCGCCGTGAAAGAAGACGCGCCATCGCTTTTGAGACGTGAGGAACAACGCAAAGCCAGGGTCGTAGCCGATGCCGCCGTGCTCTTCGAAGAATTTGCCGCAGGCCTCGATCTCCCGTTAAACCCAGGACCGCCCGAAATCCTGCTGCACGGTCACTGTCACCAGAAGTCGATGGGTCTGCTGCCGCCCGCAAAGGCGCTCCTCGAAAAGATCCCCGGCTCAACAGTAATCGATCTCGACGCCGGCTGCTGCGGCATGGCCGGATCCTTCGGTTATTCAAAGGATCACTACGAAGTGTCTCGCCAGATCGCCGAAAGAAAACTTCTGCCGCAAGTACGGGCGAAGAAGGCCTCCGCCGCGGTGGTCGCCGCAGGGACATCCTGCCGCCACCAGATCGCCGACTTCACGGACCAGACAGCCGTTCATCCGGCAATCCTTCTGCGCTCGTTACTTAAAATGGAAAAAGATGTCCACTAGTAACGCCGAACAGATCCGCAAGCCAATGCCTGCGATCATTGCCCTGAGCGCTGTAATCGCCGCGTCTCTCATCTGGCTGATATATTTCAAAGGCAAAGTAGAGGCTCCGGACTGGGTCTCGGCGCTTCCGGCGGTCAACGCCACATGTAACTCGCTCAGCGCCCTCTGCCTGATCATGGGCTACATCAATATCCGCCGCCGAAACATAGCCGTGCATAAGCGCTACATGTTGACCGCGACGGCATTCTCCGGGCTGTTCCTGGTGTCGTATATCGTCTATCACTTCTTCCACGGCGACACCTTATTCCCAGGTCACGGCTGGATCCGCCCGGTCTACTTCTCCATACTCATCAGCCATATCGGCCTGTCGATGATCGCCCTGCCGCTCATACTCGCGACCCTGTGGTTCGGCCTCCGGAGCGAGTTCCGCTTTCATAAGCGGATCGCCCGCTGGACCTTCCCTATCTGGCTCTATGTCTCGGTCACCGGCGTAGTCGTCTTCGCCATACTCAAAACCTATGTCCACTAAGAAGCTCTTGATGCTCGTCGGCGACTACGTCGAAGATTACGAAGTCATGGTGCCGTTCCAGGCCCTGCAGATGGTAGGTCACGAAGTCCACGCCGTCTGTCCGAAGAAGCGCGCCGGAGAATTCGTCCGCACGGCAATCCACGATTTCGAAGGCGACCAGACCTATAGCGAAAAACGAGGCCACAACTTCATCTTGAACGCCTCATTCGACGAAATCACCCCCGCCAACTACGACGCACTGGTAATCCCGGGAGGCCGAGCCCCCGAATACCTCCGGCTGAACCCGAAGGTCCTGGAAATCGTACGCTACTTCTCACTGGCTGACAAACCAATCGCCGCGATCTGCCACGCGGCCCAGTTATTGGCCGCGGCGGATGTATTGAAAGGGAAATCGTGCAGTTGTTACCCGGCCGTCGCGCCGGATGTAACCGCCGCCGGAGGCACGTTCGTAGACCTCCAGATGACCGAAGCCCACACGGACGGGAAGCTTGTCACCGCGCCCGCCTGGCCCGCGCACCCGCAGTGGCTCGCGCAATTCCTCAAAGTCCTCGCGTGATCGCCGCAGTCCTTCCGAGCCGCGACCGGCAGGGAGCGTTATTCAACAGAAACGGGGCCCGAAGGCCCCGTTTCGCTGCGTCGATCAGTATTGACCC
>Ga0206810_1046_pt2 | contig 15621 bp, 21 predicted proteins | sample Alteio_BWOrgCont_56_FD_152889 | JGI IMG/M metagenome (GOLD analysis project Ga0206810, IMG submission 152889) | Enriched cells from forest soil in Barre Woods Harvard Forest LTER site, Petersham, Massachusetts, United States -... | ecosystem: Environmental > Terrestrial > Soil > Temperate forest >...
GCCCAGATATTCGCCGTCATTGTTCACGCGCGCCAGAGTGGCGTCGAGTTCCGCCACTTCGTTCACGGCGGATTTATCGGCAATGACGTTCTCGCGATTCCCGCGGTTCAGGATCATGCTGATGACGCTCGGGATGTCGGATATCCACTGCGACCAGTGAAAGTGCGTCTGTGCATCGCGAATCGCAGCGACAGCTTTTTCGTTCGGCAGCCGTTTGAATTCAGAACACAGCACGAAGTTGGCTTCGATCTTCAGGAAGTCCCGGAGCACGTGGGGGAACGTACTCGCGGGCGGCTCCCGGAGAGACATCACCTCCAGATGGGCGTCGCCGATGCGAATACCCTCATCCGTACAGGCGAGGGTTGTAACAGGCAGGAAATAGTCGACGTGGCTGTCATGGGTCAGCCGTTCCGTCGCCGCAAGCTCCGGATCGAGATTGACGAGCAACCGCAGAAACGCGAAGGCCCGATGTTTACGCAGCAGACGGACACCGAGCAGATCGCCGATATTGCGTTCGAACGCTTCGGCGTGGCGCACCAGCTTGTCCCGGCTGCGTTTGATTTCATCGGTGAGACGGCCGAGTACTTTCCTGGTCGATAGCTTATGGCCGGGCCGCCGGACCGGCTCAAGCAGAAGGACGTAAATGAGTTCGATCGTGTAAAGTCCGGCGGCCCTCAGATGTTCCTGGCGTGCGACGACAGTTTTCCGGACGGCCGCGGTCGCATAGTCATCACGCTGTTCGATGGGCGCGCGGTCCTGCTTCAGGAGGTATTGGTAGATGCGGAATTCATCGCCCAATGTGCGCCATGCATTGGCCGCGCGCTTCGTGTGGGATTCGAGCGTGGCGTCGGTGAGGCACTCGTAATCGATGCCCTCGGCGGCGAGGACGATACCGAGCTGGCCGCCTTTTGTCAGGAACACGTGCTCGTCGATAAACCGATGCGGCGCGAGAAGCGAATGAAAGGCTCCGGCATCCCGGTAAGGCTTCAGGAATTTCGGCAGCTTAACCATGGGACACCTTCATCGGGTCGTAGAGCGTTTTTTGCTTTCGCACACGGTTGAGAATCGCGTAGATGTTCGGGTCTTTTCTGGTCAGGCGTCGGCCGAGGGTCCAGAGTCCGAAGAATAATATGGCGGCAGCTGTGCGGGAACCGTTTGCGCCGACGACCACCGCCAGGAGAAATGCCAGACCCGCCAGCTTCCGGTCGAGGCCAATGATCAGCATCGGTTTGTTCAGCGCTCGTGCGGCGGGCCTGATCATATCGGCTGATTTACAGGCTCTGCACCCAGCTCACGATCGGAGTCGCAAAGAGCGCGAATACCAGCCCGATCAGGAGCCCGGTTACCTTGCCGATGGTGCCGGCGCCGTGGCCTCCACCGCCCATCAGACCGAAACCGCAAACGATGCAGAGGATGATCCCCACCCATTTCGCGATGGCGATCATTTCTGTGGCTATGCCCTGTGCGGCCTGCCCGAAGCTGCTGCTCTGAGCAAAAGCGAGTGTGGCGGTTAACGCGAGGGCCGGTAAACATCTGAGAATTGCCCTGGCGAGGGTTCGATAGAAATGTCTGTTCATCATTCCCTTTCCCTGCGGATTGCGGCAGGAATAGTTCGTTGTGTATGGATAACGTTATAGTATTCTCTATTATGTTTTGTCAACAGTGCGTAACGTTATGATACGTATTAATCGGGGCGAGCTCCTTTGTATAATTCGCTTACTGATGCAGAATCAGTTCGTTACGCTCGAAGCCGCCGCCCGTGATCTTTGCGTCCATATCGGGACGATGAGGCGTTGGGTTCGGGAGGGAAAGGTTCCCGCGACGAAAATCGGTCGAAAATATCTCATCCCGCTCAGGGTTTTCGAGGATTTGCTGGCGGCCGGCGGCGTGGAACATATTTCCGCAGTGCCCCCCAAAACCGATGCGGCCGGGAAACTGGAACTGATGCCCCTGTGGCTGCAGTTTAAACCGCAATGGTATCGGCGGCTTTACACGATTTCAAATAAATGCTCTCTCAGCGCCGCCGAAGTCCTAACACGCGGGATGGAGCTGGTTTTGAAGGAGAGCAAGGAAAAACGAACAGGCAAAGCGCCTTAACCGCACCGCGTAAGTACTAGTACTACGGTAATCGGGGTGCTGAACCCTGACGGGAAAGGAGCTGTTTTCGACAGGATAAGATGCTGAAAAGCAAAGCCAGAAATGACGTAGCCAGAATTTCCGCGGAATGGACAGAACGGCTGGCGACAATCGACACGGTCCTCGGACGACTCGAAGTCCTTGGCTCGCTTCGAGATCCTCACACCGGCAGATATGTCCATCATGGAATGTCGATCTCCCTCGGGCGATGTACACACGACCTCCTTTTAAAGAGCCATGAGAAAATTTTTGCCGATTGGCAGGAAATGAACATCGAAGCGCAGATGCGGGACCTAAGAACTTTCATGGTGTCCGTTCCCGTGTCGGGGGCCGAGCTGGGAAAACGGATGAACAGACTCGCCAGGACGCAATTTGTGCTCGAAGCCTGGACTGAACTGGAATCCTATCGAACTTTCGTACCTTTGACCGCATCGAAGCTGCAGCGCGACTTGTTTCTGACGAATTTGAGCAGTATCATCGCGATTTTAAGGAACGAGCTGACGAACCAGCTACGCATGAGCGCCGGAGCTTCATGACTGATTTGCGCCGGCTCGGTTAGTATTCTTTTCGGAAATCTGCCGTGCAGATGCGGCAAGGAGGTTTCATTTGGACTCATTCTCGGCCGAAAAATACCGGCTGCTCGAGTCGATATTCTCATGGGAAGAGGACATCGCCTTTCTGGCGTCCCAACCCGGCTATAATCCGGCCATTGGTTTGCGGCACCGCATTGCCAAGCGAAAACTCGCTTATGAATGGGCGCGCGAGCTACGCGCGGAATTTGATGAAGTATATCGCCAGGGCTTGCTGTTGCTGGTGAATTTGAAGACCGATCGGCCGGATCTTCAGCGGGATCTGTGGCGTTTAAAGATCACTTTCTACCGGCGATTCGTTCTTTTGAAACTGCACTTGCTCTGGCGCGCGCCGGCCGCCGATGAAGTTCGGCGATTAAGTACCGCTCTCGAGTATCTGATTGGCTACGGGTGGATCATACAGGATGAGTCGCTTCTCCCCTGCCCTGCAATGGAGCCGTAACCGATTCATACTTTCCGGCGAAAACGCACCGCATTCAGAGCGCATCTGAGGGTTAGGCGGCATGCTCGATGACGAACTCACGGAACCGGAAGCCTTTGGACTCGTTGCCGTTCCGATTCCAGTGCCTCCCATGCTCGAAGAAGCGCTCGGGTATCCCGGTGAGGAGCGCTACCTCTCGTTTCATGAATGGAGGCCCGATCAACTCGGGTATTATATTGACGATGCGCAGGGTACCTGGCAGGGGGCCGTCCCCGGCTGGTCGCTGTTTCTGCGACATCCCGCAGTCGACTGTATTTGTGAACGTCTTCGGCTGGATCTAAGTCGATGCGCGCCCGCGATCCCACGACAACGATATCTGGCAAAGGCCAGAGAGAATCGGGTAAGTTTCTGGGGGCAAAGCAGGAGCCTTGTTCTCGATCGCAACACCACTGTTGTATGCGGCGCGCCGTGATAACGCCTTGATTTTCGTTACCGCTGCCAATATCTTTCCCCCGTTGGACGATGACGAGGACGAAGATCACGGCGATCCCCAGAGTTTTGAGATAGACGCCGGAAGTGGCCCACTTAGCGAGCCGGCGGCGGATTCGCGGCCACCACTTTCTGTCGCACGCAGATCGCTGCGCGAGATGCGGCTCTGGCTTGACGACCATGATTCTTCACTGGAGCTCAACAATTTCCGGCTCACACCTTCTGCGTTTGAGACAGCGGCCTCGCGCGCATCCCGCTCCACGTGGGTGAAGGCATCATTGAGGCCGCGTTCGGCTACGGCGGAAACGCCCGTTATATTTCTCTGCACTGGTCGCCGGTGGAGCAAAAGGTCTTCGTGTGCGGTGGAATCGGCCACACACATTACTCCGCGGCCGTGGAAGAATGGCGCGCCGATTCCTGAATCATCCGCTCGTTGTTCCCCGCCTGCAACCCTTCGAATCAGGCAGGCAGGATTCAACGGACGTTGACTTCTCGGCAAGAGTCGGGCCGCCGCTCGATTCCCCTCTGTTTGCCAATCCCGACGAAGCGCGCAGGATAGAGGCTGATATCGAGACGAATTGTCTTCTGCTCGATCGCGCCACAGACCGCTTTTACGTCGGCCCCTGGAGCGGAGCGATCCTGTTCCACGCGTTGATGGGGATAGTGGTGCTCGCGCAACGGCGACAGGTTCGCCGACTATCAGGCGCAGCTTAACCGCGCCTTCGAACACGAGGAGAAGCTTAAGGAACTCCTCTCCCGCCAAGCCTAGCTTAGCTACTTTCCAGCGCAAAATAGACGAGTTCTGATCAATATTTTCGGCTCTGGTCCTTCCGAGTAACGGCCAGAACATTTCGTTCGCCTTTTGTTTCGATGATTCGTACGCGTCACCATCAGCCTTCGTTGTGGGCCGGAGTTCTGGCCGAGGAGGTGGATGACCTTTGGGAACCGTGGATGCGTACCGCCGATGGGCTGCTGGATGACGAGCAACTGATCGAGCGTGTTTTCGAGGCGCAGGCCCGCCGTTTTCTGAAGAGCCGGACGCGCGGTCGGCGGCAGACACCAGCTGAAGTGGTGCTTCGTCTCCTCATCCTCAAGCATGTCCGCAACTGGAGCTACGAGGTACTGGAGCGGGAAGTCCGGGCCAATCTGGTGTACCGAACGTTTGCCCGCATCGGTGCGGAGAAGGTACCGGATGCGAAGACACTGGGACGTCTTGGGCAGGTGATCGGACCCGATGTAGTCGAGGATCTGCACCGGCGCATGGTCGAAATCGCCGTGGAGAACAAGGTTGTCGCGGGACGGCGCATGCGCGTGGACACGACAGTGGTGGAGACCAACATCCACTATCCGACCGACAGCAGTCTGCTGGGCGATGGAGCGCGGGTACTGACGCGAGTCATGAAGAAAGTGGAGCAAGCTGCCGGTGGTCTTGTACGCAAGGTGCGGAACCGGATGCGCACGGTGCGGAAAAAAGTGGTGGCGATTGCCATAGCGGCCCGGCAGAAGGGCGCCGCCGGCGAAGAGAAGCGCCGTCACTTATATAAGGGGCTGCTGAGCGTCACCCGGAAGATCGTTAACCAGGCAAAACGAGTGATGGGCGAGGTGGATCAGTTCGGACGCCGGAGGAAGAAGCAGTTCTTCGGATTACGCAGCCAGCTGTCCACGATGGTCGAGAGAGTCCAGCAGGTGGCAAGGCAAACGCGGGCACGCGTGTTCGACGGGAACACGAAGTTCAATGAGAAGGTCGTAAGCGTGTTCGAACCGCAGACCGAAATCATCCGCAAAGGCAAAGCGAGCAAGCCCACTGAGTTCGGCAAGCTGGTCAAGGTGCAGGAAGCCGAGAACCAGATCGTGACGCATTTCGAGGTCTATGATGAGCGCCCCGCCGACTCGGCTCTACTGGTGGATGCAGTCGAGATACACCAGCAGCAGACGGGATCGCTGCCGCGGATCGTGGCGGCAGATGCCGGTTTTTACTCGCAAGCCAGCGAGAAGCAGTTGGAGGAAATGGGTGTGAAAAATGTTTCGGTCCCCAACCGGAACACACGGAGCGAGCAGCGGCGGTCCCGTCAGAAAAAACGATCATTCAAGGAAGGTCAGCGTTGGCGCACCGGATGCGAAGGCCGGATCAGCGTTCTCAAGCGACGGCATGGCCTGAACCGGTGCCGCTATCGCGGTCAGAGCGGTATGCGGCGATGGGTGGGCTTGGGCGTGATCGCCGATAACCTCATCAACATGGGGCTCTGCCTCGCAAAATGAAGCCCGGCAACAGCACCAGGCAAGAATAAACCGGGAAACCAGCCCCGGCCTGGAATTCCCAAACGTAACATGCAAGCGTGTGACCTTGTCACGTCCCCGAAACAGACCTCATCCCACAAAATCAATTTTGCGCTGGAAAGTAGCTAAGCGCGGCCCTCGACCTTGACAAGGGCGAGCGGCAGGTCGCGCAGGATTCCCAGGAATCCGACGTAAACGATGCTCGCACCATCCAACCCAAAGGAGGACAGCATGCCGCAGCCGTCATCGCCTCACGCCGAAGTCAGGAACACGCAGTCTGACCGTCAGGCCTACCATAAGCCGCGCACTTCCATCGGCGCAGCCGGCCACTGGGTGACGACTGCTGGCATCCTCGCGCCGCTCGTAATCGGCGAGCCTGTAAGGAATCCGGAGCAACGCTGGCGGTGGATACGCATCAGCGCCGTCGCCGCGGCGCTGATTTCGGAAGGTATGTGGGCCCACCGAATTTAGAAAGAACGGCGGGACTGCAAAGAGGAACGGGGGAGGTGACGCGAGAAAGGGCGGCCGGATTGGTTCCGCAGACGGCGTTCTCCGGAAGAGATCATCATGCCTGCATACGTTGAGCGCTGAACATAATCGCGGGCTACGTCCATTGACTTTCACTCAGCTGGCAAATGCACGACCGTAGTCATTCGTGGGATCGCGGTACATAGTGTGAATGTGCGTGCTCGGATCGCCGCCTCCGCCTTGCGGCGAGAACTCGATGAACAGCTTCGGTCCCTGTATGCGGTAATAGGCGGTTCCATTTTTTCCCGGCTCATGCGTGGTCGGTCCGCTCCAGGCGAACCAGGTGTCATTGAGGCCGGCTTTGATTTCCGTCATGCGCGGCGTGACGTAGGCGCCGCTAATGATGCCAGCCCATTCCTATATCAAGTCGAGGAGCATTGCCCGCTGCTGCTCATTGAGAGCAGACGCTTTCAGCCCCTCAGGCTGGATCATCTCCCCCGCGTGGCCGGGCCCGAGCACTAAATTGTCCACGTGGTAGTTCAGGATGGCCTGTTTGCGCTGGCTCGCGTCCAGTGCATTCAGAAGCGCGAACGCCTTATCGCTTTCATCGGCAAGGGCACGCACCGCCTTGCCGTTGGACGTGTAAACGGCGGGTTGAGCACCGGTCAGCGTAGGCGTCATCACGCCGTGCTCTCCCGCGAGAGTGATATTGAGGCCAAGATGGTGCCCGCCGAACTCCAGCATCCAAGGCGTCGTGGCGCTCGGAGTTCCAAAGATACCGATCGTGTAGTATGCGGTGCCGGACGAGAAAGGCGTGCCTGCGTCGGCCAATGCCTGATCGGAGCCCATGATATCGAGAACTTTCCTATAGCCCTTGGAACTCAACCCCACCTGCAACAGATGCATGGCTGCGCCGCGCTGAGCGCTGCTCAGGCTGCCGAGAGTCAGACCCGGGCGCGGCACGTCGCTGACCGGGAAGTTTGACCAGACAGCCTGGCCGTACTGCTCTCCGACGAAGCCACCGCCCAAGTCCCTGCCTGGCCCCCCGCCACGTCCCCTGCGTGGACCACCATCGTCAGGCCCGCGACCAAACTGCCCTCCGGGCGTCGCTGAGCGCGTGTCGGGACCGTCGCCTCCCGGTCTTACACCACCGCCGGGGTTAGCGCCAGGTCCGCCGCCCCTGCCGGCCCTGGCGAATCTGGCGGCGGTGGCTGTTTTCTGGGGCGTGAAAGGGAACTGCACTTTCTGACGCTGAGTGGCATCGAGCGAGTTCAGGAATGTCGTCGTCGCGGTCACAACGGCTCGCGTCTGTGCGGCAGTAGTGGTTTGCGTCGTGGCCCGTGGCACGAAATACCCGCACAATACGGCGAAGGCCAGGACCGGACCCGAGGCAAGAAGCGTGGCTTTATTCATCTGTTTCCCTGCTCAGCGTCTCACTGTGGATTGCGCTGCCGATCGCGGCCAGACCCTTGTGAAGGAATTCCGCCCAAGGTGATAACCGTTTGCCCGTCGGCACGCGTCAATCCGCCCGCCCATGCGTGTTTCGACCCGTCTTTGGCGGCATAGGCCTTGACCGTAACCTCTTCACCGGACATCACCAGGGTCTCGTAAATGCCCCGATCAAAGCCGTTTTTCCTAAGCACATTAGGCGGGGGAAGCTCCAGCGCCCAGTTCACCACCTTTCCTTGTTCGTTCCTGGCATCAAGATAGATCCACCCGTGAGGATTATCCGCCAGGACTTTGGTGACCTTTCCAATCAGTGTGAGCGGCTTCGATCCGTCATACTCGGCCTGAAATGAGTGATGGGCGAATGCCGGAAGCGATGCGGCCATTAGACTAACTCCCCAAGCCAGGATCGATCTCTTGTTCATTTCGAGGAACCTCCAGTTGACGGAATGGGATCGCGCGCCGCGCGAAAGCCGATGTCGCTGACCCGCAAAGGGGGGCCGTAATAGTGATACCGCGCCGAGAATCGGACGAAGTTCGCCGCATTGTCCCATCCGCCGCCGCGCACTACGGGCAGTTGCCGACCGCGTCCGCCCCGGCCGAAATTGCGTCGCTGGAATTGTCCACCCTGCTGCTGTTGGGCCACTGCCCGGCCGGCCCCCTGTGCGCCAGGTTCCGGACCCGTAGGATCAGCCGCAGGACTGTTGCCGTAGTAATCCCGCCCATACAGGTCTTCCACCCATTCGCGCACATTGCCGAGCATGTCGTAGAGGCCCCAGGCGTTGGACTTTTTCTGGCCGACCGGGTGCGTTTCATCGCCGGAATTGGCCGCGTACCACGCCACTTCGTCCAGTGATGGGGCGCGGTTACTGCCGGCCCTCGCGGCATACTCCCACTCGGCTTCGGTGGGCAGATGATAGCGGTAGCCGTCATTTCGGGTGTTGAGTCGCGCCAGGAAATCCTGTGCATCGGTCTTCGAGATGGTTTCGACCGGCCGCTCGTCTCCCTTGATCGTGCTTGGATTCGATCCCATCACGGCCTGCCACTGCGCCTGAGTGACTTCGTATTTTCCGATTTCAAAGGCCTTTGTCATCTGAACCCGATGTGCGGGTTTCTCGTCAGCGTCACAGGCGTCATCACCGGTCGAACAGCCCATGATAAATTCTCCCGGCGCGATTCTTACGAATTCCATGCCTATGGAATTCCTGCTTCCGCTCGGACTTTGCGCGGGTGCGGGAAACACGAACGCCAGCACAGCCAAAAGAGTTAAAGACATTCCCCCACGAATCCTGGATTGAGCTGTCTCGAACGCTATTGGCTTGAACAAAACCGCCTCACTCATCTATTGGAGACGCTTCCCGGTGTAGTTCCAAGAGATTTGAACCGGAGACCGGGCTGCATAGCGTACTGACACAATCGAGAACGTCCGATAGCGCGAAAGGCTTTTCCAAAAATCGCCATTCTGATGGTTTTTGGAATCGGGGGCGGCCCGTTGCGGAGATCAACAGGACCTTCATTGCCGGGTTTTGCACCGTGAGTTTGTGCGCCAGATCGATGCCGGTGATATCGGCGGACAATCGAATATCTGAGATGAGCAGATCGATCAGCCGCCTGCCATTCGAAGCTGTCGACGATGCGGCGGAAGGGTCAGACGTTTCGAGGATGCCAGCCATCGTGGCGTTTCTCAGAAACGAGCAAATCAAACGGCGAATGCCCGGGTCATCATCCACGACCAAAATGAGAAGTCCACTGGAGCGAAATGGAAGCGAATCTGGCCGCTTATCGGACCGTGGAAGGAAATCGGCGGTCATATGACGTCACCTGGTAATCACGACGCCCGGATCATTTGAAACGAGTATCCCGCAATGTTAAAAGTTTGTTATCGGCCGATTGACCCAGCGCGGAGCACTGCGAACGGACGCTTTGATCATAGCCCCCAGCGTGTGAAGATGAAACGCGGGGCAGCTCGATTTCATAACAATCCTTAACGTATCGCGTGGCCGGGCGGTATCGTCAATCCAAACAGCACACGGATGCTTGCCGTCCAGCGAATTGCTTTCGAGATTCTTTCCGGTCTGGGACTGTGTTCGCCGCCGGGAACCAGCGCGGTCAGCGATTGGCTCACAGCGAGGTGCTGAATCGGCCATGTCGAGCGACGAGGCCAACGACCGACGAGGCTCCCAAGAAGCCGGCGTCAAAGGCGCTTTTCCGAGACGCCGGAGTAACGCGCTCACCCGTGCCAGCAGCTCTTTTAAGTCGAAGGGCTTGATCAGGTAATCGTCCGCGCCCGTGCTCAGGCCTTCAACACGGTCGTCGATCTGCGCCTGCGTCGTGAGCATCAGAACTCCTCCCTCAAAACCGCGCTCACGAAGGCTCCGGCACAACTCAAAGCCCGTCTTTCCGGGAAGCCTGACATCGAGAATCATCAGATCGAACCGCTGCTCCCCGGCCACCCTGACCGCTTCGTTGCCGTCGCTCGAAACGACCGCGCAGGAGATCCGCCACGATCAGTTGGACGTCGGGTGCATCTTCGACGACAATGATGCGCGATGTCATGCCTTTTGAAATGCTGGCAGACGGACGGTGAATTCGGCTCCCCGCTGGAGGAGTTGATCACGGCGACACTGCCCTTATATCGCTCGATTGTGTTCTTCACCAGGCTAAGGCCGAGACCGGTTCCGGGCGCGCGCTGCGCGCGCGTTTGCTCGCCGCGATAGAACGGCTCGAAAATTCGTTCCTGTTCACGTTCGGGAACGCCGGGCCCATGGTCGAAGACGCGAACCTCCACGCCGTCGCCGACCGGCGCGACCGAAACTCCGATCCACTTTCCTCCCAAGCCGTGGCGAACGGCGTTGCCGATCAGCGCAGCACGCGAACAAGCAAGGTCAGTTGGAAGTCATCGCGGTTGCCGACGTTCTCGAACATGCTGTCGCGGCGATGACACACGAAATCGAGCAGGCAGGCTGCCGCATCGAGGTGAATATTGCCGCAGGGCTGCCTGCCGTGGCGGGCAATCCGGTCGCCATGGAACTGGTGTTCCGCAACCGTAGCGCCCTTTCCGTCCCAGATGCGCGTCGTTGATCCCCGAAAACTCACAGGGCTGGTCGTCCAGAGCCTGATCGGACACCGTTCGTTTTCTTCGTATCGATTACCACGCGGTAGTAAATCGCCTTCGCGTCCGGTGACCGGGTGGCCCGTCTTCGGTGCCGTTTACGGCGATCATAAGCCGGGCGCTCTCCGGAACAGGCTTGGGCGCCGCCAGATCTGAGACTTTTTTGGTTGCCACCATTCCTGCGTCCGGTCGAACACACCGCAGTCTCTTTCTGCTAGACGTACGATGTTCTGCAAGCCAGTTGCAGAAATATATTCGTTAAGGCATCTGCTAATTGGGATAATCCTGGGGGTTTCATCATTTCCCGCAAATCAGTTGCAAAAATCTCTTGACCCCGGACGAATCGAAAAGGTAATCTAATCGTTTGAACACGGACTACTCCGGTCCGGATTGTTCGCGCCTGCTGTGAATCGGCCTCAAACGCCGTGCCTGGGTTCAATTCACCCGGGCGCCAGCGCCAAATGCGAGACCGCAAGCGTTGAAATCTATCAGGGAGAAGAATGGAATGAAGTCCAGAATCAGGATGGCTCGCAAGAAGAAGAAGGTGCAGAGGCATAGCCAGAATATCTGGCCGCTCTCGTACCGGTGGACCGCAATCGGAACTGTGGTTGCCTGTTCCGCAGCAGGCAGCAAGACGATGAATGTCGCTCTTGCACAAGGCGTGCCCCAGCCAAATGGTGCGATATCTCAGACGCAGGCGCAGCACTTTGACATCATGCCTGGACCGCTTTCGGAGGTGCTTCCGCAGTTCGCGCGGGCCGCGGGCATCACATTTACGTTGTCCAACAATTCTATAGGCACCATCACGTCACCTGGTGTTTTAGGGACTCTTGCGGTTCAGGATGCGCTCCAGCATCTGCTCAGCGGGACCAGCGTGACGTTTCGCTACACGGCGCCAACCGCTGTGATCTTTGAACTTCGTGCCCAATCCGAATCCGTCAATGTGACGGGCCACGCTCCCGGCGCAGACCCTTATGCAGATCCGGACGCGCCCTACAAGGCTGATCGCCTGGCATCCAGCAAGTTCACCGAGTCGATCCTGAACACGGCGAGGACGGAGACGGTTCTTACGCAGGAGGCGCTCGAAGACAAGAACGCAACTACCCTCCGTGAAGCGTTGCGGTCGACGGCCGGCGTTACCCTGGGATCGGGCGAGGGCGGCAACGCCTTTGGCGATCGCTTCTTCATCCGTGGCTTTGATGCGCGCAACGACGTCTTCGTCGACGGCGTTCGCGACTCCGGCGTCAGTATCCGCGAGAACTTCGACGTCGAGCAGCTCGAGATCCTGCGCGGGCCCGCCTCAACCTTCGCCGGCCGTGGCACCACGGGCGGCGCACTGAACATCGTCACCAAAGAAGCCCAGAACACGGACTTCTATCACTTCGAAGGCGAAGGCGGCTTCGACGACTCCCTCAAACGCGGAACGTTCGACATCAACAAGGTCATCAGCCCGGTGCTCGACGTGCGTTTCAACGGCATGGTCCAGTATGCCGACGTCGCCGGCCGCGACTTCGCGACGGACAATCGCTGGGGCCTCGCCGGGAATCTGGTCTACCATCCAACCACAAACTTCAAACTGACGGCGAACTATTCCCACACCTATCTTTGGGGCATTCCGGATTTTGGCGTTCCGACCAACCAGGTGACACGCGAGCCTGTCACGACGGGTGGGATATCGCGCGACCTCTTCTATGGCGCCGTCAATCGGGACTTCACCAAATCGACGCAGGATATGGGCACGGTTGACGCCGAGTGGAAGCTCACGGACCATATCACCCTCGAGAACAAATTCCGCCTGAGTCACTCGCTTTTGAACTACATCGGAACCATCCCGGAGAACCCGAGCGCCACCGGCGCGACCGCTCCCTATTCCTCGACGTTGACGTTCTTCTCGGGCTATGTCCAGCTCAACGCGCAGAGCCGCTACGAGCCGGTGACTGTCATTAATGACCAGCCCCAGATCACCTTCAAATTCAACACGGGGGAAATCCAACACATGGCGATCCTGGGTGGGGAGTTCTCCAACGAGCGGCTCAGCATCCAGGGATATAGCGGCCTGACGTCCGAACTTACGACGGGACCTGTTGCCTTTACGTCGACGGGAGCGCCAATCGTCAGCACCTTTGATCCGCCGAATTACATATACGGATCGAACCCGATTACTCTGGCCGGAAACCAGCTGAACTATCTCGTAAACACCAAAGCCGCTTACCTGATGGACACAGCGAACTACCACGACTTCATAATTCTCAATGCGGGAATCCGCTACGACGACTACCACATCGGCGCCTCGAACAACACCAGTTCACAGTCCGCGGACGACGGGATTCCGAGCTGGAACGTGGGGCTGTCCGTCAAGCCGGTGAAGATCACCAACATCTACTTCGCCTACGCCACCGCAGCCGATCCCGTGGGCGACGAATTAGACGCAACGTCGAGCAGTTACGGCGGCCTTGCCCCCACCCAGAGCGCAACGCAAATCTTCGGACCTGAGAAGAGCAGAGCCTATGAGCTCGGCAACAAATGGGAGCTGTTCCGACGGCACTTGCTGGCGACCGGCGCCGTGTTCCAGACCGACGTGACCAACGCACGGGAAACGGCGCCGGCGGGCCTGCCCGGCTATACCAGCGGTCAGATTGTCCCCAACGCAGCCTATCGCGTCCGCGGGGTGGACTTCGAACTGGCGGGCAACATCACCAGAAAGTGGAGCGTCCTGGGCGGTCTGGTGCTGATGGACCCCAAGGTCACGAAGTCGATCGTTCCCACCAATATCGGCCTTGACCTCGCCAATATCGCGCCGAAATCCTTCAACCTCATGAGTAAATACCAGTTGAATCGGTGGCTGGAGCTCGGCGGCCAGATGGTCTACAACTCGGAAATCAAAGGCGGGTCGCTGCTCGCCGCGAATGGCGGCATCGCTTATCCCGGCGCGCCGGACCCGACGTTCCTGCCCTCATACTGGCGGTTCGATGTCTTCGCGGAATCGAGGATCAACTCCTTCACGAGCCTGAAACTCCTCGCGCAGAACCTCACCAACAAGACGTACTACGACTCCTTGTACCAGAGCTCGCAGCCCTTCGTGAAAGTCGCGCCCGGGCGGGCGATCTACCTGAGCCTGGCCTTCAACTTTAATAAGTTGTAAGTGATCCACGCATGCTGATCTGCATCCCCGACGTCCTTAGCAAAGATGATGTGGCGGACTTCCGCCGCATCATCGATGCCGAAGCCTGGGAGGACGGCCGATCCACCGCTGGGGCCCAATCGGCGGAGGTAAAGAAGAACGAACAGTTGCCGCCCGACGGCAAAACGTCCCGGCAACTCGGCGAGCGCGTTCTCCGTGCGCTCGCCGCCAATCCTCTGTTCGTTTCGGCCGCAGTGCCGCTGCATATCTTCCCACCAAATACGTTCCGGGGCAGTTCTTCGGCGAACACGTCGATAACTGCATTCGTGGCGACCGCCTTACCGGCCTGCGCATCCGCACCGACCTTTCAGTCACCCTCTTCCTGTCAGAGCCCGATGAGTACGATGGCGGCGAACTGGTGGTCGACGACTAGTATGGCTCCCACAAAGTTAAGCTGCCGGCAGGCCATCTGGTTCTCTATCCTTCGACCAGCTTGCACCTGGTCACTCCGATAACGAGAGGCGCACGTATCTCCTCCTTCAGCTGGTTGCAGAGCATGATCAAAGACCCGCTTGCGCGGCGCATGACCTTCGACATGGACAATGCGATCCAGATACTGGTCCACCGCCTCGGCCGCAACGATCCCGAGGTCCGAAAACTGACGAACATCTACCACAACCTCATCCGGTACTGGGCGGAGCTATGACAGCAGCTCGCATAAAGCGGCCCGGCACGAAGACCTCATCCGTCAAAGCTCTGGATCCTCTCGAGATCGAAGCCACCGACGCACAGGCGTCTTTGTTCATGAAGGAAGGCATCCGTTTGATGCAGTCCGGCGACAATACAGACGCCACAGACGCCGCGCTGCTTTGTTTTGATCGCGCGCTCGAACTGCGATGCCAACTGCCAACGGATGTGCCGCGGCACGCCTATGGCCTGGCCGCCTGTTGGCTCAATCGCGCTGAGGCGCTCACACGTCCTGGTCCCGCCCACCATGCGCTGGTGCTTGACGCCTACGACAAAGCGTTGACACTCCTGCGTCCGCTACCGCTCCACGACGACGCGCGTTTTTCCAAACGCCTGGCGATCGCCTATCAGAACCGGGCGTTAGTACATGCCGCGTAAAACCCGCCGGCGACGGCGGAAGCCAGCGCCGCGCTGGTCGACGCCATTGCGGTTCTCGACCAGGCTGAGACGATGGACGCGCCTGAGCGCGAGTACCTTCTCGCGGCCGTGTGGATGAACCTCGCGAACGTTCAGGCGTCGAAGGCCACGATTGTCTCGGACCTCGCACCGCAGGAGGCGGCCGGCGGGCGTTAGCGTTGGTGAAGGCGCAGGAACATGAAAATACCGCGGGAAGTCTGGCAAATGGATATCACAGGTTCTCCCGTTTACAGAGCTCGTTCGCCGGTGCCTTCGGAATCTCGATCAGGTCGAGTGACCGGGATAACGCCCGTTCACCTTCTCACACTACCTGAATCTGGTTTTGCGCATCCGGCATTTGACCTCAGCTACTTCGGGCCCCAAGATCCGATCGCATCAGGAAGAGGCGCCTTCCTGG
>Ga0206810_1011_pt2 | contig 15371 bp, 15 predicted proteins | sample Alteio_BWOrgCont_56_FD_152889 | JGI IMG/M metagenome (GOLD analysis project Ga0206810, IMG submission 152889) | Enriched cells from forest soil in Barre Woods Harvard Forest LTER site, Petersham, Massachusetts, United States -... | ecosystem: Environmental > Terrestrial > Soil > Temperate forest >...
CTGCCGGACAACTCGCGATTGCTGCAGCCAGGAATGAGCGACTCCGCAAGTTTTGATAACGCGCTCGAAGCCATGGTGCGGAGCGGTTCCAGCATCGCCGAATCCGCAATGCGCCTGGTGCCGCCGGCGTGGGAGCACGACGAGCGTCTCGACCCTGGGTTGCGCCAGTTTCTCGCCAACAGCGCTCCCGAGCAAGAACCCTGGGACGGCCCGGCTGCGCTGCTTTTCACCGACGGCCATCTCATAGGCGCCAAGCTTGACCGCAACGGTCTGCGGCCGCTGCGCTATACGTTGACTTCGGATGGATTGTTGATCGTGGGCTCGGAAGTGGGCATCACAGATCTGTCTGATAAGCAGGTGATCGAACGCCAGCGGCTGGGTCCCGGCGAGATGCTGATTGCCGATCCCGCGAGCGGGACATTCTTCCGGCCGGGCGAGGTGGCGCGCCTTGTGCATGCGAATGACGGTCTGCATCCCGCGACGTTATTTCCAGTGGAAAAGACTGCCGCGCCGACTAGTCTCGACGCCAACCGTTTGATGGCAGCTTTTGGCTGGACGGAAGATCAGTACCGTATGCTCTTTCAGCCGCTTGTAGAAAATGGCCAAGAGCCGCTGTGGAGCATGGGCGATGACGCTCCCCCGGCCTTGCTGTCTAGCCTCCCGCGTCCGCTCTGGGATTACTGCAAGCAACGGTTTGCGCAGGTTACGAATCCTCCGATCGATCCACTGCGCGAGAGCCACGTGATGTCACTTGATGTGTGTCTCGGCGAAAACACGAAGCTGGAATCTCCGCTGCTTGATGCAGGGCAGATGGATTCGCTTGAAGAATCGCTCCTGACGAGCCGTTGCATCGACTTCAGTTTCGACGCGGAGGGAGGTGTCGAGGCTGCGCATCGGGTGTTGAATCAAATCCGCGAAGACGCTTCGACCGCGGCAGCAGCTGGCAGAGCAATTCTGCTAAGCGATCGCGCCGTGAGCGATAAGCGGGCCGCACTGCCTGCGCTGCTGGCCGTTTCGTGCGCGTGGCGCGCCATGACTGCTGCCGGCGCATGGAAACTGCCGCTGATTGTGGAAACGGGGCAGGTCATCGATACGCATCACGTCGCCCTTTTGATCGCGGCAGGGGCGAGCGCAGTGCATCCCTATCTCGCCATGAGCTTGAGCGCGCGCGCTGATATCGAGGGCCCCGCGCGCTACCGCGCTGCCATTGAGAAAGGTCTGCGCAAGGTGCTGGCGCGCATGGGCATCTCCACCATGAGCAGTTACCGGAACAGCCAGATCTTTGAAACGATCGGTCTCGATCCGGCAGTTTGCGATGAGTTCTTCGAAGATGCCGGACACACGCTCAGCGGGAAATCACTGGACAGTCTTCTCGAGGACTGCCTTGCTTGCCACGCCGCGGGCTTTGGCTCTGCCGCTGCGGAGTTTCGCGATGCTGGGTTGTATCGCTTCCGGCGAAACGGCGAGCTGCATTCGAGCTCGCCGGAACTGGTGCGGCGCATGCATCGCTACATCAAGTCGCCGACCGCGGAAAATCAGGCATCTTTGGCCGTACTCTCGAACGAACGAAAAAATGTTTCGGTGCGGGACTTGCTCGAGGTCCGTCCCGCGCAGGCTGTGTCCGTGGAAGAAGTGGAGAGTGAAGTTTCTCTGCTCAGCCGCTTCAGCACGCAAGCCATGTCACTCGGCGCAATTTCGCCCGAAGCCCATCAGACGCTGGCCATTGCCATGAACCGCCTGGGAGGGCGCAGCAATACCGGGGAAGGCGGCGAAGATCCCAGCATTTACTACGAGCGCCCGGATGCGAATAACCGCGTCAAGCAGGTGGCGTCGGCGCGCTTTGGCGTCACTGCGGAATATCTGGTGCACGCCGACGAAATCGAAATCAAGATGGCGCAGGGCTCGAAGCCGGGTGAAGGCGGACAACTGCCTTCGGCGAAAGTTACTCCTTACATCGCGCGCCTGCGACACGCCGTGCCTGGAACATCGCTCATCTCGCCGCCACCACACCATGACATTTACAGCATCGAAGACCTTGCGCAGTTGATCTACGATCTACGTGCTGTAAATCCGAACGCGCGTATTGGGGTAAAGCTGGTTTCCAGTTCCGGAGTTGGCGTCATCGCTACGGGCGTAGCCAAAGCCGGCGCGGACGTGATCACAATCAGCGGTCACGATGGCGGCACGGGCGCATCGCCGCTCACCTCAATTAAGAACACTGGCTTGCCTTGGGAGGTTGGTTTGAGGGACGCGCACAGTGCGCTGGTGCGGGCGGGCCTTCGCGCCCGAGTGAGATTGCGCGTGGATGGCGGGCTTAAGTTTGCTCGCGATGTTGTGGTTGCAGCTCTGCTCGGAGCTGAGGAATTTGGCTTCGGAACTGCAGCCTTGCTGGCTATCGGCTGCGTGATGGCCCGGCAATGTCACCTGAATACATGTCCCGTCGGCATCGCGACTCAGGATGAAAGCCTGCGCGCACGTTTTGCCGGGAATCCAGAGATGGTCGAAACCTTCTTCCGCGCCCTCGCTGCCGATGTCCGCCAACTATTGGCGGGCATGGGTGCAGGTTCCATCGACGAAATTCTAGGAGCTGTCGACCGCCTGCGGCCGCGTTCGGCCGAGGCCGAGCAAAGCGTGGCCTCTCTGGTGCAACCTATTGTCGATCCCCCCTTGCAATTTCCTTGTCCGCATGAGGACTCGAGCGCACTCCATGTTGAACTGAATCGTGTGGTCGACGATCTGGAATCACTCTCCACCCGTCCTTATCGTTTTGACATTACGAGCGAAGATCGAGCTGTGGGCGCGCACTTCAGCGGCGAGGTGCTGCGCCGCCTAGGATCTTCGTTCGGACGTTCGACTCTGGAGATGGCCGGCGTCGACTGCGAGTTCTTCGGTACTGCGGGCCAGAGCTTCGGCGCCTTCCTGATTTCCGGCGCGAACTTCCGGCTCACTGGCGAAGCCAACGATTATGTGGGCAAGGGCTTGTGCGGCGGCAGCATCGCCATCAGCGCCCAAGCCGAAGCGTCGGCGCGCGGAGATGTTCTGGTGGGTAACACCGTGCTCTATGGGGCCACGTCAGGTGAGCTATTTGTGGCCGGCCGGGCGGGAGAACGGTTTGCAGTGCGCAATAGCGGAGCGCTCGCCGTGGTCGAGGGCGTGGGTCGGCACGGATGCGAATACATGACCGCGGGCGTCGTCTTGATTCTCGGCCCGGCTGGAGCCAACATGGGAGCAGGCATGACTGGAGGCCTGGCCTACCTGTTGCGCGCCGATGCTGACGACTACTTCAACGACGATGCCATGAACCTCGACTCCGTGCGGTTCGCAACTCTCGAACCTCAGGAAGAGCGGTGGCTCCGCCGCATTCTTCGCCGGCACCTGCAACTCACGGGGAGTCCTCGGGCTGCTGACCTGCTCGCCTGTTCCGCGCTGCCGCTGCTTCGGGTAGAACCCGTGACGCCCCCATGCTCGATCGAAGAAACTTGGGCTTCGATTTTGGCCCGCCTCGCTGCCGCGGAAGCGCGGAGTTACGGCCGTGACAAACTTCTCACTTCCGAAAGACCCGTCGTCCAATGAGTCTGCTCGCCGGCCGGGCGCTTAGCCGAACTACTTCGATGCGAAGTTCGCTATAATTTCCTGACCAAACTGCATGGATTTCGATCAACTCATCACATTTCTGGAGGTCGCCCGGCAAGGCAGCTTCTCCCGTGCCGGAGAGAAAGTTTTTCGCTCACAATCGGCTGTGAGCGCGCAGATCCGCCAACTGGAGCAGGAATACGGCGACCGCCTGCTCGACCGCTCGGGCAAGACCGTCAAGCTCACTCCGGCCGGGCAGGTGTTCCACGATTACGCGCTGCGCATGAAGAAGCTGCGCGACGAATCGCTGGTGGCCGTGGCCGACCACGGCCACACGCCGCGCGGGACGCTGCTAGTCGGAGCGAACGAAGCCACTTGCCTTTACGTTCTGCCCGAAGTTTTCGGGGAATACTGCCGCAAGTATCCCGACGTGCAGATCAGCATTTATCGCAATTTCACTTACAAGATAGTGGAGAAGCTGGAGAATGGCTCTCTCGATGTTGGCGTGCTCAGCCTGCCCGTGCAGTCTCCCAGCCTGAAGGTTCAGGCGATCTACCGCGACCGCTTGATGTTGATGGTGAGCCCCAAGAATCCTTTGGCCAAGCTCAAGTCAGCGCACATCAGCGATGTCGTGAAATATCCTCTGCTGCTCCCGAAGACCGGCCATACGCGGCGCCTGCTGGATAAGCTGTTCCGCGAATACAACGCAGAGTTAAAAGTGAGAATGGAACTGCCGAGCATTGGGATGATCAAGAGCTTCGTGGCCGCCGATCTTGGCATCTCGCTGATCAGTGCATCTTTTGCACGCGACGAAGTGGCGGCGGGCAGAGTGAAGCTGATCGAGTTGGAAGGCGCGGAATTATGGCGAGAACTTGGCCTGGCTTATCGTCGCGATCGTACCCTCTCGGTCGCCAACAAGACTTTCATCGCCGTGGTGCGGCAGCTTTCGGACTATCTGAAGAAAACTGAAGCATAGCCGCGCGGGGGTGGTGTTTCTTTTACGCGTCGCCTCCGGCAGACTGGGCAGCGGCTTGAATGACGTGCAGTCCGCACTCGGTCTTCGACGATCCTGCCCAGCGCCCTGCCCTGGGATCTTCTCCTGGCCGTACCGCCCGCGTGCAGTGCGTGCAGCCGATGCTTGGATAATTGCGTTCATGCAGCTCGTTATAAGGCACATCGTGCTCGCGAATGTAGTTCCACACCTGCTTCGAACTCCAGTCCACGATGGGATTGATCTTCACGAGACCAAATCTGTGGTCCCATTCGATTTTGCCGGCGCGGGCGCGGGCCGCAGTCTGGTCGCGGCGGATGCTCGTGATCCACGCCTGGAGCTCGCCCAGCTTGCGCTGCAGCGGCTCAACTTTTCGTAGGTTGCAGCATAGATCAGGGTTTCGCCGCCACAGCGCGGGACCATGCTCCAGCTCCTGTTCCTCGGGCGAACTCAGCGGATAGACTCTTTCAATCGTGATCCCGTATTTCTGCTCCACCTGGTCCATGAGGTTGTAGGTTTCGGGAAACAGGAATTCTGTGTCCAGGGTGAAGACGCGAAAGTTCTGGCGCACTCGGGAAGCAACATCGATCAGGACCATGCCCTCGGCGCCAAAAGCGGAGGAGATCGCCACCCCGTCTCCGAAAGCGTCGAATGCCCAGCCGAGAACGCGCTCGGGGTTCCAGGAGTCCGCGGCAATCTGCAACTTCCCTACTTCTTCTTTCAAGACTTCTTCTTTCATGCCACGGGCTCCTCATCCGGTCTAAAGCTTGCAGTGACGCTCTCCGCAATTGCGGCTTCGAATCCGTGGTCCGCGAGGCTGGCTGCTTCCTCGACCAAGTTGCGATCGGCAAACTTCACCACATCGCCGACCACGAGAAGGGTTGGAGAGGCGAGCTGCGGCGCGCTACGGAGATCCGAAACCGTGGTGCGGTATATCCGCTGGTCAGGGGTCGTCGCGCGAGAAATAATTGCGCACGGAGTTCTTTCCGCGAATCCGGCGTCAACGAGCCGGCTGGAGATCTCGCCATAGTCTGAGCCGGGCATGTAGACCACAAGGGTCGATTCCGCTGCGGCATAGTTGGTCCAATCCCCATCTTCGTTCGCCGACGCTCGAGCCACAGACGCTCGATGGCCAGCCGTCAGCACGATCGTGGAAGATGCCCGCCGATGGGTCAGGGGAATTCCGGCAGCAGCGGCAGCGCCAAGAGCTGAAGTCACTCCGGGAACGATCTCGTACGCAATGTTGGACCGGCGCAGCGCTTCGATTTCTTCTCCGGCACGGCCGAAGATGAGCGGGTCTCCGCTCTTCAAGCGAATGACCTGCAATCCTGAAGCTGCACGCGCGACCAGCAAGAAGTTAATCTCTTCCTGCCGGATGGTTTTGCTGCCGCAGCGTTTGCCCACGTTCTGAACCTCAGCCGAGGGTGAAATCAGTTTCAGGATTTCGGGCGAAACCAGGTCGTCGTGAAATACCACGTCGGCCGTCCGCAGCAATCGCAGAGCCTTCACCGTGAGCAACTCAGGATCGCCCGGGCCTGCACCCACCAGATACACCTTGCCGTTCATGCTGTTACCCCCTTGTCTTCCTCACGTTTCGCCGACTCTTCCTCGAGCGCCACCTTCAGAGCCTCGCGGCTCGCCAGCGAGTGCAATAGATCACTTTTCCGTTGCGGATCAAGATCGCTCGCCAGCACTAGCTTTCGCGTCTCTCCCAGCTCCGCTACCCATCGGGCATATCCTGGACCAAATTGCCGTTCCAGTTGCTGGCGAAGCTTTTGCGCTAACGAAGGGCTTTGCCCATTTGTCGAAATCGCGATCTGCAGATCGCCGCGGCGCACGACCGCGGGATAATAAAAGTCGCAATACTCCGGAACGTCCACCACGTTGCACAGAACCCTGCGCTGCTGCGCTTCGTGATAAATCGAACGATTCAAATCGCGCGACGCTGTGGCGACTATCGCGAGGAAAGTTCCGTCAAGATCTGCCGGAGCAAAGCCGCGGATTTCCAACGCGATCTCTCCGGCTCTTGCCCACTGATGCACCGCCTCGGACGCCTCCAGCGCGATCACGTGAACACGCGCGCCAGTCCGGATGAGACCGCTGATCTTGGGTTCGCCAACCTTGCCGGCGCCAACCACGAGGCACCGCTTACCTTCGAGTTTCACGAACATGGGAAACAGGCTGCTCATAATCTGCGTTAACCTTCCACGCTGCTAGGCACGCGCCCCTCGGGCAGATCGCGGGCGACTGCTTCTACGAACTCTCCGGCTAGAAAATTCCGTAAGTCTGTGTCGCTGTGACGGGCGAAGAATCGCCGCAAGTTCTCGCCCGGTCTACCATCGGCGAGGTAGCGCCGCAGCAGACGTTCGATGGCTTCCGGCACTTCGGTCGCCACACAGCGGAAGCCAACCGGCCTCGCGATCGCCTGATTCAGGCCCAGGGCGCCTCCCAGGCAGAAGTAGTAGGCGTCCACCATATGGCCGTTAACTTTGATCTTTTTGCCTTCGATTCCAATGTCGGCGATCCAGTGTTGTCCACAACTGTTGGGGCAACCGGTGACGTGCAGCTTCAGGTGCTGATCAAATCCGGGAAGCCGGTCTTCCAATTCCTCTACCAGCCAGCGAGAAAAACTCTTCGTCTCGGTTATCGCCAACTTGCAAAACTCAGTCCCACTGCAAGCGATGGCTCCGCGCGAGAACGGCGACCCACTCACCGGCAGTCCAGTCGCATCCAACTCTCTTGCTAAGTCGTCCGCCCGCAGCCGCGGCACGTTGACGATCAACAGGTTCTGCATGTTTGTGGTGCGCAGTTCGCCGTTCGCGAAGCGGTCGGCGAGATCGGCCGCCGTGTGCATCTGTTCAGGAGTGATCCGGCCGCGCAGGACCGTCGCTCCCACATAGCAGAACCCCGGCTGCTTCTGCGCATGAATCCCGATGTGATCGCGGTAGACGTCTGCTGGCGGCCGCTCAGGTTCCGCGGGATCAAGTTGAAACCCGATGCGCCGCTCCAACTCTTGTTGGAAGTCGTGCGGCGTCCAGCCATGGCGCAAGAAGAGAAACTTCAGACGCGCTCGTTCGCGATGTTCCCGCAACTGATCGGAGTCGCGAAACAGCTCGGCGACTCCTTTAATCACAGGCAGAACCTGGTTCCAGCGCACAAAAGCATTCAGCGGCGCACCCAGGTAGGGCTCGGTAGAAAGTCCGCCGCCAATGCGCAGAGCGAATCCAATCTCCGGTGTTCCACGAACCACGCGCTGGGTCGCAGTCAGGCCGACGTCATTGATCTCCGGGTAGGGGCACCACACGCGGCATCCGGTGATCGAAATCTTGAACTTGCGTGGCAGATTGTAGAATTCGGCGTTGGCCGCCAGCATTCGATCGGCTTCGAGCGCCAGGGAAGACGCATCGCAGATCTCGTCCGCGTCTACGCCTGAGACCGGGCAGCCAGTAATATTTCTTGTGACATCGCCGCAAGCGCCCATCGTGTTCAGTCCGACACGCCACAGCTCCTCAAGCACCTCAGGAAGAGCCTCAATCGTGACCCAGTGCAGCTGAATGTTTTGCCGTACTGTGAGATCGGCGATGCCGCGGGCGTAGCGGCTGGTTAGCCTGGCAATGGCTCGCAACTGGTCCGAGCGCAGCAGGCCGTTCGGAATGCGGATCCGCAGCATGAAGAACGGCAATGCCAGCCCCTGGCCGTCCTTGCCGCCCACAACCCCTGCACCATCACCCTGCGTGTAGACTCCCCACCAGCGGAAGTAGGTTCCAATCCATTCTGGCGGAATCGAGGCAAAGCCCTCCCGCGCAAAGCGGCGAATTTCGGCCAGCCCCTCCCAGGGATTCATGGCGCGCTTCAGGCGCTCCACCTTTTGTGCTTTCGTTTCTTTGACTGGACTTGCCATAGCCGGATTTGCCATAGGACGATTTCCCATAAACTGATTCGTAGCTGATTTGGGCACAAAAAAAACCCACCGCCAGATGCTCTCTGGCGGTGGGCGATAAGTGCTGAAGTTTATGAACCTCTTAAGTCAGCAACCTCCCTGCGCCAGAGCACACGCATGCACAACAACAACATGCACACATACACATCTGGCGAAGATTGTTGAAACTCATCATGCTATTCAGAATACTAGGCCGCACCTGACAACATCGTCAAGTTACCTCCCGTTTCTTTGGATGAATAATTTCGATGGTTGGAATCAAAATCTTGACTATGCCTCGCGCCGGCCTTCGGGAGCCCGTTTTGGCGGACCTGAGTCAGGCGGCGTTAGCGACTCGCCCTCTCACACTCTGAAGAACGGTTGCGGGAATCTGCAGCACGCGGATTCTCGAATCCTTCTTGGTTGTAACGTGAACCGCGACGCCATCCGCCTCGGGAAACGGGTCTGAAACCACTTCAAACTCCTCGCCATAAAGACGAACCCGTCTTGACGCCGCATATCCCAGGTGTCTAACCCGCGCGCAGACCTCCGACATTGAGGGAGTTTCAATATTGCGATCAGCCATGATGCCACCATTATAGCCTTCTAACCGAGTGTGTGCCGAGGCTGCGACCTTTAGCGCAGGGACCGCTTCGCGGGATTTTCGGACCTTGTAAGTTGCTGAATTAATGGAGCGGGAGACCGGGATCGAACCGGCGACATCCAGCTTGGGAAGCTGGCGTTCTACCGCTGAACTACTCCCGCTCGCTGGCTTGAGATGGGCAAATACCTGTCTGAGCCAACCAAAGTTTAGCACTCGGCCCCCCGGGAGACAATCCGCTCGATCTTCGTCTCAGTTAGACTGCGTAAGGAGCACAACTGTGTCGTCTTCATCTTCATCCGGCAGAAAGCACGCGGGACCGAGCAGCGGCGGCGATCAGGCCGTCGTCCCCGAACCCTCATTCGCGGAGCGCGCGAGAACGTTAGTGGACATGGGACGGATCGGCAGCCTTTCCACCATGTCTCGCAAGCAACCGGGCTTCCCTTTCGGATCGGTGATGCCCTACGGGCTGGACGCGCCCGGGCGTCCCATCTTCCTGATCAGCACCATGGCTATGCACACGCAGAACTTGCAAGGGGATTCGCGCGCCAGCCTGCTCGTTACCCAACCTGACGCCAGCGGCGATCCGCTGGGAGCCTCGCGCGTGACGGTGATGGGAAATGTTACGCCCATCCCGAAACCTGAAGTGGCAGACGCGCGCAAACTCTACCTGGAGCGTTACGCCAACAGCAAGTACTGGGTGGACTTTGAGGACTTCGCTTTTTTTCGCATGGATCCTCTGGACGTTTACTACGTTGGTGGATTCGGAGTAATGGGCTGGGTGCCGGCGTCGGACTATACCCAGGCGCAACCCGACCCGCTGGCCGATGCCGCAGCCGGAATCATTGAGCACATGAATGCCGACCACAAGGAGGCGCTGATCGAGCTAGCCAAGGCATTTGCCGGGATCGAGTGTCAGGAAGCGTCAATGACCGCCGTGGATCGACTTGGCTTTCATGTACGCCTGAAAACCGCTGATGGGATGAAAGGGACGCGCATCGCATTCCTGCGGGAAGTGCGCGATCCGGGACAAGCTAGGAAAGTTCTGGTCGAGATGGTGCAGCGGGCGCGGCAACAGTCCTGAGTCCAAACAAAAATGCCCGTGATTCTTGCGAATCACGGGCATTCTGTTTTCACTGCAAAGCGGTCACTTAGACAGCTTGGACGTTCTCCGCCTGCCAGCCCTTGGGGCCCTTGGTCACGTCGAACTGCACGGTTTGTCCTTCTTGCAGGCTGCGAAAGCCGCCCGCTTGAATCGCGGAGAAATGCACGAAAACGTCCTCGCCATTCTGACGGCTGATAAAGCCATAGCCTTTGGCGTCGTTAAACCACTTCACTGTTCCTTGTTCTGCCATTGTTGATAGTCCTATTCTGTTCTTTGGATTGTGCTGAGAAGATTCGCTGCTAGTGAGGGGGTGACGCTGGTTGGCGATACCGACCTTCAGTTGCTCGTGAGTCAAACTTAGCTAAAACTATTGTACACCAGGATGCAAGAAACCGCGCCAAATCTTGCGCCAGCCTCGATTTTCAGGAAAACCGGCTCGCAAAGTGACAGTCCCATTTTGAAACAAACGACGGTTTTTCTTATGCTTTCTTAGCATTTCCAGTGGACATTGGACTGATCCGTGATTAGCTTGAGCCATTCCTCCAGCCAGCTTGCGCGGTCAACTAGGTGGTTTGCCCGACACCAGGCGTAGGAAGCTAATGGCATGGGAAACTTCTACAACGACGTGATCTGCAAAGACTCGCGGTTTGCCTCATTGACTCGCGTCAATGACCCTTCCCTGCTCGAACCCTCGACTCGCCGACTCGTCGAGAGCATAGTCTCGGCCGCGCAGCAAATGGGAATCGAGGTCATGATCTTCGAAACCTACCGTAGCCAGAACCGCCAACAGGAGCTTTTCAACAACGGCGCTACCAAACTTCGAACTGTGGGTGTTCATCACTACGGATTGGCTTGTGACATCGTCCGCGTTGCGGCTGGGGAGCCCTGCTGGAAAGGTGATTTCTCTTTCCTGGGACAGCTTGCGCACAGCAGCGGGCTTATCTGGGGCGGCGACTGGGGCGCTCCTGAAATCAAGCACAGCTTCGTCGACAGCGTGCATGTGCAGCGCTGCACAGTCACCCGGCAAGGCGATCTTTTCGCCGGCGCCTGGTATCCCGACGAGGCTTACAATCCTTACCACGACGCGCAGCATCTGTTTACCGCTGCGATGAAGGCCGGCGCAATTAAGCACCCAGCTAAGGCGGAAGTAGCGACCGGTAGATCGCGCCCCGGTAAGAAACGAGCGTAGCGGTTCGATCTCTCGGCCCCTGCGTCTTTTCGCAATCAGCGCCTCGTTTCAGCAGATTTTGGACTGCATGGATTACTATGTCTGCTCGCGATTCGCGAATTTGAACCGCGTCAAAAAGGATTCCTTTAAGCCATGCGCCGAACCGTTACGAAGATTGCCGCCAGCCGTCGCTCCTTCCTCAAGAACACTCTGATCGGCAGTGCAACCGCAACCTTGATTCCGTTGTATCCTGCGCTCGGCGCCGCGCGCGTGATTGCGACCTCGGTCACGCCTCCAGAAATCAAACCCTTCGAGCTCGATGAAATTACCATTTCCGACCTGCAAGATGGAATGAAGTCCGGCAAGTTCACAGCTCGCTCTCTGGTGGAAAAATATTCGGCACGCATCGAAGAGATCGATAAAGATAAGCACGGCCCGGCGATCAACAGCATCCTCGAATTGAATCCGGACGCTCTCTCTATCGCCGACGCTCTTGACGAGGAACGCAAGGCGAAAGGCCCGCGTGGCCCCATGCACGGCATCCCGGTGCTGATCAAAGACAACATTGATACCGCGGACCGGATGATGACCACAGCTGGTTCGCTCGCGCTGGTCGGTTCGAAGCCGCAACAAGATTCCTATGTTGCACAAAAACTGCGGAGCGCTGGCGCGGTGATCTTGGGCAAGACGAATCTCAGCGAGTGGGCGAATATTCGCTCCAGCCATTCCAACAGCGGATGGAGCGGCCGCGGCGGCCTCACCAAAAATCCCTACGCCCTCGACCGTAATCCCTGCGGCTCCAGCTCCGGCACCGGGGCGGGTATCTCCGCGAACCTCTGCGCCGTCGGGATCGGCACGGAAACCGATGGCTCCATCGTTTGCCCATCCTCTTCGAACGGACTTGCCGGCATCAAGCCAACTGTCGGTCTGATAAGCCGGAGCGGAATCATTCCCATCTCGCACACCCAGGATAGTGCCGGGCCCATGTGCCGCACGGTCCGCGACGCCGCGATTTTACTGGGCGCACTCACCGGGGTTGACCCCGCAGACGCCGCGACCGCCGCGAGCACGGGAAAGTCCTATAAGGATTACACGCAGTTCTGCGATCCCAATGGCCTCAAGGGCGCGCGCATCGGCGTCGCCCGGAAGTATTTCGGCTTCAACGATGCTGTCGATGCTCTCGTGGAGCAATCCCTCGACGTCATGAAGAAACAGGGAGCTACGCTGGTTGATCCCGCTGATGTTGAAACTCTGGGTAAGTTTGATGAGAGCGAACTGTTAGTCTTCCTCTACGAACTGAAAGCTGACCTCAATAACTATCTCGCGTCCCTTGGCCCAAGCGCTCCCGTGCACACTTTAAAAGATATTATCGACTTCAACGATCGCAATCGACAGAGAGAGATGCCATACTTCGGCCAGGATTTATTTCTGAAGGCCCAAGCCAAGGGTCCTCTAACTGAAAAAGCCTACCTCGACGCGCTCGACAAGAACCATCAACTCGCCCGCACCGAAGGTATTGACGCCACTATGGACAAGTACCGCCTCGATGCCATGGTCGCCCCCACTGGCGGCCCGGCCTGGCTTACCGACCTGATCAACGGCGACCACGTGGCCGGCGGAAGCTCGAATGCCGCGGCTGTCGCAGGCTATCCTAATATCAACGTAACTGCTGGATTTATCTCCGGCTTGCCGGTAGGTATCTCATTCTTCGGGCGTGCCTGGAGCGAGCCGGTTCTCATCCGACTGGCCTTCGCTTTCGAACAAGCTACAACTGCTCGTCAGGCTCCGCGATTCTTATCTACCATTGGCGCGGGCTAACCGGCTGACTTAGAGTCATCGAGGGTCTCATCAAGATGTCTTGTCGTGTTAGCCTTATGGCCAAGGGGGTATTCAATGATAATCAATAAAGTGGTTGCTTCCCTGCAGAAGGAGTATTCCCGTCTTGAAAAAGAAATGGGACAGGTAGGGAAGGCGCTCGATGCTCTCGGTCATGCCGGCGGGAAGAAACTCAAGAAGACAGGCCGTACCTTGAGCAAGGACGCCCGCAGGCGAATCGCCGCAGCGCAGAGGTTACGCTGGGCGAAAGTCCGAAAGGCAGCCGGCAAGCTAGTAAAGTCATAAGTAGAGTAATGTTCTCGCGAGCACCGTGGCCGGCCTCGTTCGTAACTTCTCCCAAGACTTGCGAACGAGGCCGAAGCTTTGGACACTAATCGTGCCAGGTAAGATTGGCGATAAGAAAGATTAGCCCGCCACACTAAGTCCAGCGAAACCATCGCAGCGCCAGCGCGAACGAGATACCACCCCACAAAAACATCACCAGGAGCCGCGGCCATTGATGGATCAGCGGCGTACCTTCCAGAATGCTGGGCCGCAGCGCATCGGTCAGAGCAGTCAGTGGCAACGCTTTGATCAGCGGTTGAATCACCGCTGGAAAGCGCTCGTAAGAGAAGAAAACTCCAGAAAAAATCCACATCGGCATCATTACAAGGTTCATCAGGCCGCTTACGCTTTCGATTTTCTGGGCCCGGCTTGCCGTTACTAATCCGACTCCACCAAAGCACAGTGCGCCTGCCGCTCCCAGTAACAGAATCGAGAAGAGAGATCCCAGGACTTTCATGTGAAACACGATGACGCCAAGCGTCAGCAGCAATGCAATCTCAATGATCATCAGCACCAGGCGGCTTGACATCAGCGCCAGCAGAAAATCGCTGCGCCGCATCGGCGTACCTACGAAGCGTTTGAGCAGCTTGCGCTGTCTCATGTCGACCAGCGCGAATCCAATACCCCACATCCCGGAGTTCATCAGGTTCATGCCCAGCAATCCAGGAATCAGGAAATCGATGTAGCGCGAACCCGGCTCAGACGACGTCACCACGGAGGTTGCGACCACATCTTTGCGGCCAGCCGCAGCCTGCAACGCATCGTCTACTTCAGCCCGGGCAAGCACGCTCTCGGGCCGCGCCGGATCATAGCGATATCGAAGCCCTCCGCCGGCATCCGGTTCGATCACGAGATCGTATTTCCCCAAACGAAAACCCTTGCGCGCTGCATCTGCGTCCAACACATCGATCTTGAACAATGCATGCTGCGGTGAGCGTTGCAGCAATGGCTCCGCTTCCCGCGTCTCCCCTGCGGATACAATCACAACGGAAGATGCTTCGGCGGGCTTGTTGCGGAAGGCAATCCCGAGCCCCAACGCCAGCAACAGCGGAAACACGAATACCCAAAATACGACCTCCGGTTCACGCTTCAACTCAAGCATGCGCGCCATCAGCAGATGACGGTATCCGGACCAGCGCCCGTTGCGGCGGGGTGGTCGTTTCCCTGGAATCGTTTTTTCTTGAATTTGTGTTTGCTCAGCCACACTCATAAATTACTCGATCGCCTGGATCCGATCTTTACTCTTCCCGCAGATGCCGTCCCGTCAGCCGCACAAACACATCTTCTAGACTGGCCTGCCGCGTGGTCAAATGCTGCAACTCGCTTCCCTGCTTCCCGACTGCCTCCAGCAATGCCGGGATCGTCAGATGAGGCTCCTTCACGCTCAACGCGACCATACCGTCTTCCTCGCGCACCGATTCCACGCTCGGCAATCCGCGCCAAGCTTCCAGAGAGGCACCGTCCGAATTCCCGACGGCTCTTGCGCCTACGGCAAACTCCACCACGTGATGCCCGCCCAACCGCTCAATCAAATCGGGCGGCGAACCATCAGCAATGATCTGCCCATGGTCAACGATCGCCAGTCGGTCGCACAGTCGCTCAGCTTCATCCATGTAATGCGTGGTCAGCAACACGGTACCGCCGGCACGCTGAAATTCGCGAATAATCCCCCACAACTGCCGCCGGCTCTGCGGATCGAGACCCGTCGTGGGCTCGTCGAGAAAAAGAATTTTCGGATTGCACACCAGCGCCGTCGCGACCGCCAGCCGCTGCCTCTGCCCGCCAGAGAGTTTTCCCACCCAGGCGTCGGCCTTCTCGGTGAGTTGCAACTGCTCAAGCACCTCATCCGATGAA
>Ga0206810_1078_pt1 | contig 15318 bp, 12 predicted proteins | sample Alteio_BWOrgCont_56_FD_152889 | JGI IMG/M metagenome (GOLD analysis project Ga0206810, IMG submission 152889) | Enriched cells from forest soil in Barre Woods Harvard Forest LTER site, Petersham, Massachusetts, United States -... | ecosystem: Environmental > Terrestrial > Soil > Temperate forest >...
TTAAAACGGCTTCTATATATCAAGTCAATAGTTTCAATCGTTGGCACTGGACCACTTATATCTACTTACTAATGCGAGCCAAATTATTGGTTAGTGGCGGCGGTGGACTATTTCAAGATCGAACTGGGTTGGGCTCAGTTATTTTTTATGGCATGCAAATTTTATTGGCGCATTTTTTTGCGGTTCCTGTTTTGATTTATGCTCAAGGATTAGGTCCGATAAATTCAAATTTCAGTCGCAAGCTAACTCAGTTGGCGCTAAGTCAAGCAAGTTCTATAGCGCTGCGCGATCCTCTTTCCGTGTCCATAGCCAAAGACTGGGGGTTAGCTTGCCGTTTAACGGCTGACTGCGTTTGGGCTTTGCCTGCGTCCCCTTTGCCAGCGTCAATAAAGAGATTATTGGATCAATTAAGATTCGAACTAAAAGACAAAGGCATTATTGTCGGACTATCTCTACGGGATGATCCCGCTCTCAAAGAATATCACCTTGAGTTGTTAGCCAGAATTATGGACTTGCTATTGCCATCTCAATCAACTGTCCTGCTATTGCCGTTACAGCCAAGCGATGATTATCCAGTGCTAAAACGGATAGAACAATACTTCTTAAAATCCAAGTTAAACACTCATCTGTTGAATGCAGAAGAGATAGTCATGCCAAGTCAATGGCTGGCTTTGATGGAGAATCTTGATTTTATTATCGGTATGCGCTTCCATGCTCTATTAATGGCTCTCAAAGCAGGCAAGCCGGTAATTGGCATTGCCTATGATCCAAAAGTCAGTCTGTTACTGGACGAATTTAAACAACCTTTAATGCCGTTAAATACAGAAGATCGGCATGCTTGTGAAACAATTTGGTCAAAGACAATCAAACAAGCCTTAGACAACCAAGATCACTTAGCCAATCTGGCAAAGAACCGGCTGGCAATAGTCAGTCAATTAGCCGAAGAGAATTTTAAAGTCCTCGCGCAAGCAGTGGAGGCTGCCACCATAGGTAATGCCAAATAAAACTATTAATATGAATAATCGCCCCCATGTCCTCAGTTATGGTGTGGATCTTGTTAGTCAAGACGAAGCACTTGCCATAATTGCACGGGCATGGCAAACCAATAACGGATTGCATGTGATTACCTTGAATGCGGAGATGATTATTGCTGCTAAGCGCGATCCAAAATTGGATAATATTATTCGCCAAGCTAATTTGGTGATTGCTGATGGAGCTGGAGTCGTTCTGGCTTTAAAACTGAACGGACATAATATAAAAAGACTGCCGGGCATAGAGCTGGCTCAATCCACACTAAGCATCGCTGCCAGCCAAAAAATTCCAGTGGCTCTTATCGGTGGACAAACAGAAGTGCTCCAACAGCTAAGCCTGACTTTACCAAAACAATATCCAGATCTCAATTTGGTAGCTTGCAAGGATGGTTACTTCAAGTCAGAGGATGAACCAGAAATTATCACTAATGTCGCCCAAGCTCGTCCTCAACTTATCCTTGTTGCCATGGGAGTACCCAGACAAGAATATTTTATCGCTCAACTGCGGAAAACCATGCCACAGGCAGTTTGTATTGGTGTCGGGGGTAGCTTTGATATCTGGGCCGGCAAAAAAAAGCGGGCACCGGTCATCTTCCAAAGTTGCCATTTGGAATGGCTTTACAGGTTACTGAGCGAACCATGGCGCTTCAAACGCATGAGCATGGCTTTACCTGAATTCGCTGCTCAGGTAATAATTGAACACTGGCAAAAAAAACTTTCAGTAGATAAAAGAAAAGATCAGCAAGACTAGGATCGGATTAAAGCAATTTAGGCTTATGTTTTTCAATAATCAGCTTGAAATAAACACCTTGTCTTTGAGACTCTTAGCCGGACTTGGTGATGCAGTCTGCAGCCTAATCGAAAGAGAAAGATCACTTCTGTTTGCCCATTCGGCTAAGCAGCTGCACAGCAGAACCAAAGAAAGAGTGAATGCCCAAGCCCAAGCCCAGGATCTTGATCGGCTACTGCAATTTCTAAATGAACAGGAATTATCTCTTGTGCACAGAGCAACCAATCTAAAATCAAACAATTATCGCAAGGTAGGACAACCCACGGCGCGCAAAGCAACTGCTTATGAGGTTTTACTTGGCTACCTCTACTTGACTGATCTTAGCCGCCTTAAAGAACTTATGACATTCCTGGATAAAGAAGATAAAAGTACCGAACCAGAGTGAACCGGCGTTTATAATGAATTTTACCTCTCAAATCTTAAGGATAAGTTTTTATCTGCATCTGTCTTGATTTCTAGTGCTAATTTAAGATAGGGCAAATGTTTTCAACTAATTATTTCGAAAATTGGTTATAAATTTAGACTCTATTTATGAATGCCTGATGGAAAATCTGGCTGACGGGCTACTTATAAGTAACCCGGATGGACGTATTCAGGCATGCAACCAAGCTTTTGCCAATTTGGTCGGTCAACAGATTCAGGATCTAATGGAAAAACCAACCAGTCAGTTTATTCATTTTGATCATTCTGAAATTGAATCTGATACCGAATCTGGTGAGCCAATTACTAGTTTACCGGACGGTAATGGTAAAAAAGATCAGTGCAGCCCTAAAATTGCCACTATATTTAATCGCTCAGGATTGGATTTGCACATGCCAGTCACACATTGTCCATTGATCAATGATCATGGTCAAACCATTGCTCATCTTACAATCGTCTATATCGTGCAGGCGCATTCCATCCAACAAGCTCAGACAGAGTTTGTGAGCACGGTCAGTCACGAACTACGCACACCACTCACTAGCATCAAGGGCTTTGCCGATACCATTTTACGCTCAGGTGACAGACTTGATCCGGCACAACAAAGACGCTATATCGGTATTATCAAAGATCAAGCTGATCGGCTCACACGTCTTGTAGAAGATCTCCTTGCCGTTTCAAGACTTGAGTCAAAGAAAATGCAATTAACTATTCGCGCTATAGACCTTCCCGAAGCAATTGAAAGAGTCTTGCGTAACTTGGCAGATAGAACCGGCAGCCATCGCATGATTATTGATATTGCTCCTGGATTACCTCCCGTGTGGGCCGACGCAGATCGCATAGAACAAATTCTTACCAATTTGATTGATAACGCAATCAAATACTCACCCGACGGTACTACGGTCAGTATCGCTGCCAGGGAAAAGGGTAAAAAAGCGGAGTGGATCGAATTTACGGTTACAGATCAAGGAGTTGGTATACCGCCAGATCATCTCTCAAAAATATTCACCAAGTTTGGACGTCTGGATAATCCCTTAGTTCGTCAGACCGAGGGGACCGGACTTGGTCTCTACATTACCAGATCTCTTGTGCTGGCATTGGGAGGACAAATTCAGGTTGAAAGTAAACCTGGATTGACCACGTTCTTTACTCAGTTACCGGCAGCCAGCCTGGAAGAACAAGCGGCGCGGGGACGAGGATAAAACTATGTTACCCACATCAATAGTTTTAATAATTCACCAAGCAAACCAAGTGCGCCAATATGAGCAAGTATTGGAGAAAACAGGAGCTAAGATACACACAGCAACTTCCTTTGAACAAGCAAACGAATTGCTTTCATTCTTGCATCCGGATTTGATTATTCTACCCACCAGTATGCCTGAAGGCGATGGCCGCCTCTATGGGCAACAGATAAGAGCCACGCTCGTTCAACCGCGTCCGGTTCTTGTCTTATTACAAGATTCTACCGATGTTTGTGAGCGCATTAGCCTCTTTCATTATGGAGCTGATGACGTGCTGCCTGACAGTATTGATCGCAAAGAGCTGGCATTTAGAGTCATGGCTCATTTAAGAAGAAGGCAAGAAGAATTTTCCAACCCGCTCACACAGTTGCCTGGTCCGAATCTGATCAGGCGCATGCTTGAACAAACCCTGGTCTCCGATAAGCCATGGTCAGCAATGTCTGTTGATCTGAACAAAATTCGTGTATATAACGAAACTTATGGTGATCTGGCAGGCGATCAACTCATCAAAGCACTGGGAGCGATTCTTGTCGATGTGTCCGAAGAAGAAGATTTTGTTGGTCATATTGAAGCGGATGATTTTCTAGTTATTACTCGATCCGGAAAACCTGAGATGAAGGCGGAGCGAATTTGCCAGCAATTTGATCACATCAGTAATCGCTTTTACCCACGCGGGGACATAGAACGAGGTTATCTAATTTCAACTGGCAGGGGCGGTATTAGAAAACGCATTCCTTTGATTTCGATTGCCATCGGTATTGTTTCTAAAAGTAGCCGCCGTTTTCAAAGCTATGTCGATGTTTTGACAAGCAGTCGCGACTATCGTTATCTAGCCAAAAAACAACCCGGTTCCAGCTGGGTAAGTGACAGTTCATTACCCGAACCAAAGCTCTCGGTGTCAGGCAAACATACAGTAATTGATCGGGAAGAAACCAGGAGATCTCGGATCCTGGTGATCGAACCAGATGGGGCTATGGCTTGTTTGCTGCAGGAAACCCTTTCTTTAGAAGGATATCTTGTCCAAGTAACTAATTCTGCCGGTGATGCCTTCGACCTCTTACAAAATGAAGCTCGGCCCGATTTGATTTTATTGGAATCGAATTTAGCCGACAGACAAATGGACGGTTGGAAGCTCTGCCGTAGCCTAAAAGATCACGAAGAGTTTCGCAATATTTATTTAGTAATGGTCACTTCTCACCCTGATCAATCCCGCGCCTTGGAGTCCGGCGCCGATCTTTATTTACCAAAACCTTTTGATATGTCATTGCTTCTGAATGAAGTTAGCCTACTATTGGATTGAACTGGGCAACTGCTTTAATATCCAATCTACTGCTTGGCAAATGTCTTCAGCGACAAAATCCGGTTTGATATTTTTCGCAGTCAATGTTTGCAGACTGGCGTCACCATAGCCTGTCTTGACTAAAATAGAGCGGGACTGACAACTCATCGCTAGTTCGACATCACAAGGCTTATCGCCGACGACAAAAGAGAGCTGACGACTTAATTCCGGATGTTCGGCAAAGGCACGATTGACCATTCCTGGGGCAGGTTTTCGACAGTGGCAAACCATAGTCAATTCGGGCTCTGTGCCTTCTGGCAAATGTGGACAATAATAAATGGCATCCAGAGATGCGCCCTGCTCAGCTAATAACATTTGCAATCGTTTGTGCAAGTTTTGAATATGAGACTGACTATAATATTGACGAGCGGCGCCAGATTGATTGGTAACCACGATAGCGGCTACCCCTGCCTTATTCAGAGACTGTACAGATTGTGCGGCCCCATCAATTAAATGCAAATCTTCAAGTTTTCTGATGTAGCCAGCTTCAACATTTAAGGTTCCATCACGATCTAAAAAAACAACAGGCTTCATATTTTTATCACTTTGCTTGATCTAGTTAATCTCATACTCTCCATTCTAAATCATTGAATTAATTTTTGCGCCGGTTTCAAGCCAAGATAAAGATAGCCCAGGCAGCGCCTACCTGGAAAGCTATGTTAGGATCAAATCAAAGTAACGCTAGGATAAACGACTATGAGACTGATCGACGACAACGCTTCCTTTCGTTTTAACCAGACTGGGGTACGCAAGTTTCTCGGCGATCTGGAATGCGAAATTATGGAATTGGTCTGGAAAAAAGCAAAGCCGACGGTGACGGTTAGAGAGATTCATGAAGTAATATACAAACAGCGCGGCATCGCCTATACGACTGTGATGACAACTATGTCTCGATTGGCAGAAAAGGACATTTTGCGCATTGTTGATCAAGCTGGTCTAGCTAATTGCTATGCACCGGCAGAAAGCCGTGATCAGTTTATTCAAAGATCTGTTTCTCACATCCTTAAAATTTTTAGGCGCGAGTTTCCGAATCAATGCCAGGCATACTTGGCCCAATTGGCTAGCAACAAAGTCAATCAAACGACTGCCACTAAAGGCAAATCAAGAAAGAAATAAGAGAATCGATCTCACCGCTAGTAACGCGGTTCTATCCCGGTTTAAGACTGTTATAGACTATCAGGCACAGGCGAGCCTTCTGGCAGAGTCGGCGAAGTTTTTTGGTATCGCTCAGAGCGACCGGTAGAATAATATCGCTCATCAATCACTGACGGTTCAACCTGGAACATATTTGTATCACGCGGACCTTCCACTCTACCCAATTCTTCCGGTAATTTAAGTTGTCCTGGCGTACCTGGTAAAATAATTTCAGGACGTACCGATACGACCAGCTCGCTTTCGTTCTTCGCAAATGCCTTCGAACGATAAAGAGCACCAAGCACCGGTACTTCACCCAAAATCGGATTCATATCCAACTCTCTGCCTACGTTAGAGCTAATCAAGCCGGCAATAAACAATTCTTGTCCAGGTTTTAATTCGACTGTTGTCTGAGTAGCCCTGGTCGTGAATGAATCGATTGACGAAGTACTGCCTACAAACTCTAATTGGTTATTTTCACTGAGAATCCGCTCTTGCGGGGAAATCTCCAGATTAATCACCCCATTTTCTTGCAAAATAGGGATAATGTTCAACTTCAAGCCGAAAGGTTCAAAACTAATCGACTGTAAGGAAATTCCAGCTGTGGCGAGCTGTTGTTGAATCGGTACTTCACCACCAGCCAAGAATGAAGCTCTTTCACCGGATATAGTGACTAGCGTCGGTTCGGCCAATACACGGGCCCGATTCTGCTGGATAGCTCCTTGAATAGCTGGCGCCAGTGACATACTGCCGTGTCCTACCCGCCAAGCACCTACACTGCTAAATAAGTTAAGCAAGCTAGACGCAGCAGTACTAAAAGTAGCACCACCAGGAACACCGAGGAGAGCAGCTGCGGGCAAAAGCCCTGTTGGAGCTTGAGCAAAAATTGGTTGCCCAATACCGGAGGCAGTTTGCGTCAAAGTCACCGGCGCGGGGGAAGTAGGAAAAAGAACCGATTGATTATAACTGAATCCTGCTGACTGAAGACTGGAATAACCGCTATTTACCCCGTTAATTTGATAACCGGGATAAGATATCGGAGATATAGGACCAGGAGCCGGGTTAGTCGAACCACCGATACCGAAACCAAAGAAGGAGGTGGTCATGTTTATACCTAATTGAATACCCAGAGCTCTGGCAGTGGCAGTATTCATCTCCATAAAGGTAACGTGCATAACAATCAACGGCATCTTACGCACTCTAATCATGCTCGTAACCGAGTTATTGCCGCTGGTCAATAATTGAGCCCGACCAATATTGTTAGCCAAATTAGGAAAGTATGTGTATTTGTCATAATTACCAATTTGAGACAAAGTCCCAGTTTGTCCACCGGCACCGCCAGCACCACCCTGCGCCCCCATCTCACCAATTTTTTGAGTAATTAGACGGTTGTTGGCGACCTGTATTTTACAGCCATGGTCATCCATAAAGACATTAGCAGCGGCAAAAGCACGAATTACCGATTCGGGATAATCGACATCACCTAATAAAACAACTCGATCACCACCAGCCCCGGCATTATACGTTTTAATAATAATACGAGGATCAATTTCTCTCAATGTTGACTGCAGCTGACTGTAATCACGTCCTACGCGTAAATCAACCGCGATTGAATTACCAGCATCATCCCATAACAGCATAGTGGCCACACCTGGAGTTTTGCCAAGCAAAACAAATTGATTCTCAGTAATAATTACCGGCTCTGCAATTTCCGGGGCACTAATGTGAGTTCTGATTATTTTGTTTTTGGTTCTAAAAGTTCTTGACTGAGAAACTTTCAAATCAATGATATTACTAGGTTTAAATTCTTCCAGATCCAACGAACCTGAGACTATAGGAGGAATAGGTGAAGCCACGACAGCATTGGGATTTTCTTGTGCCAAAAGCATACCGGTTTGGCCACCCGTTTTTTGTAGTGAACTGGAAAAGGCCGGCAGAATATTTGTCTGTCCAAAAACCAATCCAAGACTTAAACTCAAACATAATCCAAATCGCAGCATACTATTCTCCGGAACAAGTGATCTATATTCTTCACGTATATTTGGTTTCATTGAATAAAATCCTATTCGTTTTCAGGGATAGGTGAGCCTTCAGGCAAAGTAGGCGACGTTTTCTGATAGCGCTCGTCTCGACCGGTAGTGTAAAAGCGCTCGTCGATAACTGTTGGTTCAACCTGGAACATATTTGTGTCACGTGGACCTTCAACCCGGCTGATTTCCTCTGGTAACTTTAATTGACCAGGAGTGCCAGGCAAGATGATCTCAGGACGAATGGCGACAACCAGTTCACTTTCATTTTTGGAAAATGACTTCGAGCGATACAAGGCACCAAGCACTGGTATTTCACCAAGAATGGGAGTTTTGATAATTTCGCGGCCGCTATTGCTACTGATTAAACCAGCAATAAATAACTCCTGTCCGGGTCTCATTTCTACAATTGTTTGAGCCTTTCGGGTGGTAAAACCAGGAATTGATGTCTGCAAAGAACTCGGCTGAAAGGCGATAGTGCTGGAGATCAAGCGCTCTTCAGGAGACACTTCCAAGTTAACATTGCCATTTTCCATAAGCACTGGAATTATATTCAGCCTCAAACCGAACGGTTCGAATGTAACTGACTGGCCAGTTGTACCAGCAGCAGCCGTAGCTTCGATAATTGGGATTTCACCACCTGCCAAAAAGGCGGCCCGCTCCCCGGATATAGTAACCAGGGTTGGTTCAGCCAAAATTCTTGCCCGACTGCGAGTAATAATTCCTTGGATGGTTGGATTGATAGAGAAAATCCCACCTGTTCCAGACCGTATGCTAGACAAGGAAGTATATATGTTTTGCAGATTACTAGTTCCGAAACTTACCCCACCCGGAGCACCCAACAGAATGGATTGAGAAATCAAACCACCTGGTGGTCCATTAAGCACCGCCTGACCGATACCACTAATCGGATTACCGTTGATAGCGGGAGCCGCATTGACGGTGGAGTTAGAAACAAAAGTTACCGGCCCGATTATTTGCGGTCCGCTAGTCGAACCGCCGCCTGAAGCTAAAACACTCTGATTGTAATAAGGTGTAATGGCATTAATGATCGGTGAAGGCGAGGTACTGCCAACATTCTGATTATTACCACCTAGACCGAAGCTAAAATTTGTACCTGTATAGGTCAAGCCGAGCTGAGCGCCAAGTTCTCTTGCAGCAGTCGAATTCATTTCCATGAAAGTAACATGAAGAACAATCATCGGCACTTTTCTTACTTTGATTAGGCTAGTAACTTTATTGCCATCACTAGTAATAACTTGGGCCTTACTTATATTGTTAGCCAGGTTGGGGAAAAATGTATATTTATCAACTTGAGACAGTTGAGCCAGCGCTCCGGTTGCTCCGCCGCCGCCACCGCCACCACCGCCGCCCATGGATCCTTGTTCGCCAACTTTTTCGGTAATTAAGCGACTATTGGCCACCTGAATATTCATGCCGGAATCAGCCATAAACACATTAGCCGAGCCAAAAGCGCGAATAATTGACTCAGGATGATCAACATCCCCAAGCAGGATTATACGGTCATGATCACCATTATTGATGGGCTTGATTATAATGCGCGGATCTATTTCTCTGAGGGTTGCTTGCAATTGTGAAAAATCGCGCGATACACGCAGATCAATGGCAGCCGAATTACCGGCATCGTCCCACAGAACAAGCGTAGCCCCACCGGAAGCATGCCCCAAAAGTACAATCTGATTTTCGGCAACCAAAATTGGCTCAGCAATAGATGGATCACTGATTGAAACCCGAACAATTTTGTTTCTCAACTTGAAGGTACGGGACTGAGCAACCTTCAACTCAATGACATTTGATGTTTTAAGTTCCTCTAAATCTACGGTCCCAGCAACCACAGGCGGTATTACTGTCGCTCCCACATAATCAGGGCTACCTTGGGCTACTAACCGATCAGGGGCAAGCTGAGCAAGCATTTGCTGAGAACTCTTCCCTATTTTTTTAGGCTGATGAGCCAACAACGGTCTATCAATATTTTCTATAGAAGGATGGATTGTTAGTACAGCCGCCGGCGCATTTAATAATTGACTATCTGTAATCGTTTTTTTCGGCGCCAACAAAAACAGTGAATGTCCCTTTGTAGAGCTACTAACAAGTTTAGACGGGGAGACTTTTTGTTCCTGATTGCCTGTCGGCGTTGCACCGGCACCAAGCATATTAGCTTGCATTAGTGCCAATGACACACTTAACGCTAAGCATACTTGGGAGTTCTTCATTTAATATTCCTCGTCATAAGGCAAATTATATTTTAAGCTTCAAACCTGAATGGTTGATGATTCCAGAATTTGAACGTTTTTCGTAAGCACCACATATGGATTTATAACACAAGACAACATAATTAATGGTGATACTATCAGCAAGGTCATTAAAAAGAAATCATTGACAACCATATTTGGTGCATTTTTTGTTTAGACACAGGTATCGAATTTAATACTGCCCCTTAAGCCTGAAATACTTTGTGTTTTGCTAGATCGGCCAAATTTAGTTGATATCGTTAGTGGTGCAGAAAAAAATACTCCCTTTCAAATTGATTCTTGCGCATATACGATTCAAATCAGAAATTGCGGTATTCCATTTAGTGCTCCGTTTAGAAACCGCACCAATCCGCCTGGAATTTGATTGAAATGCTTTGGCGTTTCTTGCAAATGAGATTGGACTAAATACGAGCATGCAGTTCAGCAAATTGCCGATAAGCGAAAACTTTCCCATCAAACTTGCAGAAATCATCTAACGTCAACCGGCGAAATGTTATATACTCAGAAATGGTCTTTTGGATATCGCCCAATTTATTGAGGCCTAAAACCTAAAGCAAAAATAAATCCTTATATATTAGGTAGGCCAGAGTTTATGGAAGTCAGGGAAGAGAGAATATTAGTCGTGGCTGAAAACAACAACGATCAAGATAAGATTTTAGTGGTGGATGATGAAGCATCCATCAGGCGCATCCTGGAAACCCGTCTTAAGCTGGCTGGCTTTAACGTGGTAACCGCTGCTGATGGGCAGGAGGCTCTAGAACATTTTCATAGCTTTCAGCCAGATCTGGTTATTTTGGATGTTATGCTGCCAAAAATGGATGGCTATGAGGTCTGCCGCGAAATACGAAAAACCTGCGACACGCCAATCATCATGCTTACCGCCGTAGCGGATGTCTCCAACCGCATTCAGGGTCTGGAAATCGGCGCTGACGATTATGTAGTCAAACCATTTAGCCCCAGTGAGTTAGAAGCCAGAATCAAGGCGGTTTTGCGCCGCACAGTAGAAAGGCAGCAAGAGCCAGGACAAAGCAAAAGTACTAATGTAATAACTATTGGCAACCTGAAAATTGATTTAAATAAGCGACAAGTGACTCGCAAAAATGAGCGCATCCGCTTGACAGGTATGGAATTCAGTCTGCTTGAGCTATTGGTAACCAATTCAGGTAAGCCATATTCACGTGGAGAAATCTTGCAACAGGTATGGGCCTATCCGCCGGATCACAGAATCGACACCAGGGTAGTGGATGTACATATAAGTAGATTGCGTTCGAAGCTGGAAGAGGATTCTTCCAACCCGGATTTGATTTTGACCGCCCGCGGCATTGGCTATATGTTTCAAAAGATTAACTAGTTAGATTGTGTTTCGGAAATCAATTCGTATTCCCTGACAACTCAAGTCTGATTTACTAGAATTGCTTCTTCTCAGACGGCACCTTATATATGGACAGGCTATCTGTGATTAGGATCTCGCCAATATTTTTTCTCTACTGGGATGGCAAATAACGGTTCCTTACACCCGTCTTGCACAGCCCAAATTACAAATGGCTGCTGGATATCATAAACTTCAGGACCGCCTCTAGTAGCAGCAAAGGCTACTCCTTGTTTGACCGAAAAACCATTTTCGTCAGCTTTTAAAATTGTCTGCATGAGCGCCTGTGAAATTTTCTTTTGTTGATCGGCTGAACTCAGGCCGAGCAAACCACGCAATTCACTAGATTGGTACATATCGATCATGGGCATCTTAAGCGCATCGTACCTACCTGCGCGAGCAGATTGTCCTGGTGTCGATTGCGTGGCTAATTCCAGAGCTTCAAATGATTTGAGCTGCCCATCGTATGGCGTTAGATAAACATGCAATCCTTTTTCCTGATACGCTTCAATTACTGTTCGGGAACCAACTCTATAACTACTTGTGTTATGCACTAATGCAGCAGGATATTTTGTTCCGTCGATGATCGTCTCGGTTCGATCTCCAGCCCATTATAAAGATTGTCCGATTGTCTTTGGGTTAATGGGTTATTGGATTAATGAATTAATCAATTAAGTACCCATCTTCCAAGAAGACATATAGTCCTGCATTTCTTTGGTTAATTGATCGATTTTCATACCAAGAGACTTTAGTTTCAAGCGAGCTATTTCTTGATCAATATCTTCGGGCAGCATTATTACGCCTGGACTCAATGAGCTTTTATTTTTTACCAGGTATTCAAGAGCCAGCGCCTGATTAGCAAAGCTCATATCCATGACACTAGCTGGATGTCCTTCAGCACAGGCAAGATTTACCAATCGACCTTCTGCCAATACATATAAGCGTCGCCCATCTTTCAGTTTAAACTCATCCATCAAAGGCCTGACTTCGCGTTTGTTCGGGGCGATCTCTAACAAAGCTTCCAGATTTAATTCCAGATCAAAGTGTCCGGAATTACAAATGATTGCCCCATCTTTCATCAATGGAAAATGAGGAGCATCGATAACGTGTCGATTACCAGTGACAGTAATAAAAATGTCTCCCAGTGCCGCTGTTTCCATCATAGGCATGACTTGAAAGCCATCCATCACTGCTTCCAGAGCGCGAACCGGATTTATTTCAGTGACAATAACTGTGGCGCCTAAGCCTCTTGCTCGCATAGCACAGCCTTTGCCGCAATAGCCATAACCGACTACAACAACCGTACGTCCAGCCACTAAACGATTGGTGGCCCGGATGATACCATCAAAAGTAGATTGCCCAGTGCCATAGCGATTGTCAAATAAGTGTTTGGTTTGAGAATTATTGACGGCTACAGCTGGAAATTTAAGTTGTCCATCGCGCTGCATGGCAAGCAAACGATTGACACCAGTAGTGGTTTCTTCAGTTGTCCCGATAATATCGCCAACCTGTTTCTTCCTCTCTTGCACAAGAGTAACCACCAGGTCGCAGCCATCATCAATAATCAATTGCGGTTTGTGATCCAAAGCAACTTGAATATGGCGATGATATGTCTCAATCGATTCGCCCTTTAAAGCATAAGTGGCTATGCCATATTCCTTTACTAGAGCTGCAGCTACATCATCCTGAGTACTCAAAGGATTAGAAGCAATCAGCAAACAATCGGCACCACCAGCCTGCAAAGCTAAGGCAAGATTAGCCGTTTCGCAGGTGATATGTGCGCAAACGGAAACTTTAAGACCTTTGAGAGGCAATTCCTTCTTAAATCGACTACCGATAAGCCCCAAAACCGGCATATCTGTCCCGGCCCATTCGATGCGGTTGTGTCCGGCGTTGGACAAACTAAGATCTTTAACTTCCGATGAAACTGTCATTGTATTCTGCACTTATTTATTTCCTTCTATTGAAACGCCCTTTCTTTTGCTTTTTCTTATACTAAACGGCCGGCTGGTATTTTCTGTTCTCTAAGAATACTTTTGCCGGCAAATACCGCAGATTCTCCCAAATCACGTTCAATGCGCAGCAGCTGATTATATTTTGCTGTCCGTTCGCTTCGACATGGGGCACCGGTTTTAATTTGACCGCAGGCAACAGCAACTGCCAGATCAGCAATTGTGGTGTCCTCAGTTTCACCGGATCGATGACTAACTATATTAGCATAGCGATTGGTCTTAGCCAGATTGATGGCAGCCAGTGTTTCGCTCAAGGTGCCGATCTGGTTTAGTTTAATCAATACCGCATTCGCTACACCGGATTCAATACCACGAGCTATTCGAGCGGTATTAGTGACAAAAAGATCGTCGCCAACTAGCTGGATATTGGCACCCAATTGCTTTGTAAGATGAGACCAGCCGGACCAATCTTCTTCAGCCAAGCCATCTTCAATGCTGACAACCGGGTACTTTTTGGTCAACTCTTCATAGTAAGCAACCATTTCTTCGCTACTTAAAGCCAAACCCTCACGAGTCAATCGATACTTACCATCAACATAGAACTCCGAAGAAGCTGGATCCAAAGCCAAAGCTATATCAGTACCGGGTTTTCTGCCGGACATTTCAATCGCCTCTATAATCAAAGCCAGTGCTTCCTGGTTAGTACTTAAAGAAGGAGCAAATCCACCCTCATCACCAACTGAGGAGGCAAGATTATTTTTTTTAAGCACTTTTTCCAGATTATGATAAACTTCCGCTCCCCACATGATCGCTTCTGAAAACGAACTGGCACCATAAGGAACGATCATAAATTCCTGAAAATCAACACCATCCCTTGCATGTTTGCCACCATTGAGAATATTCATAAATGGCACTGGCAAGATATTAGCGGATAATCCACCGATATAACGGAATAAAGGAATACCAAGCGAATTAGCTGCCGCTTTCGCCACTGCTAAACTGACACCTAATAAGGCATTGGCGCCTAATCTAGACTTGTCTTTCGTGCCATCCAAATCAATTAATTGCTTATCCAGTTCTTCTTGATTTAAGACACTAAAACCAATCAATTGTTTAGCAATAATCTCTTTAACGTTATTAACGGCCGTCAGAACACCCTTGCCCTGATATCGGCGCGAATCATGATCGCGTAGTTCCACAGCTTCAAACCGCCCTGTGGAAGCCCCTGACGGCACGGCCGCCCTACCGGTGATACTATTGCTTAGAACTACTGTAACTTCGATCGTTGGATTTCCTCTTGAGTCCAGGATTTCCATAGCTGTTATTTCTTCAATTCGACTCATATACATCCTAAATTTGTTTATCCAGGGCAACCAATTAACTGGGTTATGTCTGACTTTATCGCAAAATTTACAGCAGAACGAAATTTTTACTGCAAATTAGAGCGAGTTTAAGTATAATCTGCCAATAGGATTACCTTTAATTTATTACTGGGAATCTTAATTGATCGCGGAAACGAAACGGAACAAATTTACAGAATAAGTTACTAGCTCGATTTTTACTTAAACTTTCAATGTTCATAAACCTAGAAATGATGGCTAATTGTGAGACAATTCCCGGGCGGAGGTTTTCAGGCTATTCAGGAATACTTCCAGCAAAAGTCTTGTCGGTATTGTGCAAATCAGTTTTCAGCTGATGGAATAAAGTTGTTACGAGAAGAGCCAGGCGTATTTGTGGTCAGG
>Ga0206810_1079_pt1 | contig 15158 bp, 9 predicted proteins | sample Alteio_BWOrgCont_56_FD_152889 | JGI IMG/M metagenome (GOLD analysis project Ga0206810, IMG submission 152889) | Enriched cells from forest soil in Barre Woods Harvard Forest LTER site, Petersham, Massachusetts, United States -... | ecosystem: Environmental > Terrestrial > Soil > Temperate forest > O...
CGATTTTAATAACGATGGCAGCTACAATCTTGTAACGGGTGGTACATTCAACAGCATTTATGCTTACCAGCTTAACCAATAATTATTCAAGTGCCCCCTTACAATTTATTTGCAAGGGGGCATTCTTTTAAGCGGCTGGTCATAGTCAACTTGTCGAAAAAGTTACTGACTTTAAATAAAATAATCTCAATAGGTCGCAACTAACGTTAATTAATTTTTCTTAAACCTTATAAATAATTGTATATTTGTTTTCGTAAAAATCATCAGCTATGAAAACTTTATTCTCCTCCCGATGGGCAAAGTCGATAAAGCCATTTATACTTATTGTCATTATAATTTCCTCTTTTCAATCATGTGTTAAGGACAATTTTGATTTTAAGAAGATTTCCTCTGTACAGTGGAATCCCAATTTTGCCGTTCCTTTAGTTTACTCGTCTCTTTCTATAAATAATATTGTCGGCTCAAGTCAGTTTACTCCTGTTAAAAGCTTGGTAAAAGTAAATAACGACAGTTCTATAACTATGGTCTATCAAACCACCCTTTTTTCAGCCAATGCTTCCTCGTTACCTGGTTTAACGTTACCAAGTCCCTCGCAGGGCCCTGTTACTGTACCGGTTCCTCCCGGCGGCGGCACTTATACTCAAACCATAATCGTTCCTTTTACCACAACTAACGCTACAAAAATAGATTCTATAACATTTAAAGCCGGTACTTGGAGTTTTTCATTTTCGGGCCTGCCCGGCAATCCGCAAATAAGAATAGATGTTCCTGCTGCGAAAAAAAATGGAGTTGCTTTTTCTAAACTGGTAACACTTCCTTTAAACAATAATTCGGTTGCCTACGATCTTACCGATTATGACTTTGATTTAACGCAGGTGGGTAGTCCGGCCTATAACCAAATAAATGTTATTGTAACTATAATTACCCCTGCCTCTTATATAGGAGGAACACTCACGGCATCATCCTCAATGACCAATTTAGCGTTCTCTAAAGTTTTTGGTGAATTGGGGCAATCAAACTATTCCCGTTACCGGTAGCGATACCATTTCTCTCAGCATATTCAAAAACACATTGGGTAATGCCACTTTTTCATTAATAAATCCTAAATTAAAATTCACAACATACAATTCTTTTGGTATTCCTGTAAGTATTGGTTTTTCTCAATTAGAAGGTGTAACCCAAAATTCGACCTTTCAAATACCCAACTCCTTACCATACAACATCACTGTATCAAGCCCTACCATAAATCAAGTGGGGCAAACACTGGTAGCTACCGATTCGCTTTACACCGGTAATAGCAGTATTGGTTCTGTTATTAATAATACTTCCAAACAAATTGTCTATTCGCTTAACGCACAATCTACTGCTGTTAGCCAAAGTAATTTTGTACTGGATACAAGTAATTTCAAATTAAATGTGGAAATTGATTTACCGTTATATGGCACGGCTTCTAATTTTGTGCTTACTGATACAATAACTAATCCCCTTAATCAACAAAGTAACAACAGTAATGGTAATAACAACAACGGCGGTAGTAACAATGGTGGTAACAATAACGGTGGCGGTGGCAACAACAATGGCGGCAGCAACAATGGTGGTAGCAGCAATGACAGTATTCCCAATTATATCCAATCGGGTTTAGTGCGCCTTTACAATTCAAATGGATTTCCTATGGATGTTAATTTACAGGCGTATTTTGTTGACAGTGCTTACCATAAATTAGATTCGTTGATAAGCCCTTCTCAAACAGTGTTTAAATCAGGCGTAGTAAATCTTTCGGGCATGGTTACTGCCCCTACGGCAACAACATTGGATATTCCTGTTGACAATAACCGAATTAAAAATATAACCAATTCCAAATACATTATAATTCAAGGAGCGTTAAGCACTACCAATTCGGGAAAGACGAATGTTAAACTATATTCCTATTACACATTGCTTGTAAGATTGGGAATACAAATACAGGGGAATATAAAGGTGCACCCTGGTAAATAAGGCTTGCCTTATATAACTTTATATGAAAGTTGTTTATGAAAAAAAATGCGTTTAAGCTCTGTTTCATAAGTGTTTTTGGCTTGTTAAACAGTGTAGGTTCATTTGCCCAGCAAGATTTTACATTGTATAATATGGAAGTGGTACCGCAGCGCATGTACGCCAACCCTGCATTTTTTCCTTCCTATTCTAAAGTAAACATTGGATTACCGGTACTTTCTTCTGATTACGTTAGCTTTACCAACAGTGGTTTTAAATATTCCGATTTGGTACAACACCAGGGAGATTCATTGTCGGTTAATGTTAACAATATGTTGAGTAAGCTGGCAAAAAACAATTATATCAACAGCTCTGTCCGCATTGATCTGCTTTCGTTTGGGTTTGTTGCTAAAGAAAAAAACTATTTCAGTTTTAATGTTACTGAGAAAGTGGATATTAATTTTATGTATACAAAAGGCTTAATGCAATTTTTGGCTGATGGTAATGGCGCTCCGGGGGTTATAGGGCAACAACAGGATATTAGTTTGGGTTTAAATGCTACCCATTATCGTGAATATGGTTTGGGTTATTCCAGAAAAATAAATGATAAATGGACCGTTGGCGGTAAAGTTAAGTATTTATATGGCATGGAAAATGTATCTACAGGGCAATCCAGCGCATCCATTTATACTGACCCCAATAGTTTTGCAATCACGGCAAAGTCAAACATAGATATAAACACTTCAGGTGTTAGTTCCAACGCCTTTACTGGTTTTGATCCTGTAAACTATGCCTTCAAAAAGAAGAACAATGGAGCAGGTCTTGATTTGGGCGGAACTTATAAACTGGATGATAAATGGAGCTTTTCGGCCAGCGTAATAGATTTGGGGTTTATAACATGGAACGATAGCACTAATCAAAGCTATCAAAGTCATACAACCAATCAAAATTTCACATTTAGAGGAGTGGATGTAAACAACACCAATAACCTGACACAAAATATAGGCGATTCATTGAAAAATGCTTTTAAAATAGATAGTGTTCACAAAAAATATACAACATTTCTTCCCACCCAGATTTATTTGGGCGGAAATTATAATTTAACGGAAAAAACAAAAGCCGGCTTATTGCTTTACGGTCAGTTTTTCGATGGAACGCTTCATCCTGCCGCTTCGGTATCCTTTAGTCAGCGCTTTGGCAGATGGTTTAATTATTCACTTTCATACTCGGCCTATAACCGCAGCTATAATAATGTGGGCTTAGGCATTGCACTCAATCTGGGGCCCATACAAATTTATACTGTAAGTGATAATTTATTGGGTGCCATATTTCCTCAAAATACACAAAACCTTCATGTGCATTTTGGAATTAACATGACCTTTGGCCGAAAACTGGACAAGGACAAGGATGGAATTTCCGATAAAAAGGACAAATGCCCTGATGTTGCCGGTTTAAAACAGTTTGAAGGCTGTCCTGATAGCGATCACGACAAGGTTCCGGATAAAGACGATATGTGTCCAACTGATTCGGGATCAGTTGCGTTAAAAGGTTGTCCTGACAGAGACGGAGACAAGATCATTGACTTATCGGATTCTTGCCCTGATGCTGCCGGATTGCTTGAATTTAATGGCTGTCCGGATAAAGACGGAGATAAAATTATTGATAAAAAAGATGAGTGCCCTGACCAGCCGGGAAGTATAGAAATGAAAGGTTGCCCGGACAAGGACGGTGATAAAGTTAGAGACAAAGATGATGCTTGTCCTGATGTACCCGGACCGGAAAGTAATAAGGGCTGCCCTGAAACCACTTTGCATTTAATTAATTCAAGCGATGTAATGTTGCAGGGGGCTGCCATAAGAAAAGACGGAACATTTGCTTTTGATTATTTGCCTGCCGATTCATTGGCTGTATTTAAACTTACAGATGCAAATGATAGCATTAAAGCCCGGTCGGAATTGACTGTGGTAGTGAACGGAGCAAAACGAAGCGTTTTCAAAGACAGTACGGGAGGTTTATATCGCTTTAAAATAGAAAAACCTAAACCGGCTCAGGAAGTTGCAGTGAAATTGGATGCCAAAGAAGCCGAAGTGCTTAAAAAAGCATTTGATAATTTAGAATTTAACAGTGGTAAAGATATCATTAAACCACAGTCATTATCCTCTTTGGAGGAGCTTGCAAAACTAATGGCGAAGAAGCCAGGCTGGCACTTGAAAATTTCGGGCCATACGGATAATGTCGGAAATGCCAATGCAAACATGATACTATCTAAAAAACGTGCCGAAGCAGTTAAAAAATATTTAGTGAGCAAAGGAGTAGCGGCCGATCGTTTTAAAGTGGAATGGTTTGGTGGTACAAAACCTATTGCCAGTAATAAAACAGAAGCGGGTCGTCAAAAGAACAGGCGCGTGGAAATGTTAATTACCGAATAAAAAATTATAAAAAGCCTCACTTAAAATTATCAAATAGTGAGGCTTTTTTATGCCCTTGAGATAATGACTAAATTATAGTTTGTATGAAGTTATATCCGATTCATGCCGGAAATTTTAAATTAGACGGGGGAGCAATGTTTGGGGTGGTACCCAAAACATTGTGGAGCAAAACAAATCCTGCTGATGAAAATAATTATTGTACCTGGTCCACCAGATGTTTATTGGTGGAAGACGGTGATCGTCTTGTATTGATAGATAACGGAATTGGGACTAAACAAGATGCAAAATTTCTTAACCGTTATTATTTGCATGGCGACCATTCTCTCGAAAACTCCTTTAAACAAGCAGGATTTACTTTTGATGATGTTACCGATATGGTAATATCGCATTTGCATTTCGATCATTGCGGAGGCAGCATAAGATATAATAATGACAGGACCGGCTTTGAGACTACTTTTAAAAATGCTACCTACTGGAGCAATAAGGAGCATTGGCAATGGGCAACAAAACCAAATTCAAGGGAACAAGCGAGTTTTTTGAAGGAGAACATACAGCCTATTCAGGACAGTGGCCAACTGAAATGGATTGACGGAGCAACCATAAAAGATAATAAAACGAATGAATATAGTGATGCTAAACAGTTGGGAAACAATATTTCAATAATGTTTGTACGCGGACACACGGATGCCATGATGGTTCCGCACATACTGTATAAAGGAAAAACAGTGGTTTATGTTGCCGATTTGATTCCTTCTGTAGGACATATACCCTTGCAGTATATATGCGGTTATGATACCCGCCCGTTACTTAGCTTATCTGAAAAGGAATTGTTTTTAAACCGGGCTGCAGAAGAAGAATTCATATTGTTTTTTGAACACGATTCGGTGAACGAATGTTGCACGGTTCAAAAAACGGATAAAGGAATACGTGTGAAGGATACTTTTACGCTCAACGAATTTTTCGGGTAAAGTTTTAAATAGGTCACATTTCTGCAAAGCCTATCATCCTGTTTTGTTCAGGATCCCACACTTTTAAAAGCAGGCACTTGCGTATGTCCGAAAATTTAAGCGTAGTAACCTTAGGATGTTGTAGTTCCTTAATATTTGCCATTGTCTCAGGCAAGCGATAAAAAGGTATCCTCGAATTTAAATGGTGAATGTGATGATAACCGATGTTGGCAGTTGTCCATTGCATAACGCGGTTCATTTTCATAAAGCTTGATGAATACAAAGCTGCATCGGCGTAACTCCACTCCTCATTGCTGCGAAAAAGAACTTCCGGAAAATTATGTTGTGCATAAAAAAGATAGGACCCCAACATGTGCGAAAGGAAGAAAGGAACAAAGAAAGTAAGGAACCAGGTTAACCATCCGAAATGAACAAAAAGAAAAACAGCAATGGTATAATGAAGAATTAATACAACCAAAGAATCCCAATGCCTGCGTGGGCTGCTTAAAAAAGATTGTATACACATTCCATACATGAATGTAGTAAAATAAGCCAAAAGCATATTAATAGGGCTGCGTACCGACAAATAAAAAAAACGTTCTTTTTCAGATGCTTCCAAAAACTTTTGTTTTGTCATTATCGGGTAGGAACCAATACTTGCGCTGTACAATTTTGCATTATGGTTGTGGTGAAAATTGTGCGAACGTTTCCATATACTGGGCGGAGATAGCATATAAACACCAAAAACCGTAAAAATGATATTGGCTAAAAACGATTTATATAAAATGGTATGATGCTGAAAGTCATGAAAGATGATGAAAAAACGGGCCAGCATCATTGCGCTGAAGATACTGCAAAGTATTCGCCCGATAATAAACGGGAAATTCATTGAACCAATCAACCCGCCTACAAGCAAAAATAACGACGATAGGGTGTAATACCAGCTTTTCCATCGTATCTCTTTTGCAAAAGGTTTAGTTGCTAATATAAGTTGTTTTCCTGTAAGCATGCCACAAAGTTAAAATAACATTTAAAAACTTTCGTTTGCAAATATATTCCTTTTTAACAAAATATATTGGAAAGTTTTTTTAATTGGTTTTTAATTTATTTTTAAGTTCTTAGGTTTTTAATGGAGTGTAACCTGTTAACAGTAGGGTTTCTTTCCATTTTAATCAAACTAATTTCCATCATTCTTTCATTTGTTATTGAACAAATAATCTTTTAAACATTCTTTAAGTAAAATAGGATATTTCCCTGCTTACCTCAATAACTCTAAAGCCTCCTGCACGGTGATATATTCATTATTGAACAGAGCGATAACAAACGGATCAGAGACTCCGTATTTTTTAATAATTTCATATCTGAATTCTTCTGCTTTCACAAATTCTGTAAAATTCCCGATAACATAACGGGTTAAACCTGTAACCGTTTTTTCCGAAACAACATTTTTCATTTGTTCAAATATCTTAAGCTTTTCTTCAGGCGGGGCATCTTTGTATATACCAACCTGCACTTTAAATGTTACCAATTGTTTATTCACTACATTTATTTTAGTAGTATCGGCAATCACAACTTCTTTTTTAGGTTCAATAAATGTGGCTCCGGCTGTATTTAACGATATACGTTTACCATCTTTATAAGCTGTAATAAATGCGCCCTCGTAACCATTTAATAACATTTTTACTCTAAACCCGGCGGCATCTTCCATACTTGTAAATGCCTTGCTGGTATATTTATACAATCCGTTTTCCGTTGTAATCTCTATTAAATCCTGTACACCCAAAAACACATATTTTGATAGCGGTTTGGAATAAGCCCCCAACTGAACGCGAAACACTACGTCGCTTTCTTTCTCGGCAGATTTTGTCAGGGTTTCTTTTGTTGTTTCAGTTACCGGTACATTTTTTACAGGCGCAACCGCTGTTGTTTCTTTTTCTGTAATTGTATTGGAAGCTATGGTCGAACCTTTAACAGTGTCTTTTTCATTTGTCGGAACAATGGTTTCTTTTACTACAGGTACCTCTGTTTTTTCAGCGACTTTGGTTTCATTTTTAACAGTATCTGTGTTTTTTAAAGGAGTGATGGTTTCCTTTACAACCGGTACTTCATTTTTCTCGATAGCTGTGGTCGTGTTTTTAACAGTGTCTATACTTTCCTTTGACGCGGCAATTTTTTCCGGCACAATTACTTCTTCTTTTTTAACAGGAGGTACATTGTTGGTAACAATATCTTTTTTAGTAATTATATCTTGTTTTTTATTGGCTTTGGCAATTATGTCTGACGACTGAACATCGCGATAGCTGTTGTTTTCTTTGTAAATTACTTTCGCATTAGGTATTCCCGCAGCAAGTAGTTGCTCTTTTCGCTTTTCCGCATCTTCTATATTGGTGTATCTACCAGCCAGATACATGGATGAATTTTCGGAAAGTTTAACCCCTTCTATATCGGGAATGGACAAGAACTTTGTCAATAGATCGGTGGGAACCCCTTTTTCATAAGTTCCGAGGCTAACAACAAATTCTTCGTTTTCACGCGGTGTTCCGTTGGCTTGTAATTCTTCAACAACTGCGTATTCTCCTGTTGTGCCCATGTATCTGCGATGCATGGCAGCAATGAGGGAGTCGGTTAAAGTAACCCCTTGGTTGTTAACAATGGCTCCCTTGCGCGAATGTATCTCCGCATCCTTATAGTTAGGAATTCCATCGTTATCGTCATCAAGCGGGCAACCCGATGTATCTACCGCAATACCTATAGGAGTCCCCTGGCATTTGTCTTTTATATCAGGTACCCCGTCTTTATCCCTGTCTTCCATATCCAGGACATAAAAATCGACTTCTTTCACGTTTATTTCTTCCGTTTCAGGAATCATGGTTTTAGCCTTAACTCCAAAACTATAATTGATGCCAAAAGAATTCATCATAAAAAAATCGCCGCTTGTTTTCATAAATAAAATCTTCTGTTCATGACTTACTATATCGCCATCAATATATTTGGTAAAGCTGCAGTGCAGGGTACTGCTTACCCTAAAAGTAATATAGTCGTTTATCTTGAAAAGAAATCCGGCTCCAACAGGTATAGCAAATGAAAATTCGGGATACCTGCTCAAACTTTGTAAGGTCGATTGACGCAGGTCCGATTCATACGTGTAATTGCGTTGTATAATAACCGCGCTACCCGCATTTGGCGCATTTTGTGCAATATTACGCATACTGCCGTCGGTCCAGTAAAAATATTGGTTACCATTGTTGCCGTATGTATCTGTTTTAGAAAGAAATTCAAAAGATTCAATTCCTAATGAAACAAACGGAGTGGCTGTACGCTCATTTGGTAATAAATTTCCAAAATCGTAAACCAAACTAACTCCCCCGGCATTTAGTTGAGACTGAAAATTGGCATTGTCGGCAGGGATTACCGATCGGTTATTGTCTCCTAACTGGCCAAAAAGAAAATTGAAATTTACCCGTAATGATTTTGTCATTCGTTGAGATACAGTTATATCATAACCTATCCGGCTGGTTAAGGGCGACTGGAAACCATAAATTCCTCCATAATACGAAAGCAAACCAATACCCAAACCAATAGTGGGCTTTTCTATTTTTTTATCTCCTGTAGGAGTTTCCTTTGGCGGAGCCAGAGAGGTCTTGAAAAAACCGTCGTCTTTTGAACCAACGGAAGTGGAAGAATCTGTGATTTTTGATTCAGTAACAACGCTTGAATCAACGGATTGACCACTCTGAGAAAACAGATTACAACTCAAAAACAGCAATAGAACAATTGCAATTTTATTTTTCATATTCACAAATATACTAAAAACCCAACTCAACGCAAGTATAGCGCGCTTGGGATTATGTTCATATGGAACACATTGCAACTGATAGTTATTTATACCATTTCTGATTTGTTATCATTAAAGCTTCTTGTACAGTTATTCGTTTACCGTTATTATAGGCAGTAACAAAAGGCCCGGCTACACCGTTCCTGGTTCTCAAAACTTCTCTGGCACCCCGGGCCGCATCATATTTTTCGTGGTGCCCGGCAGTGTATTTTGTATACCCTTCGGCCATTTCCGTGGCTACGGTTTCGCTCATTTTAAAATGAGCCTTTATTGCCGTTGCTTCTTTTGCTTTTCGCAGCGCTAAAATTTGCACTTTGTAATTCACTTTTCCTTCTCCTTGCGGGATATTGGTTGCCGAAAGCTCTTTAGGTGTTTCTGTACTGGTTGCTACCGGTGTTGCAGGAGTTACCTTAACAAAATTTGGAGATAATACATATTTTAATGTTTCGTTATTTTCATTAAAAGAGAATACCCCTTCAATCAATTGTTCCCCGTTAACTGTTGGATCCATTTTAACGGAATAGGATATTTTAAATTCCGGTTCGGTGGGCATTACGCTCCAAATAAAAGTTGCTTTTTGGTCTTCGAACGAAAATACAGCACCCTTCGTATCACCGGCAGTTGCTGTAAGTCCCGCAGGAAGGGTTTCTACAAATTTCGCGAATCCGCTTAAATTACCTTTTTTTATGGTTACGTCAACTGAAAATCCCTTGGTGGCAAGCGCCTGGGTAGGTAAATTCCTGGAACAATTAACATTTGCCGCTTCCGAAATTACCGGCGTTTTTTCTGTAGCGGGTGCAGGTGTTGTTTGCGAATTGTCAACTGCAGCTACAGGTTGTGTGGCATTGTCGGATGTAATGTTAATGCTAGTGGCAGGTATTTCAATGGTTTGTTTTATGTTGTCAATTACAAATGCAAGCTTACCCGTTATTGTTTTAGTTCCCAATGCTTCGGCCGATGTTTTTACTTTGTAAGATATTTTAAAACTTTCGTTATTAGGTAGTGCCATCCATATAATTTTTACCGATTGGTTAACGAACGTGAAGGACCCTCCGTTGCTTTCTCCTTCAACAGCCGTAAATCCGGCGGGCAGATCCTGCTGAAGTTTTGCAAAACCGGTGTTTGAACCTTTACTTACAGTTAGCTCCACCGTAAATTCGGTACCAACTTGCGCCGTTGCAGGGGCACTGGGAGTAACAGTTACTGTATCAACAAAAAATAATTGATAAAATAACAATGCTATGGAGTTGAATAAGAGGGCTGCAATTTTTAACATGATTATACTGTTTAGTGTTTATTGTTTTATTTATTGTTCAAAGAAAAAATCTATCAATTGATTAAGTTTGGCAATGGTGATGTTGGGGTTCCCTTCAAAAAAATCATCTATTGCTATATTTATTTCGTCCGACGAAATCTTCCCATCATTATTTTTATCGAACATTCTTAACTCGGCCGGAATGTTACCGGAACCGGAAACAGCACCATTGGAAATAGTGTTTGAAGCGGTGCTTTTATTACCAGTACCACTACCGGTAATAGTGCTGTTGGTCGTTGGTTTATTATTAACCGTTGTTCCTGTTTTATTGGGTACTGATGCAGCAGTATTTTTAGGGTAGGTTCCTCCTTGCGGCTGATTACTTCCTCCTTGTACTTGGCTGTTCCCACTCTGTACCTGACTATTTCCACTTTGTGTTTTGCCGTTGCTTTTTTCATCTGCCGTTGCTTCTCCTACCGGCTTTTCTTCAACCATTTTGGTGTTCTCCGATTCAATGTATGATTTAAGTTTGCCCGAAGCCAGCATTTCAAATTCTTCTTTACGCTTTGCCAGCATCTCTGGTGTAATGGTAAGTCCTTCTTCGTTAACTGCCGTACCGGGCGGTGTGTTGGCTTCTTTATCTTTATAATCAGGTACACCGTCCTTATCAGTATCTATGGGGCATCCTGTTTTATCCACTTTTGCAGTTTTTGGGGTGCCGGGGCATACGTCATCCAAATCCTTTATGCCGTCACCATCCCTGTCTTCTTCTTCTATTTTTGCAAGCGTGTCGTTACTTTTTTCTTTCCCAAAGTGATATATTGCCGATACGTTGGCATATATGTAACTATCATAGTTTTTGCCAACATTATCGATCCATTTAGTGGCTGTAAAATAATAGGTGGCTCCTGCTCTTATTGTAAGTTGTTCAAATGCCTTTATGTTGATGCCTAAAGCTATCGGAAAAACCAATGTAGTTCTTGGATAATTGGTGGCACTGTCGGTTAGTTTGGTTTCGTATTTATAGTCGCGTGTAAGTTGTACCGCATTGGCTGCCGATGCCGAATTTTGGGGCAGATTGCGTATGGTACCGTCTGTCCAGTAATTATACTTTCCTCCTGAGGCATCGTATAAATCGCCATAAGGATTAAAAGCCATATAGCCTAAACCGAATGATAAATAAGGGGAGATTGGTTTGTCGAGGTGTAACAAAACATTTAAATCAGCTTGTTCAATTCTCGATTGAAAATTCAAATGCTGAGTGTTTGTACCCATTTGATTATATGTAAGTGTACCGTACAATCCGTTTAATGAAACTCCCATATAACGGTTTATGGCTTCTTCTATAGAAGCATTAAATCCCGCATTTATTTGCGTAAAAGGTTTATTACTGTTTATGCTCCCGTCGAAAGATAGTATGCCCGAACCTAAACTAACTGAAGGAAGATAATTGGTCTTATTTTGGCCTTTAATTAATCCAGTAATAGTGAATAACAGAATTGATGATAAACAGATTCTTTTCAAAATTTAACCGATTAAATGATAATAAGAATTATAAATTATCAGACCTGTTACAACCAACTTCAATGTGAGCAAAGATATTTTATTTGGTTTTTTGATTCACCGACACAATGGAGTAATTGTAAACAGTGATTTGTTGATAAACGGACACTCGCAAATGTGTTTTTAATAAATAAAATTAAAAGGGAAAACGAGTTGAATAACCTGTAAATAGAAGATTGTAGAGATACGAACAGATAATTTTAAGCAAAACATAACTAGTAACCTATGTTAATTACTTGGTGGAAGGCAATAATTTTCGATATAAGATTGTACGAGAAAATAATTAAAAAGCAGGCTATGTCGATGCGGCTATTTTTAAATTTATGTAGATGTTAAAAATTAGGTTTCAATAAATAGTTGGAGTAAAAATCATCAATAATTTTTACGGCTTCATCGGCAGTATCCACCAAATGAAAAAGCTCGAGGTCTTTTTCGCTGATGTTGCGTTCTTCGTTGAGCACCACATCGGTGATCCATTTTAGTAAACCGCCCCAATATTTTTTACCAACCAGCACAATGGGGAAGTGTGCCACTTTATTGGTTTGTATCAGTGTAATAGCCTCAAACAATTCGTCAAATGTTCCGAACCCGCCCGGCATGGCAATAAAGCCCTGGGAGTATTTTAAAAAAATAGTTTTTCGTACAAAAAAGTAATCGAAGTTCACATTCTTATCATGATCGATATAGGCGTTTGAAAATTGCTCGAACGGAAGAACTATTTTTAATCCTACCGATTTTCCTTCGCCTGCTCTGGCACCTTTATTGGCTGCTTCCATAATACCCGGCCCGCCGCCGGTAATAATGCCATACCCTTCGCGCGTAAGTTTGTAAGCTATTTCTTCGGCCAATTTATAATACTCGCTCGATACTTTTGTGCGTGCCGAACCGAACAATGACACACAGGGCCCTATGCGGCTCATTTTTTCAAAGCCTTCCACAAACTCGCTCATAATTTTAAATATCTGCCACGAGTCTGCTGCTTTTATATCGTTCCAGTCTTTCGATGCAAATGCCTTACGTATCTTATCATCTTCCTGATTCGTCATGTTTTATTATTTAATTTTTTTTTAATTACTATTAAATCCATCGCATATATTTCGACAGGCTCAATACCACCTTACACTAGGGCAGTCTGAACTTGCCGAAGACTTGGGGTTGGCCCAATTAATGCCTACTGTTTTATTACATCCAGTTCTTCCTTCAAAAACTTTGCCGTAAAACTCACTTCATTTTTAGTAAGCGCTTCGGGTGTTCCTTCAAAAAGTACAGTGCCACCGCCGCCGCCGCCTTCAGGGCCCAGATCAATAATGTAGTCGGCCACTTTTATAATGTCCATGTTGTGTTCAATAACCAGTACCGTGTTGCCGTTATCCACCAGCTTATCCAATACTTCCAGCAATATACGAATATCCTCAAAATGCAAACCGGTAGTAGGTTCGTCCAATATGTAAAAAGTATTGCCAGTATCTTTTTTCGATAACTCGGTGGCCAGTTTTACCCGTTGTGCTTCGCCGCCCGATAAGGTGGTACTTTGTTGCCCAAGCGTAATGTAGCCCAACCCCACTTCCTGCAACGATTTTATTTTTTGACGAATAGAAGGAATATTCTCGAAAAACTCCACAGCCGTATCAATGGTCATGTTCAATATATCGCTGATGGATCTTCCTTTGTAACGTATCTCCAATGTTTCGCGGTTATAACGTTTACCGTTGCAGGTTTCGCAATGCACATACACATCGGGCAAAAAATTCATTTCAATGGTTCTTAATCCGGCACCCTGACAGGTTTCGCAGCGACCACCTTTTATGTTGAACGAAAAACGTCCCGCTTTGTAACCGCGTATCTTGGCCTCGGGAATTTCGGCAAATAAATTACGGATGTCCGCGAACACGTTGGTGTACGTTGCCGGATTACTGCGCGGTGTGCGGCCTATGGGTGACTGGTCTATTTCAATCACCTTGTCCACATGCTCAATGCCTTTGATAGCTTTATAAGGCATGGGCTTTTTTTCGGAACGGTAAAAATATTTGTTTAAAATAGGGTACAGTGTTTCGTTTATCAATGTTGATTTTCCGCTACCCGAAACGCCTGTTACGCAAATGAATTTGCCGAGCGGGAAACCCACCGAAACATTTTTTAAATTGTTACCTGTGGCACCCGTTAATACAAGGGTTTTTCCATTACCTGCCCTTCGCTTTAAGGGCACTTTTATTTCTTTTACCTTGTTAATGTATTCCGCGGTGAGTGTTTTAAATTTTAAAATTTCGGTGGGTGTTCCTTCTGCAATAACGTGGCCGCCGTGCACCCCTGCGTGCGGGCCTATGTCTATTACATGGTCGGCCGCCAATATCATTTCTTTGTCGTGCTCCACCACTATTACCGAGTTGCCGATGTCCCTTAAATTCTTCAGTGCGTTTATCAAACGGTAATTATCGCGCTGGTGCAAACCTATGCTGGGCTCGTCCAATATATACAACACGCCCACCAGTTGCGAACCTATTTGTGTGGCCAGCCGTATGCGCTGCGCCTCACCTCCCGAAAGGCTGCGCGAGTTGCGGTTGAGCGACAGGTAATTCAATCCCACATCCAGCAAAAATAAAATGCGGGTACGTATCTCTTTTAATATTTCTTTGGCAATGATGTTTTGTTTGTTGTTCAAACGCACTTCAATATCCTTGAACCATTCGTTCAGTTCCGCAATGCTCAATTGGGCCAGTTCCGCAATATTTTTCCCGTCTATTTTAAAATGCAGCGACTCCTTTTTAAGTCGTGTTCCGTGGCATTTAGGGCACTCCACCTTGTTCATAAAACCCTGTATCCATTTTTCGATGGAAGGCGAACTTTGTTCATCGTTGTGTTTGGCTATAAAATTGGCGATGCCTTCAAAGGCGATACTGTAGCTGCTTACCGAGTCGTCGGTAAATTGTTTTATTTTTAATACTTCTTCCGAACCGAACAACAATACATTAATGGTTTCTTCCGAAAATTCTTCCAACGGGGTATCCAGCGTAAAGCCGAATTTATCAACAATGGCTTCAATTTGCCGGAATATCCATGAAGGTTTGTAAGGCCCAATGGGAATGATACCGCCTTTTTTAATGGATAGTTTTTTATCGGGGATAATTTTATTGATGTCCACTTCCGAAATAACACCCAGC
>Ga0206810_1082_pt1 | contig 14859 bp, 11 predicted proteins | sample Alteio_BWOrgCont_56_FD_152889 | JGI IMG/M metagenome (GOLD analysis project Ga0206810, IMG submission 152889) | Enriched cells from forest soil in Barre Woods Harvard Forest LTER site, Petersham, Massachusetts, United States -... | ecosystem: Environmental > Terrestrial > Soil > Temperate forest >...
TAAACATCACATAAACTCTTCAATTCAGGAGGTCCGATCTTGCCAGATGTGGAATTCGCCAAATACCAACCCGTCTGTCACTTCTTAGACGAGCGCCTGTTCTCATCATTTCTCGAGAAATTAACCCGCAATACGTTGGTCGCTCCGCTACGTGCCGACGAGAAGCTCCGCAACCGATACTTTCCAGGTTTCCGGGTTTCTGAATCAACGCCCACGGCTCAACAGATCCTTACTGCTTACAGAACGGAAATCGTTCAGCGAGGCAATAGCGTTCTTGCAAATCTCCTCTGCAAGCACTGGCTATTTCGCTCGTCCGCGCTGCTCAGATCTGCGCTGGAGAGCATCGGCTTATCGCCGAAGGATGTGACTTTGGTGGATTCATGGATCAAAGAGGCACAAAGTAGGCTTGGGCCTGAAACCAGTCAAAAATGCCTCCGAGACATCGTTCTTGCTACAGCTACTGGATTTTCGGCAGACGAGATCCTGATATTCGTTTCAATCATGTGTGACGGCCACGACCAGCAGGCCCTGCGCGAGTTTGTGGACCGAGAACTCCGTATGAATGGAAGATTATCCACCGATCCGCATTCCTCGAAGAAAGAGCTGGAACAAGAGCTGTTGAATGGGCGATTGACGTTGCAGAATCTCGACACGTCACGAGCGCAGCTATTGCTAACCCTCGAAGCGGAGACTGTCGCCGCGCAAAAAACACTTGATAGTTCCTTTCTCGGATATAACGAGTCCGTGGCGGAAGGCTTGCAGATCCAAACCGAGGTTGAAGCCATCGCTGTTGAGATGGAGGCGTTAAAGAAGCGCCTTGCCAGTGGTCAACAGTTGCTGGATGACAACACACGTCGCACGGAGAAATTGAACAAGGCAGTAGCGCAACATCGAGAACAGACAATAATTTTGGCTAAGGATCAAATGAGTCGGCAAAGGGCTGCTGACGATCTTTACAACAAGCAGGCTCAGCTTGTGACCAGAATTGAAGCAGACCTGAAACTAGTCGAGAATCGCATTCGAGAGGAAGCAGTCAGACAAGAAACGATACAGGCTCCGCTGCAACGAGCAGGTGGCCAAGAAACGGTAATGACCCCTCCACCTTTTGGGATCGCGCAACGGGCATCCGACAGACTTGGCAACAACGCAATCTGTTATCAAGGTTTACAGCGCCTTTTTCGAAACACGGTTGTTGGTTTTCTGCGGCACCGATTGCCGCGGATTTTTCCGACTGACCACGCTCAGCGCATGAAGAAACTATTTGGCGAACATTGGGAAAAAGCGGCGCAAAATGCAGCTCAATCCAGAGAGATCGGCGGTACAACAACGACGGTTCGCGACGAATACGATCTTCTCGGCACTAATCACTTTTTCGAAATCTTTGACACATTCTACGACAAGCTGTTCTCGACGGAGGCCGGGCAGCCCGCGGGCCTACCACGACCCGTAAAGAGTAAAGTTCTAGGAAATCTCAAGACAATCAAGGATGGAAGAGATCCTTTGTCTCATCCCGTGGAAGAAGACATTTCCTTTGAGGAGGGGCACCATCTCCTGATCGAGGCGAAGCAAATTCTCGCTTGGCTGGGTTATGACGCCCAAGCAGCGGAACTCTCTACTTTGGCAACTCAGTTAAATGGTGGGGAGGTCGAGCCTCCGTCAATCGTTCGCCGTCTCCCGAGTGAAGATAGTATTTACCAGGAGTTCGTGGGTCGAGGCACGGTGCTTACAGATCTCGCGGCGTGCTTTGCAAATCCAGACAACAGGCGCTGTTTGCTGGCAGGAGACGGCGGGAAGGGAAAGTCGGCGGTCGCATACAGGTTTGCCCAGAATCTCTCATCCTCCCCCGGTCGATTTCAACTCATAATTTGGCTGAGCGCCAAACGGCGCAAATTCCAAGATGGATCAACATCCAATATTGAATTGCCGGATTTTACGACAGCCGAAGAGGCGGTCGATCGGCTCCTAAATGAATATGGCGCTACCGCGACAGACTTGAGCAAAACGCCTGAAGAAAAGCGTCGTCTACTGATGGACTTTATGGACACTTTGCCTGCTTTCGTGATTGCCGACGACATTGATACTGTCCTCGACGATTATCAGGTTGTTAGCCTCTTCACACACGATATTCCCCATACACAGTCGGCCGTACTTCTTACATCAAGACGAGATATTCCTGGGGTCCGGAGCTTTATCATCAAGGAGTTCGATCAGGCGGAAGCAAATCAGTTTGTTAGGTCCCGGATTAAGCTCTACGACCTTGATGCGGCGTTATTCGTTCCTTCCATCCTCTCCGAAATAGCAAAGGCGACAGATGGTTCGCCACTCTATATGGACGATCTTCTTCGCCTGACCAAGGTAGTCAACATCAAAACTGCCATCAAGATGTGGCAAGAAAAGAAGGGCGACGAAGCCCGAAAGTACGCCCTCCAGCGCGAACTGGAGCAACTTACTGTTGACGCAAAACGAGTCTTGATTGCCGCCGCCATTACGGACGACCCGATTTCGTTCGCCGAGCTGGAGAACCTCCTTCGATTACCTGAGGAACGTTTGTATTCAACGCTAAATGAACTCCAAACCCTCTTTTTGTTTCCCAAACCTCGGATTGTCGAGGGAGAGCAACGCTTCCAAATCAATCTAAACACAAAAAAGCTTGTCCGTTTAGTTGAATCCTCCAGCGATATGTACGCCAGGATCGAACGTGCTAGCAAGGCACTGGCTGGTAAGCTTCCTGACGCCGGCAAAGGTATAATCAGTTCGCTTATACGGCAAGCGTACCTGCGCCTCAATGCGGGCCAGTACTCAGAAGCCGAAGCGATTCTCCAAGATGCAATCGGCAAATATCCGAATGCCACCGACCTTCACGGCTTCTTGGGGTTTACGTACAGACGGGCAGGGCGCATCGCAGATGCGCGCAATCAATTCGAGGTTGCGTCAAAGTTTAAAGATAGCAAAAGGGAGATGTTCCTTCAATGGATCAAAATGGAGATCTCAGACAAGGAATGGTCCAAGGCAATAGCAGTTGCTGAGAAAGGCCTCAAACACCACCCTACGTTTTACGAACTTGTTGAGAACAAGGTATACGCGCAGAGGCAGGCCGGCTTCGACTTTCATAGGGGACTCCATCGCGAAAAGGCTGAGAAGTTATGGATCGATGCTGTCGAAGAAGTTAAACGAAAAATTAAGGTGCCCGAGGAACTGGAGAGCGGCGCTCGCCAACAGAACGCGTCGATGTTCTGCTCGATTGTGATCTGCCTCGATATGTTGGGGCGATTCAGGGAGAGAGACCTTTGGCTCGATAGGTGGGAGAAGGAGCATCCGGATGATCCACAGGTAGCCCGCCAGAAGGAATATCTGAGACAAAAGAGGGGCAGCTTTAACGTTGCGACATCACTTGGGTAATCGAGGGGATGATCTTGTATGTTAGCGCGCCAGAACGGGAATTCTGGCGCGTTAAGCGCTATTATCGCTAGCAGTTTCGGCCGGAGAAGCGCTTCGCCCACCAACGGGTGGCGCGCCACTCACGCTCCAGCGAAAGCGTTCCGTAGGATGAATCCAAAGGGCTGTACACCCCCCAACCTGTTTTCTCATTCGCTTCCAGGGATAGGCAGACGTCCGCGCAATGGGAGTACGGATTAATCGTGAGGCGCTTCCACTCAGTCAGACATTCTGATGGCGAGCCGCTGAGCTGCCGCCCGTTGTTTGATCGAAACCGCCCGGATACCTAGCTCTCCTCCGCTCCGCGTCTCCGTGCAACGTCAATCGCGGTTTCCGAACAAACCTTTTAGATCCTTCCAGACCCCGGGTTGGGTATTCTTAACCAGCACAGAATAAATCTGATAGGCGAACCCGTCGCGGTTCTTTCGGTCAGCCTCCATCTGCATGATCAAAAGCGCCCGCTTTCTCTCATCTGGCTTGTACAATGTGGCAATTTCGAGATCTCCCAAGTGCATGTTCGTTGTGCTTGTCGCCTCTATCCACTTAGCAACGACTGATTTCAGATCATCATTTTCGACGCGCCTTATGGCTTGAGTGGCGGATGCCTCTGCTAGCAGATCCCAATATCTGAACCACGCAACATTATTGAAGTTTTCCCACTGTTTACGAAAACCCGTGTCAGCCTCCGATATGGCCTTCATTGTAGGCTTGCTAATCTTAAGGCCATTGGTGTCTACCCAGAATATGTTCAACTCACCGGTCATTTCACCCACCAATGCGTTCACCTGTTCATCGTGTTCGATCGCGTCATGCGCCAGTGAAAGCCTCTTATCGTTGAGTCGGCGGTTATAGTCCAAGTTGGCAATCACAGTTGGAAAAAATACTGCGGTAAGGAAAGCGCCGAGCAGAAAAATAATTCCTCGCGACAATGGCCCTTGAGCCCGGGTCTCAGATGATCGACGGCGACGAGCCTCGATGGTCTCGGTTGCTTCACGGAGGTACGAGAGAAGAACACCGTCACTTGGTAAATCACCCAGTTTCGTAACGTGCCCCAAGATATTGACCGATTCCGCGACAGTCACCGCTGATTCCGCTATCTTCTGATTGATTGACGGCAGCCAGAAGCTGAAAGCACAGTGAGTCTGGAAAACCGCCATTACAGCGAGAGTTTTCCCTTGATGGAGAAACTCCGGCCGCCCGGATTCAACGGTTTCCTTAACCCTCGGGCAGCCGTCGTGGACCACCTGGCGTAGGTGAGCGAGGATGGGCTTTGCAAATTCGGGAGAGGAAGCAATGTAATCGTCCACTCTTGGATCAGTATCTGGCACTGTATAAAGCTAGAATATATGATCCTTTCCGTCAAGCTCATCCGTAGTTCTCTCAAAACTGCATGCGGTTAGCAAGAGTGCAATCGTCCGTGGCGCACGTTAAGAACATATATCGGTAGCCAAGGCACGCTCTTTTACCCCGCAGTGGTGCTGTTCCCCGACCGCCAAAATACCCTGCAGCCAGGGACTGGTGCCCTAATAAATCTGGCAAGTCGGCGAGTGATGCGTATCTCGTCAACTGAAACGCGGTTGCTCCAGATTTCGAGTGGCACGGAATCGGCTGCCGCAAGGCGGCCTCCCGTTACAAATCTGCTTGATTAACGCAGCAACTTTGATCAGACGCTTTGGCCTCTGATCCTCAGCTGCGCTAAAATTTAAACGTGATCAAGCGGGCGGGCAAATCGGTTAAGCAGCTTGTCACTCGCGATTCGGACATCCGGCGGGTACTCCTCGCCGCTTTGGGTCGAGAATACTGCGATCCGGAGCATGATTTGATAGTCGAGGAATTCGGCTGCAACTCTGCACGTGTGGACATTGCCGTCATAAACGGTTCTCTTCATGCATACGAGATAAAGAGCGATAGCGACAGCTTGGACCGCCTTCCTTCACAGGCCGACGCGTACCAAGGTGTTTTCCAGTATGTGACACTCGTTTGCGGGCGCCGCCTATTGGAGCAAGCCCGCTGCACAATCCCGGACTGGTGGGGATTGCGGAGGGCAGACTACAAGCTCGGCGAAGTCACTCTGAAGACAATTAGAACAGCGAAGGCAAACCCATCTCAGGATGCTATAGCATTAGCCGGAATGCTTTGGAAGACGGAGGCCCTAACTTGCCTGCGCAGGCACAGCCAGAGGATTGTTACCTCGCGAAACACTGCGGATGAGGTAGTGCGTGCCGTGGCCGAACGCATCCCCCTGCCGATCCTGACGGCCGAAGTTTTACAGGCAATCAAGGCTAGGGGAGGCTCCGGATTTCCGAGGCGGCGATCTCAAGATGATGGTTCGTGCACCACTGAATCCACTGTTCCGGCGAACCGTTCCGCGGATCTGTCGTGGCTGCTTTCTGTGCCATGTCAGCGTCACCCCGACTGAACCGTGCGCCCAAGAAGTAGGACTGATTGACTAGGTCTGAACAAATAGCTCGCATTGCACCGTCAGCCTTCGGCCCCTTCTTCACCCAGATGCTTGAGCTGTCCGTGTAGCGAATGTTGGGCGCAGGCGTGTTGGGAATTACAAGGGGTTCACCTCCGCAACGAACGCCATAATCTCCGTAAGAGGGCAATCGTAGGTTTGCAACTCTTCGTTGCGCTACAACAGCGCGCCATCCGTCCCAGTCGCTTCGACTGAACGGAATCCACGAGCCCGTTGGCACATCAGAAATAGAATTTGGAAAGCAACCTGCCGCAAGCGTGACGGTCCGCCACTCGTTGATCGAAGGCAATAAACTGAGGAACGAAGCTCCGAGTTGTTGGACCTCGACGACGTTCGGTCGGTGCTGAAGGTCAATCAGGATGTCCACTTGGGCGTTGCTGATGCCGAAGAAGTTCACCAATCCGGTGATGTATTGCCCGCAATTGGGAAGATTGAAGAAAGGGACTTGCAAGCGGAGCATGACCCCACGCCCGTCGGCTGCGACAGCACCTCTGATAGCCTGCTGAAACGGCTGAGCGAAAACAGGCGATGTCACAGGAATGCAGTTGACGTTCATCCCTCTCGCGATCCCAAAGGTCGTCTCTGCTTCAGCGGCGGATGGGACGCCGGCAGACAGCAAGTACTGCGTATCCAGATAACAGGGTAGGCCGGCCCACTCTGACGTCAAAGTAGTCATCAGGTCGGTCGTGTGTTGGACGAAGGTCTTTCCGGGTTTAGTGGGGGTGCCGGGATTCGGAGGCCACATTTCTAGAAGAGGCGTAACGCTGGTCTTCCCCTGAAAGCTTAGTTGATTCAATGCCCAGATTTCGCCCCTCTTCAATTTGGCAATGAAAATCTGGTGCTTGTGAGTGAACGCGAGCCCCGCGTGTGGTACTGGAACTTTGGCTCGTTCTACTCGGAGCGCGGTCTTGGTCGGCACCGGTTCCTTCCTCTGCCGCTTAGTGCGCGAGGAGACATCATCTTTCGACATGGCAGCACTCCTGACTGATCACTGACGGTTGTTAAACCCCATGCTGTGCATTATCGTACCTTTCTTGCCGCATGTGTTAGATTAATTCGCACCAACTTGTCAACCAGGAACTCGGTCAATCGTTCGCGGCGCACTTTCTGTGCTTACCGTGATTCAGCCCGGAAAACACCTTAGGGCCGTCCAACTCAAGGATCGTCGTTATCCGGAAGCGATCCTCCCGGACGTGTAGTCGGCATCTCGCTGAAGTGCCCGGCCACGCCCACGGAAATGGCGTTCGGGGGCAGCCGGTGCATCAAATCAGGCGAAACGATATCGTCGATTATCGCTAGGTTTCTCGCTTGCGAATTCATCAATTCGACCGCTTTTTTACGGTAAGCAGGAATTGCTGCTTAGTACCGTCAGCAAGGAGAATATCGAGACTACGAATACCTTCGACGGCGGTGAGATCGGGAGGCACACTCAGCACGGCGGTGTTTTTGTCAAGACTCAAAACGTAGCTGAGGGGCCGCTTGTCAATGAAGACGGCAGTGATTTGATCAAGGGCTGCTCCGGTGATCGGGACCGCCTTCGAGCCGAGCGGGACGGTAGCGGAGAGATTCACCGGCTTGGGCGGATCGGCCTTCACCGAGGGAACGGTGACAGCAAGCGGCAGAAAGTTGCTTTTCGTTACGAAGAACTGCTTCGATTGACTGAGGCAGGCTTGGCGCAGCGTTACCAGCAGATAAGTCGGTTGCTTGTCTTTGATATCGAAACATGGTTTGGGATCAGCGACGCAGCCGGAGGGAGCCGCGGCCGGCTTGCCCGAGGCTGGCGACGGAGGACACTTGTCGGGTGGTGGTCCCAAGGCCAAATCGAGGAGTTTGGCTCCGTCGAGACCCGCGCCACTGACGAGGATGATCAGAGGGTCAGAGTTGGCGACAATGGATGCTCCGGAAACAGTGAAGTTAGTACGCGGCCACTGGTCGAGCGTAAGGTCGCCAGAAGCGGAGGTGGACGGCTGGGCGCCCCCGAGGAGACGCTGGACGACGACCTTATTGCTGGCCCGTAAGAGATCGGTTGAGACGAGGAGTTCAAGCTGGTCGGCGGATTTCGTGAGATACGGCGCGTTACGTAGCCCGAAAACCTGTCCGCCAATAACGGTGACCAAGGGGTTGATGCCGGGCGAGCCTCCGGTCGTGTCGCCAGAATCGTGAGGCGGGTTAGCGAGGGTGATCTTGACGCGGGTTTGAGAGTCGGAGAACGGATGGAGGTCGAGCGTGATTGCAAATTTGGCTGGCGTAGCGGCGGTCGGTTCGACGGTGTTCACCGTGTGGGAGGCTCGGGTCAGGGTTGGCGAGGTCCAAGCTGCGTTGACCACCGCCGCAGCCTTGTCATCGCTTGCGTACCTTGGGGCGGGGGGTATCTGACACGCGCGGGTTTCCTCTTCGAGGTCATCCTGGAGCAGGCGTTCGTGACCGTCTCGGCCGACGAGGTAAGCACCCCCACTTACGAGGTCCGCCGCGGCCGCAACGAATTCGATCGAGTTCGAGGTGAGTTGAAACCCTGTAGACGCCGGACTCACAATTTGAGAACCGATCCGCACCGTCATACCGGGCAGGAAGTGTCCAGTTGCGAGAACAGAAACGTTGCCGCCGCCTATATCGGTGACTCTTACGGTTTTGGAGATCGGGAGGGTCTCGAAATACTGCAAGGGAAAGGTTTGTATTCTAGGCTCGATGCGATCTCCGGAAATCAGGCCGGTTTTGGGGTTCATGGTGCGCCAGTAAGTGCGGACGGTGACAAAGGCGACACACCCGGTGCGTTGGGTCGGATCAATGTCGGGAAGTGAGAACTGGACGAAAGTCTGACGCGTGCCAGAGTCGAGGTATTCACGGTCGAGGGTAGGACGGAACTGCCAGACGAAGCCGGCTCTGCCGGGGTCGTCGCGACGTTCCATAGCAAGGGTGCTCTGTTGTTGATAGAGGTAGGCCTTTTGCTTGTTAAAGCCCCATGAGGCACCGAGGTTTACCATGCCCGCGAGGACCGCCCCCCCGCCAATGGAGAGCGAGTGCTGAACCATACCCAGAACGTCGTAGGTATTTTCGCGAGGCAGGAGGGTGATTATGGAAGGCGGATCAAGAGGCATGCCGGAAGCGAGCCTCGGATTTTCCAGAGTGACATCAACTTGGGCGATGGCGTTTTTCAAGCTTTTTCTCAGGCTCTCGGGGGGATCGATCGCAATGGTGAAGCCGACAGTGGCGCGATGTTTGCCGATGGTGTCGTTGAGAGATCCGTCCAGGAGCAACTGAGTATTGAGGATCTGGTAGCTGAGCTGCATCTCCTTGTTGAGCGCGCTGACGGCGGAGGAGCCGAAGGTGGAGGGCAAAGTAAGGGTCGATGCTGGGGCGGTGGGGATGGTGGGAGTTACAGAGGCGGGACCAGTGACGGTGGTTCCGTAAGCGCCGGAAGCGGAGGGATTGGTCAGCGCGTTTCCGTTTGAATCGGTCAGGGTGCTCGCGGCCGGCGGCGCGAATGTGGTGGTTTGGGAGGTTCCCGGACCGCCTGCCTGGATGGCAATTCCGGAACTGTTGGCCGTGGCGCCCTGAATCGCGCTTAGGGAGTTGGTGAGGGTGGTCTGATCGAGGCCAGTCAAGTTTCCGAGACTGGCCTTTAGTGCGTTGAGGCTGGTCTGGAGATAAGCATCGTCATAGACCTTCGGAGGTGCGACCCAGATCCCGTTTGGAATGGGGTCCTGCGCAAACCCGAGGGTGCCTGTCAGAAAAAACGCAATCGAGATGCGGTTCGTTAGTCTGCTCATTCAGCGCCTCCCGCTTATTCGCGGACGATGGTGAGAACTCCTCCGGCGAGGGTTCCGAGCACGCTGACCGGGGAGCCTGTGTCGAATCCCTGTTTGGCGAAAAAATCGTGCGCGCGTCGGGCGCGGCAGGCGTTGTCAGGGCAATCATCATCGTCGATCTCCATTAGAGTGTTGGGTTCGATGAAGGCCTCAGTCGGGGTGAGCAAGAGAACACCGTTGAATCTGTCCATATGAGCCTCACTAGAATAAAGCGAAAGACGCGACATTTTGGGGACACGACGGCATTCGGTCCAAGGGCGACTCTCGTACTGAACTCCCTGCGGCGCGTCAGGTCAGGAAGAAATCCCGGAATTTGAATTCTCACATCGCCAATTGGCTTCCGAACGTGCGGCTACCGAAAAAGCGCTCAAAGCCTGAAAATATCGGAAACTATTTCGCCCTCGGCCGACGCCAGATTCTCCTGCACCGACGCTCTTCTTCCGCCGTGGCGGGAACAGCGGTCGCGGGGTTGGCTCCGTCCAGCAGAAGTACTCCGGTCCGGCCCCTCGGGGGTCAACGAGAGGAACCCTGATCGTTGCGGGTGCGTTACGGCCTGAAGAATCTCCCAAGGACTCGTCAGTTATCCTCTGGCACATTCGGACGCAGTGTCCATGATCAGGACGTCGAGCGGTCCGCACCGCGATTGAAGCTTCAACCCCAGCTGCTCGGTTACCGCTGCGAACAAACTCTGACGATCCGGCGGTGGCTCGTTCGGGTTCGGCTGGCTGGAAAAGTTGTCGGGCTTCCATGCTTGATTCTCGCGGCCCCGATCGGCCGCCCCCGCGGCATGTCCTCCGTCCGTGGTCATCACGGTTTCGATTCTGGCGTTATGGACGCATATCGGTAGGAATTCGGGCCGCTGCGCGAGGCGACTCCGTACGAGGCGTGTGACCGTGGCCATTATTTCGGTGCCGATTTTTTCTATCTGCCGACTTGGTCAAGTGGCGCCAATTGGCCATGCCCCAGCGTCCCCGGCGCCGTACGCAAACGCTGCATCACATCCGCCAGATCAAACTCGACGCTGTTGTTCTCAATGGGCTCTTCCCAGAGCGCCGGATGGATCGCGAATGTACGCCCCCCAGTAATCGGCCAAACGGGCATCCACCAATTCACTTGCGCGGGGAGGTTGGTGCCCCAGGCGTCCCTATGAAAGCCGACCGTCGCGGTGCTGCGCGCCCATTGTAATGTTCCGCCGACATCGCTGTGAGCCTGAAAATGCAGTACCCACCGGTCACGCGCAAGGCGTGGCTGCGCATTCGCCCGGCATTCCTACGTTGCATCGACTGGGCGCGGTCCGCTTGAGCTTTCGGATCTGAACCATTCGTATTTCCTGGTGGGGATTTCTGGTTAAGTAGGTGGGGGCGCAGCGGTGTCGTCCTTGCCTAAAATAATATTCTTAATCGTGTCTGTGCCAAAGCCAAGTCCTGCCAAGGTCCACCACCTAGCGTCTCCGCCACCGTTTACTGTACTGGTCGCTAGGGCAGCTAGCGGAATCAGCAGGGCCGCCGCGAGTTGGGCGAGTTCAAGAACCGTCCGAGCGTATTTTTCTTTACCACGCAGACTGACAGTTGGCGTGACGGTAATGGACGGAAAGTCATTCCCACTATTGTTCGTTAAGTTAACCGAGTCGCTTCCGCTTGAGAACGCGACTGAAATTTCGGTGCTCATACTCCCACTCTCAAAATAATGAAATGCGTGCCAGCCCCATTCGTGCCGGATCTTCACAACGTCATCTCTTCCCCACAGCGTAAGTAACCTACGTCGTCCAAAGGTCGTTCTTAAAGTCCAACAGCATTCCAGTTGATCTCGAGCGGTCGCGGTGTTGAGATGTTGATCAAGGAGACGAACACTGATCCGAAACCTCTGACTTGTGCTAGGATTTTCTGGATCTACAACCAACTTGGCATGCCCTCCTTCAAGTGCTTTGGTGATGTCAGTTTTGAAGACGTTATCGGCGAGGCGCCACATGACTTCTTTCGCCTCAAAAAGCTTTTGGGTCGTTGGGTTAAGTAATATTTCAAATAAATAGTCTTTCTCCCTTTTCCAATCGGTTGAGGGACTACCCGGCGGTACAATTGTCTCAACGTAGAGTAAGAGTTCCAACGCTGACACTAAAACATCGGCGGGGCCATCCCCCTCCGTGCTTGCCCCGTGCTTCATCCATCGTTTGAATCCCTCGACATCCTCAGCGCAAAACTCCTTGGGCAGTGAATCGAAGAGCGCCTGTACATCTTTTAGAGGTGCCGTGGGCGCCCATAAGCCCTTCGCCAGCGCACCGTTCGCATCTCGTGGTGCGAAATGGTCGCGAAGCGCCTCCCATCTGCCAGTAAGTTCGGACTCGAAGCTATCCTGCACTTGCTGCGAGGGCTCCTCCAGCATGCTCTCGGCCTTTGCAAGGGTCTGGGTTACAAAAAGCCAATCGGCGTCGGTGATCTGATCTTTTTGAATAAGACGCGATATGTTATTTAGCAGGGCCGCGGATTCCGCCAGAATCCGATATTCGTGTCCGGAGTTTATCAGTATTTGCTGACGCTCGAGCGCCGAGCCCAGTCGCTTAGCAACAGCAATTTTGCGCGACAGAATCGGCAGTCCCTGCTCCGCCCGTTTGGCATACTCCGCATAGTTCGGCGCGATCGGAAAAGTCTGCTTGCGAAGCTCGTCCAGCGCAAGGCACTCGGACCCGAGTAGGGTGCGGAGCCGGCTGTCGACCTCGCTGGAAAGGCCGGCGATTAGCCTATGCGCCTCTGCAAGCTGGTCCTTAAGTGTACGCTTGCGCTTCATATTCGGCAGCGAGACTCTCAATAGAAAAGAAAGCGAGGCGCCAAGCACGAGCAGAGAAAATATCTTGACGAGCGTCCATCCCAAGGCTCCGTTGCTCGGTTCGAACTGCACCTCGAGGGGCACGTCTTCTTCATGGATCTTAGGAATTACCGCGGAAGGTGTCCCGTTGCTTGGCGAAGTAAAGTGCAAAGTGAAGGTCCCGCTCGATTTGCCGTTTCGGGCATATCCGGAGGTCGGATCTTGAAACCACTCGGCCGGAAGATCCAGCGCTCGAAGCGTCACGTGAGCGTACTGCGGAAGCCCGAACGTCTGCCATTTGGATTCTGTCGAACAGTCTTCGAGGTTTTTGTTGCTTGGCTTCTTCTTCGATCCTTCAACTTCAAACTCACACAGGTCATGATCTTGAAATCGAAGTCGAGCTCTCACCTGCGAGTACGCAAATGAAGAATGATTGTCGAGAATAAGCAGCAGCGGATACGACTGCCTTGCGATAAAAGTTGCGCCGTCTGCTGGAGATACTGTAACGCCAGGTCTCAAGAACCTGAGAAGATCTATCTGTGCACCCTGGTAAAGTAGTGGCACGCTACTTTCGCCAAACGGCATCAGCGCTTCGATCTTCAGGTCCACCGTGTAATCCCCGCCCCGGGTGGGAACCACGTCCGTCAGTTCTATCTTGGGCTGAGCTATTAAATTGGGGATCTGACTGATGAGAAGGCCGGCTGCAAAGTCGGTGGCCTCTGGCTGGGAAGGAAACGGACCTTTTAGTAGAATATGGCCTTTAACCTCATCTTGATCCGCACTGATTAGATACGGGGGGCGAAGGCTGGGAGGCGCGGGTCCGTCAGCGGAGTGCAGGAGCAGAGGCGCTACGACTGAGAGAAGAAGAATTCCGAGTGGCCGTCTGAATATCATATCAACCGACTCATCTCCGTGAGTGAGCGAATTCCTACCTTCCATAGCGGAAACACTGTCCAAAATGGGACATCTGAATGGACAAAAATTGCCGCCACGACTGCCGCGGTTCGCGCGATCTGAGTCGTACGATTGAACTTAAGTGGCGGCCCACGCGCAGCTTCGTACGCGGTCGTCCCCGGCTGATATCTGAAAATATCGGTAGCTATATCGCCCTCGCGCGACGCCCGAGATCCTCCCGTACCGACGCTTCTTCGTCAGCCGTGGCGGGATGCGAGGCCACGGGTTGGCCTCCATCTTACGGTTTCGCAGAACGTTGCCGTTCCTTCGGCGGGGCCAAGGCTAATCCGGATATATTCACAACGTCTCTGAATCACCCGAAAGTACACATGAAAAGGAACGCGAGGGAGCTCTCGCGTGGCTGACCTAATTTCTAACCGATCGCCGCAATTGCGGCTGCGCCCGTCGCCATCGCCACCGCGTCTTCAGCCAAGGCGGCCGCCATCTTCGGGAGCTTCGTTTTTCTTCGGAATGAACTCCCCGCCAAGGATGCAGCGAGAGCAGCCGTCGCGCCCACCAACGCTGAGCCCCATTTTTCTGAGTTCGAGCTCTCTCGTCGACTGATCGCATAACCGCACAGTGCTCCCGATAGTGCGCGGATGATCAGCGAAGCCGGATTGAGGCGGTCTGGTGTCGAAGGAAGCTTGTCCGCGATCAGTTCACCAACGGCCAGCAGGGCGGACGTACGCAGAGCACTGCCGGAACCGAGCCAGGCGAGCGGCGTGCCGCGCAGGTCAATGCGATGGCCTCTGACCGCTTTACTAACAATGGCGGGGCCTGACATCGAGCGAAGCCCGCTCACCGCTCCAATGCTCACAACCGATGTGTAGTTCACACCCAAACCGGCAGCACGCACGATACCATCAGAATGAACGCGGTTGTGCGGTCGGAAGGGCTGTCACGATAATCACGAATATCGGTATGTCTTTCGCGCGCTCGCCCGATGCGCCAGATCCTCTCGGACCAACGCCTCTTCCTCCGCAGTGGCGGGAACCAAAGTCGTAGGGTTGTCCCCATCGAGCAGCAGAACCCCGGTTACGCCCTTCTCCGCGTCAACCAGGAGGACTCTAATCGGGACTGGTTTGATTTCTCTGGGCGGTGCGTTGCGTAGTTCGAGCCGTTCCAGGCGGCGGAAAACTCTGCCGGTCATTATGCCCCGCGCTGCTTCAGTCGTCGGTCCATCGCTTCTTGTCCGTGTCCCAACGCAGCCTCGACACGTCCACGTTGACGTAGCGCTTCTGGTCTCGATTCCAGCGAATTCCTCCGACCGGTTGCCTGTCCATACCAACCCACAAGAGCGTGTGCGGCGGCGAATTCATGGTTTTGACCTTTGCAGCTTCCGCCTCAAGCTGCTGGATACGACGGAAAACCCTGTTCGTCATTATT
>Ga0206810_1083_pt1 | contig 14458 bp, 16 predicted proteins | sample Alteio_BWOrgCont_56_FD_152889 | JGI IMG/M metagenome (GOLD analysis project Ga0206810, IMG submission 152889) | Enriched cells from forest soil in Barre Woods Harvard Forest LTER site, Petersham, Massachusetts, United States -... | ecosystem: Environmental > Terrestrial > Soil > Temperate forest >...
TGGAATGGGACGACATACGTGCGGGGCAGGATCCGCCAGGGCGAGAAGTCTCGCAGCGTGACACCCGTGAGCGAGAAGGCGCGGCGGAAGTGGACCAGCGGCTTGCGGGTGACGATGGTCACCTCATCCGATTCCAGGGAGTCGCTGCGGCGCACATCCAGCGGAGCGAGAGACAGGCGCGCCGGGAACGGCGAGTAGGTAATCAGGGTGTTGCTGAATTCCGACGGGACTTCGCGCGACAGACCCTGGTCCGCCTGAGCGTATACCAGCCGTGACGGCCAGCGGAACACCGCGGCGCAGATCAGCGAACCGGCGGGATGCCATTCGGTGACTTCAGCGCCTGGCCTGGGAATGACTGGGCGGCCCCGGTCCGTGAGTTTGAAGGCCTCACACCGCAGGCCGTCCGGCGCGGCCGAGCGGCCGTTTCGGAGCGAAAACCGGCTCCTTTCCTCCTCTCCGAACATCGTGAGGAAGAGCGAACCCGAGATCGTCAACGGCTCATCGAATCGTGCCCGGTACAGCGCGGGATCCATTGGCAGCCCGACATCAAAAACGGCTTGCTTCGCGTCCTCGGAGCGGCGGTTCGCGCCAGGCGGGCGTGCGAAACGCAGCGGCCGGCCGGGCCAGGATACGGAGATATCGAGATCGTCGGCGCGAATCTCGACGCCAGGGGGAAGGTGCCCGGCGATCAGCGTGAGCGGCACCAGCATCGTCGGACCAGCGAGCTGGGCCGAAACGTTCTCTGGCGCCTTCGCCGAAACGGTCACGCCGGCAGACAAGGCCGGGTTTGCCGAAAGCCATGACTGTGCCTGAAGCACAAAGGGGGTGGGGATCAGCAAAAATCCCGCTGCTGCGACGTTCAATCCGGCAACAGCTATGACCATGCCGGATCGAGTGGCGCGATACCGATACTGCCGGAAGATCACGATGCCTGCCACCGCCAGGAGCCATATCTCAATGAATGCGTTTCGAATCCAACTAACCGAGTCGGGACCGAAACGCGAACTGTCCGGAAGCCAGTAAACCAGGGTGGACGATCCGCCGAGACAGGCGAGCGCGATGGCCAGCGCGATCAGGATGAGAACAACGATTCCCGTGGTCAGCGACGACAGCGCCAGCACCGGCAGCGCGCAGACTCCAAGCAGCGCAAGCTGATTGAACAGCACAGCAGGTATTACCTGCGGGATCGGATAGCTGAAGCTCGCCGCGACGGCAAATTGCGCGCACGCGATCGGCAGCGAGACGCAGACAACGACGAACAGCAGTTTGGCGGAGAGCAGGCTCATGCGGTTGTAAGGCCGGGTGAGCCAGAATTGCCGGTCGCCAGGAAGGGCGTCGGCGTGGACCGCCCGGGCGATCAGGAAAGAAGCCGCAAGCACGATCAGCGGGTCGGTCCAATCGTCGTTCGAGACATGAATTTTCGTCCAGCCGAAGGCTAAGGCAAGCAGCCCGAAGACGCCGATCTCGATGCGCAGCGCACGCACGTCTTTGCGGAAGATATGCAGGGCCTGTTTCATAACGCGGGGCTTCATAATGCAGTTCCTGAGATTTCACGCGAACGGCGCGCCATGGTCAGAAAAATCGTGCGCAACGGCAGCGGACGGGCTGAGATGTCGCGCACTCCGGAGAACAGATCGCGCACTTCGGCGGAGGTGCGTTCGAGGTCGAAGCCGGTATCGATGAAGCGCACGAGGGAGGGTGAGACTTCGGGACGGAGCCATCGGGCCGGCCAGCGTGAACGATGGGGAACGTCGGAGGGCTGCCCGACGATCACTTCCACCTCACGGAAGCGTTCGGTGAGCGAGCTCATTTCTTCCGAGAAGACGAGGCGCCCCTGCTCCATATACCCGATGTGGCTGGCGAACGTTTCGATTTCGCCCAGATCGTGCGAGGAAACCAGGATGGCGCACTCTTCGGCGGTCTCGAGAATCCCCTGAATGAGCTCTTCTCTCACGAGGGGATCCAGTCCGCTGAACGGTTCGTCGAGGACCAGAAGCTTCGGATGGTAGGCCAGCGACGACGCGAGGGTGGCCTTCATCCACATGCCGCGGGAGAAATGGCTCAGTTTGCGGTGCAACGGCAGATCGAATGCGCGCAGGAGTTCCGCGGCGCGTTTCACGTCCCAGTCCGGGTAGAACGGTTCAAGGTACTTCATGAGGTAACTGACTGTCATCCATCCCGGCAGTTCCTGGTTTTCCGACACGTACCCGATGCGCTCGAAGTCGTACGCGCACAACAGCCGCGAATCGCGACCGAAGACCGTTGACCGTCCGCCAGTGGGCCGGATAATGTTCATGATTGCTTTGATCGCGGTCGTCTTGCCCGCACCGTTCGGGCCCAGGAGCCCGTAGATTGCGGCCGGTTCGACTTCGAGGTCCAGACCGTTGACGGCCCGGATCCTGGAGAACGCCACCGTCAGATTCTGGCAGCTTATCGGCATCTTCATCGTTTGCCGGCTCCCTGCCCGGCCAGCGCATCCGACCCGTCCGGGTCGAAACGCTCCCAATGCGATGAAACGGCTTCGAGAACCTCGTCGCGATCGAGGCCCAGCCGTTTCGCTTCCACGACTACCTGTTCGATTTCGCGTTGCAGCAGGCGCGCGCGTTCGGCCGCACTCGAACGGGGCCGCTTCGCCACAACAGTGCCGATGCCTACGCGGACCTCTATCATTCCGTCGTCCAGAAGCTGCAGGACGACCTTATGGGCGGTGTTGGGGTTGATCTTAAGGTCTTTGCTCAGCTGCCGTACTGAAGGAAAGGGATCGCCCGGTCTCATCTGGCCCGAAAGCATTGCTTTTCGCGCGGCGTAGACCACCTGCTCGTGCAGGGAAATGCCGGGTTCGAAAGAGACTCGGAACGGGACCATCAGGTGTACTATATCGAGTAGGACACCGGGGCGCAAGGTTTAGTTCCAGCCATCACTTAACATGAGAGCTGAATGGGGATTTCTTTCTCTATGGGCGGGCGCGGCCCCGCCGAGTCTCAACTGCGGAAAACGCTTCTGGAACACTTCGGCGTCACCGCGGGCGAGATCGCTACAGCTGGTCGGCAGTTTCCCATAACTTCGAGAGTCGACATCCAGAACGCACTTGAGGAACTGCTCCAGAGCCGTCCCGAGACGAAGCTCTTCGGCGTCCTTTCACCCAACCATCACGAACCTCCCTCGTTCGCGCAGACGCTGGCGGGACACTTTCCGGTGGATGTGGGACCGCTGCAATACGACGAGATGGATATCGGCGAAGCCGTTCCGGTTCGATGCCTGAAGAACGGCTTGTGGATTTCCCGCGACAAGGGTCTGCCGTTTGCAATCATTCTCGCGCCGGGCGGTCGGTTCGGGCACGGGAGCGGCGTACAGGTTGAGATCGCCGTAGCGACGGGCGAACGCGGAGCGCAGTTCTCGCAGGGATTGTTCCGCGATCTGGAAACGCTAGCCGCGCAGGGCAAGACCTACCGGGGTCGTGTCATCTCGCTTGAGGGCCATATTGATCCTATGGGCGGCGGCAGCATGGTCAAAGTTCATCGGCTGGCCCAAGTCAAACGCGAGGACGTTATTCTGCCGCGCCAGACGCTGGCGCTGCTGGATCGTAATGTCACGGGGTTCATAGGCGCGCGCGAACATCTTAAATCCCTCAAGTTTCAGGCGCGCAAGGGCCTTCTCTTCTATGGGCCGCCGGGGACGGGCAAGACGCACACGATTCACTACCTCGCGTCCCAGCTGCCTGGCCATACGACGCTGCTGGTCACCGCGGAGCAGGTCGGATTTCTGGGCGAATACTTCCGGCTGGCACGCTTTCTGCAGCCTTCGATGATGGTGATCGAGGACGTGGATCTCATCGGACGTGAACGCACGCATATGCATTTCGGCGGCGCGGAGGTTCTTCTGAACATGCTGCTGAACGAAATGGATGGCCTGCGAGAGGACGCCGAGGTTCTGTTCATTCTGACGACCAATCGCCCCGATGAGATTGAGCCCGCGTTGGCTTCGCGGCCGGGCCGCATCGATCAGGCGATCGAGTTTCCGCTGCCCGACGAGGAGGGCCGAACGAAGCTTACGAAGCTCTATGCGCGCAATCTGGAGGTTCCCGAAGATCTAATGGAGTCGATTGTCAGCCGGACGAAAGGCGTCAGCGCCGCATTCATCAGAGAGCTGATGCGGCGGTGCGCCCAGTTTCAGATCGAATTCTCAGATGAAGCGTTGCTGACGCAAGCGGCGGTCGACGCCGCAATTGAAGAGATGCTGTTCGCCGGCGGAACGCTGAATCGGCGCCTGCTGGGCGGCGAGGGCGCCGAACAGACCACCTGAAAACCCCTGCTACAATCGAAATGCAACTGAGTTGCCGTTATGCTGCAGACTTTCGTGATCACTTTGCGCGAGGGGGTCGAAGCCGCGCTGGTGATCGCCATCGCCGTCTCGTACCTCAGGAAAACGGGGCGCCTCGATCTGATGCCGGCGGTCTATCGCGCGCTGATAAGTGCCGTGGTTGCCTGCTTTCTGGCCGCGTGGGGTTTCTCAAAACTCGATTTTAACGAAGACGCCTACGAAGGCTGGACGCTGCTGGTCAGCGCGGTTTTTGTGCTTTCGATGGTGATCTGGATGGATCGCCACGGCAGCAAGCTGAAAGGCGAAATTGAAAGTCGATTGCAAAAGGACACCGGGCAAAGCGGCGGCGTCTGGGGCGTTTTTCTCTTTGTTTTCCTGATGATTTTCCGCGAAGGCGTGGAGACCGTGATCATGCTCTGGGGCACGCTGCGCCTCGACACTTCGGGCATCCTGGAGCTGATCGGCGGGTTGCTTGGGATTGGACTTGCGGTGCTATTCGGCGTGAGCTTTGTGCGGGGCACGATCCGGGTCAATCTGAAGCAGTTTTTCAAGATCACCACGGCGATTTTAATAGTGGTTGTGGTGCAGCTCGTGGTTACCGGTTTGCACGAGCTTTCCGAGAGCGAGGTTCTGCCGGCGAGTCCGCGGGAAATGGCCCTGATCGGACCGGTGGTGAAAAACGATGCCTTCTTCTTCGTCACGATTGTCGCGCTTGCCGCAGCTATGATGCTGCTCGAGTGGCGCAAGCGGCGCGGCCCGGGGACTGAGGGCTTGCAGGGAGCGGCTTTGCGTAAGGCGCAATGGTCGGCGCGGCGCGAGCGAGTGTGGATGGTTTCATCGTGCGCGGCGTCCTGCATCTTTATTCTGTTCATCACGGCCGAGTTCGTTTATGCGCGCGCTTCCACCGCGTTGTCGACAGCTGAACCAGTGTCGGTGCAGGACGGGGCCGTGCGGATTCCGGTGGCATCGGTGAGTGACGGAATTCTGCATCGTTTTCAGGTCGACGATGATGGCGTGACGGTGCGGTTCATCGTGATCGAAAAGCCGGATCACACGCTGGCGACGGCTTTTGACGCGTGCTCGATCTGCGGCTCGCAAGGGTTTTATCAGAAGGGCAACGAGCTGATTTGCAAGAATTGCGCTTCGTCGCTGGTGGCGGGAACGATCGGTACAAAGGGCGGGTGCAACCCGATCCCGCTGAAGTCGCGTGTTGAAGGCGCCACGCTGGTGATCGATGCGGCGGCGATCGAGGGCGGCGCTTCGAGATTCGCAAAGGGCGCCGCTTCGTGATTCTGCGGTTTGTCCAGGAATCGATCCGCCGCGCGCCGCGCAGGAAGGCGCTCATTATCGCGGCGATTGCCATGGGTTCGGCGGTGGCTACGTCGATGCTTGGCGTGATGCTGGATATCGGGGATAAGATCAATCGCGAGTTGCGGCAGGTGGGCGCGAATATTGTGGTTACGTCGAAGGCCGCCGCTTTGACCGGTGGCGTCGGTTCGTTCAGCGGGCGAGCGGCCGGGACGGCGAGCTACATCCCCGAGGCGGAAGTACCGAACGTCAAGAAGATCTTCTGGGGGCTGAATATTCTCGGGTTTTCGCCTTCGCTGAGCGCACACGATGGCGGGCTGCCCGTTGAGGGCGTCTGGTTTTCGCATACCTATACGGCGCCCGATGGATCTTCGCAGGCTACCGGCATCACGAAGGTGAATCCGGCGTGGCGCTTGAGGGCGGGTCATTGGCCGGTGGGCGCCCTGACGGAATGCGCTGTCGGTGTTGCGGCCGCTCGCCGGCATGGCTGGAAGGCCGGCAGCGAGATTACGGTGCTGGGCGCTCCGTTCACGGTGGCCGGGATTTTCGAGACAGGGGATGAGGCTGAGGACCGCGTGTTGCTTCCTCTGGAACGCGTGCAGGCCTTGACGCAGCGGCGTGGGGTGGTGGAGCGAATTGATGTCGCGGCGCTGACGAAGCCGGAAGACGATTTCGCGCGCAGGGATCCGAAGACCATGACCTCAAAGGAGCGCGAGCGCTGGAGCTGCTCCAATTATGCGATTTCTTTGGCGGATGAGATTCAGCAGGCTTTGCCCGGCACCATTGCGCGGCCGGTTCGCCGGGTGGCAGACTCCGAAGGGAAGATTCTTGATAGCGTCGCGGGCCTGATGGGGCTCATCACTTTGGTGGCGCTGCTTTCGGCTGGTCTGACGGTCTGGAGCCTGACGGCCGCAACCATGATGGAACGGCGCGGCGAGGTGGCAATCATGCAGGCGATCGGCGCGGGCCGGGGGGTGATCGCGACGCTGTTCGGACTGGAGATCGCGATGGTCGGCCTCGCGGGAGGCGTCATCGGCGCGGTCGTGGGGACGCTGCTGGCGCATTATGTGGGGGCGTCCGTGTTTCACGATTCCGTGCAGATTTCATGGGTATTGCCGTTCCTGATTGTTCCGGGCGCGATGGCGATTGCGCTCGCGGGCGCGGCTCAACCGTTGCGGCGCACATTGCGGCTTGAGCCGGCGGTCATTCTGCGCGAAGGCGTTTAACTGCATGGTTGAAAGCACCTCTTCGTTGTCGCTTGCTTACGCGCGCGGCTCGGAAAGTCTTTAACGTACATGTTCTGGACATTCGTTATTCGCGCGTTGCAACATCGGCGGCAGCGCCTGATGCTGGCGTTTTCCGCAATGGCGATTGCGGCGGCGCTGGCGACGGTTCTGTTCGGGATCTATGGAACGATAGAGCACCGTTTGCGTGACGAATTTCGACAATACGGCGCGAACATCGCGGCTGTGCCGGCGAACGGAAACACCGTTCCGCTGGAAATCGCGGCTTCGGCCGAGCGCCTGGGCGCGGCGGCTTCTCCCTTCCTCGTTACGGCCGGCCGCGTGGGTTCCGAGGTAGTCCCGCTGGCCGGGTTTGTCCCCGTGAAAGCCGGACCCATGACGCCCTACTGGCATATGGAGGGCAGCCGGGAAGTCGGGCCGGGTGGCTGCATTGCCGGCCAGCTGCTGGCTGACGGAATGGGCCTGCGAGTGGGTTCACAGGTTGCACTGAGCGGCGCTCCTTGTAAGGTCATTGGAATCGTTTCAACGGGTGGCGCGGAGGATCGGGAACTGCTGGTTCCGTTTGAAACAGCGGCGGCGCTGGCAGGAATCCCCGATGCGGCAAGCATCATCGAAATCCGCGCGCCGGGTGAGCGGGTTGAGGCCGTGCGGGCGGAACTCGCACGCCGGTTTCCTTCAGCTGACGTGCGGACGAATCTAGCGGTGGTGGAAACCGAGTCGAACGTCGTGACGCGTATCCGGGCGTCGCTGTTCCTGCTGACGCTGCTGATTCTGGTGATTACCGCGCTTTGCGTGACTACGAGCTTCAGCGAAATGGTGATCGAGCGTTCGAAAGAGATCGGCATCCTGAAGGCGATCGGCGGGGCGGAGCGGGGGATTGCGGCGTTCTTTGTTTCGGAGTCCGCGGCGCTGGCTTTGGCCGCGACTGTTACCGGGTATGTGGTGGGTATTTTCGCCGCGGCGGGGATCGGGCGCGAGGTTTTTGGGGGCGCGTTCCGGCTGCAACCGGACTGGGGGGTATTCGGCATTGTCGCGGGCGTTATGCTGGCGGTTGCGGCCATTGCCACCGCGATTGCCGCTTCGCGGATCTGGAGCATCCAGCCGGCGATTATTCTGAGGGGCGAGTGAGTTCATTTATCGAGCTGGTGGACGTCACGAAAGTGTACGGCGGCGGCGCGGCGGCGGTTCGCGCGGTCGACGGCATCAGCTTGACGGCAGAGCGCGGCGAATGGATCGCCATTATGGGGCCGTCGGGGTCGGGCAAGACCACGCTGCTAAATTTAATCGGTTGTCTTGATCTGGCTACGTCTGGCGCGGTGCGGATCGACGGGACGGATACTTCACAGCTTCGGCGCGCGGAACTGGCGCATTTTCGCGGCGAGACTGTTGGGTTTGTTTTTCAGCAGTTTCACCTCGTACCGCATCTGACTGCGATTGAGAACGTCATGCTGGCGCAGTTCTTCCACAGCATGACCGATGAGGCCGGTGCTTTGCAGGCTCTGAAGCAGGTCGGGATGGAAGCTCGCGCGAAGCATCTGCCGTCGCAGCTTTCGGGCGGCGAGCAGCAGCGCGTGGCGATTGCGCGGGCGCTGGTGAACGATCCGAAGATTATCCTTGCGGACGAGCCCACAGGCAACCTGGACGCCGAAAATCAGCGCATTGTGTTCAAGCTGCTGAGCGATCTTCATGCGCAGGGGCGGACGATCGTCATGGTGACGCACGACGAAACGGCGGGGCGCCTTGCTGACCGGCGGCTGAACCTCGAACACGGCCGGGTTGTCGAGACGCTCGTCTTCACAGCGGAGGAGAATCAGGACTTCGATGAAGTGCTCGAACATCTCTGGGACCGTCGGGAGACGGCCACTCACCTGCAATCCACCGACTTCACGGAGATGCAGTGGCGCAGGTTGATTGCCACTCTGACACGCATTGGTCTGGTGACGGTGGTCGACGGTGAAGAGCGATTTACCCCGGCGGGCGAGGAGCGCGCGCGCAATGTCATCCGACGGCACCGCCTGGCCGAGCGCCTGTTCATGGATGTGCTCTCGATCCGCGACGAGGTGGAAGTGGAATCGAGCGCATGCAAGTTCGAGCATATTCTCAGCGAAGATGTGACGGATCGCATCTGCACTTTGCTGGGCCATCCGGTGGAATGCCCGCACGGGAGCCCCATTCCCAGGGGCGAATGCTGCGTGGAGAAGCGGGTCCTCGATAATGCAGAAATCGCGGACGTGCTGAGCGGCATCAAATCCATTTGATAGGCTCGGAAATTACCCATGTTTAACGTTGTGATTATCGGTTCCGGCTGCGCCGGGAACACGGCGGCGATCTATACCGGCAGAGCGGGGCTGGAACCGCTTGTAATCAAAGGCCATGAGATCGGTGGCCAGCTGTCGCTGACGACCGAGGTGGAGAACTTCCCCGGGTTTCCGGAAGGCATCAACGGCCCCGATCTGATCGAGAACATGCGGCGGCAGGCCGAGCGGTTTGGCGCGGTCTATCGCGACGGGCAGGTTGCGGAAGCCGATCTGTCGAAGCGGCCGTTCCGGCTGAACGTGGAAGGCGAGTGGATTGAGACGCGTACGCTGATTGTGGCTTCGGGCGCGAAGGCGCGGTGGCTCGATCTGCCGTCGGAACAAAAGCTCATCGGGCACGGTGTCAGCTCGTGCGCCACCTGCGACGGATTTTTTTACCGCGAGAAGCAGATCATGGTGGTGGGCGGCGGCGATTCCGCGATGGAAGAGGCCAACTTCCTGACCCGGTTCGGGCGCGAGGTGGCGCTGGTGCATCGGCGGGATTCGTTCCGCGCTTCGAAGATCATGCTGGAGCGCGCAAAGGCCAACCCGAAGATCGAATTCATTATGAACACCACGGTGGATGAGGTGTTCGATGTGAAGGAGAACGTGGTTACGGGCGTTCGACTGCGCAATCTGGTGACTGGCGAGACGTGGGAGCGGGGCGTCGACGGGTTGTTCGTTGCGATCGGCCACGTTCCGAATACGCAGGTGTTTAAGGGTCAGCTTGATCTGGATCCGGATGGCTATCTGCTTTCGTATGGTGGCGCACGAACGAACATACCTGGCGTGTTTCATGCGGGTGACGTGCAGGATCGGGTTTATCGGCAGGCGATTACGGCGGCGGGCGCGGGGTGCATGGCGGCGATCGAGGTGGAACGGATGCTCGAGTCGGAGGGACACTGAGCGTGATCGAGAGATTGTCGCCGCCGGGCGTACCGGCACCTCGGGGGCCTTACTCGCCGGCCGTTCGCGCGGGGGATTTTATTTTTCTCGCGGGGCAGGTGCCGGTGGATCCGGCAACAGATAAGATCTCTCCAGGCGATATCCGGTCTGAGACGAGGCTGGTGCTTAGTAATATCAAGCGGTTGCTCGAAGGCGTGGGGTCTTCGCTGGCCGATGTGGTGAAGGTAGGCGTGTACCTCTCCGACGGAAGCGAATTCGCCCAGATGAACGAGGTTTATGCCGAGTTCTTCGGTGAGGCGAAGCCGGCGCGGACCACGATTGTGTGTAAGTTCATCGCCGATATTCGGGTTGAGATCGATTGCGTGGCTTACAGCCCTAAGGGTTGACGCTCTGAACCGCTTGCCTTCGGTGCAGAGCCAGAGCTGTCATGTCGTCCCGCTGGCGTATCTCGCCAGCAAATTCCTTTAGCGCCTGCCAGATGGAATTGAGCATTCCGTCGCAATCGCGTTCGCGGCATTCGCGGAATCGTTCGAGAAGCCTCTCGGGGCCGAATTCCTCGTCATCGGCGCGAAAGACCTCGGTCATTCCGTCAGTGTAGAAGAGAAGGCGCGAGCCCTCGGGGAACCGAAAGGTCTCTATGGAGTACCGGGCACCGGGAAGGATGCCGAGGGGTGGTCCGCTGGCTTCGATCGTGCGCACGGCTCCTTCGGGTTCAACTACGAAGCCGGCGTTATGCCCGGCATTCACCCCTTCGACGGAATGACCGACGGGGTCGAGCTTTAGAAAGATCGCGGTGACATAACGCCGGCGGGCCTCCGGTCCCTCGTTCCAGTGCTGCTGTCCGATGCGTGCGGCGAGATCCGCGATCGACGATCCTCCCGCCGCGGCGGCGGCGCGGAAAGCGGATCGGAAGGACGTTCCGACAAGCGGCCGGCAGTCCCTTTCCGGCTACATCCGCCACAATCATCACTTGTTCACCTGAGGGCAGCGCGAAGATATCGAGGTAATCGCCGCCGACCTCGCAACAGGCGCTCGACCGAAAACCGACGCTGTAACCCTCGATCTGCGGCGCGGCCTGCGGCAGGAGGCTTCGCTGGATTTCGCGGGCGGAATCGAGCTCGGAGGCGAGGCGCAGTTTTTCGCGGCGGTCCGAAGACAGGCGTTCCAGCATCAGGATCAGCATTGCGCCGGCAAAAAGCAGCTGAATGAGATTCGTAACAGACAGCGTCGTGCCGGCAAAGCCGATGGATGCCGGAAAGATGCGCAAGCCTGAGTCGAGGGTGTTGTTCAGGATTGCGACTGTGTAGATCAGCAGCGGTAGGGCGAAGGGAAGATTGGCGCGCGCCGATTTCCGCAGCGCGGTGACGCATTGCCACACGAGCAGAATGAGCCACGGATACAGGTAGAAGATTGTCCGGAAAGTCAGGGCGGCCGAGAGAACCGCTGCGGCTGCCAGGATCTGCCATCGCAGAGGGCGCAACCGAAGAAACAGAGCGGCGGCCATGCACAGAAACAGGAATGCCACGTCGTTCAGCGGTCTGAAGCCGAGGCGATACCAGTATGAAGAAGCTCCGCTGAAAGCGACCCACGCACCAAGCACCAGACTGAGGCCCGTGGCAATGAGGTATAGCGCAAAGTACAGGAGCTCGCGACGTTCCCGCTCGGCGATCCATAGCAGCAGAAGGCAGACGCCGATTCCGCACTCTCCGGTAATAACGATCAGAGCGGGCGTGAGGGACAGTTGCAGTCCCTTTTGCGCGGCATCGATTTCGGCCATCGCGCGCTCGCTGTCGGTGATCCAGTAAGGGCCGTGATCCCGTACTCCGCTTGTCATCGCGCCCCAGCTCAGGCCGGGGTTCCAGATCCGCAGAGCGATCACCAGAGGCGCGCTCGGCTTGAAGACCTCGCGCGGCATCGAGAACGAGCGCGGGCGGAAGAAGCTTACGTCGAGCTTGCCGAAGTCGCCTGTGCCCCCGATCCGGACACCATTCGACTAGATTTCGTAGCTCTCCGATACAAGCCCCACGGTGACCAGCAAGGGATCAGCGGAAGCCGGAGCGGCAACGGTGCGGCGCAGCCAGTACATGCGCTCGGGGCGGGGCGTCCTATGAGGGAGAGTCACCCTCGACCATGTGCTGTCGTCGGTTTGGGGCTGCGCCTGGTCCGGGCTATCGATAAGACTCAGCTTCCATGTGCCCGAAAGATTTTCGGATTGCGCGACAGCGCTCGTGGCCACCAGCAACAGCAGGTAGATCGTTTTCACGCGTGGGTCTGAAAAAACCGGACCCCACTATATCACTCAGACGGGTCGACTACTCCAGCGTTTCGAGGGCGGCCTGCAGTTCATTGCAGGTGTGTTCGTCGCCGCTCGCGCTGGTCACTTCGATGCCTTTTCGGTAAAGGCCTTTGGCCTCATCGATGCGGCCGAGCTTCTGCAGCGTCTGGCCGCCATGGAAATATGCAGCGGCGTAGGTAGGGTTGTGATCGAGCAGCTTCACGAACTGGTCGACCGCGTTCTCCAGATCGCCTGAATTCACGTATTCCATCGCGAGGCCGAAACGGCTGAACGCGTCCGCCGGATTTTGCTCTACCATTGACTGCAAAACTTCGAAACGATTGGATGCCATTCGCACTTGCTACTATAGCGTCGAAGCATGGCTTGTCCGCTGTTCCTGCCCGTATCACCTCTGACCGGTTTCGCGCCCGAAGCCCTGCCGCTGGGCAATTTTTTGGGGGGTGAATGCGCGGCGCAGGCCGGAACGCTTATCCCGACCGATACGCTTCGCCGCTGCTGCAATACCGGTTATGCGCGAGGCTGCTGCGAACACGCCGCCGGACAGCAAGCGGACGCCAATCGCTTCCTGATCAAGTCGTATGGCGAGGGAGCGGTTGAAATCGCGTGGTCCACGGAGCGCGACCATCACCCCGTTGCGGTGGGCACGTTGCGTTTGACGGATGCGAGCACCGGGGCCGAAAGCGCGCTGGAGCGCCAGGCTCGCGCTTGCGTGACGGCGTATCTAAAAGCGTGATGGAGACCGATCTCAAGGCTGGGCGGCGCGTCAGCGAATCCGCCTCGGAGTACTCGGAACTCGCGTTGCCGAATGACGCCAACGGGCTTGGCAATCTGCTGGGCGGGAAAATCATGCATCTGGTGGATCTGGCAGGCGCCATCGCGGCAATCAAGCATTGCCGGAACGTGGTGGTGACCGCTTCTGTTGACCACATGGACTTCCTCCACCCTGTGAGAATCGGCCAACTCGTGCGGCTACGGTCGAGCGTGAACCGCGCATTTCGCACGTCTCTCGAAGTCGGCGTGAAGGTTTGGGTTGACGACCTGATCAGCGGCTCGCAGCGGCACGTCTCATCCGCATTCCTGACTTTCGTCTCGATAGACGCCGAGGGCCGCGGCGTGCCGGTGCCGCCGGTTATCCCCGAAACTGAAGATGAGAAACGCCGCTACGAGGAAGCTGGCGCGCGCCGCGCGTACCGGCTCTCGCAACGGCCGCGCTAGTTTCCTGGCTTCTTACCCAGGGCTCGTCACAAAATCACCGGTACAACTCCGCTTGCTCACGCGCGGCTCAGAACCGGAATTCCGAGCCGTGACCGTAAGGGAGCGGTTGCCACTCTTATTTCGTGACGAGCCCTAAGACTCTCGTCCTAAGACTCTTCGTCTTTGTAGATGTATTTGATGTTGCTCTTGTAAAGCAGCAGATTGGGGTCGCCGTCGCGATTTAACTTCAGGCACGAACGGTCGTACCATTCGATGACACCTTTAAGGATCTCGCCGTCCTTCAGGGTGATTACCATGGGCGTTTTCGACTGCATCTGCTTTACGTAGTAAAAATTCTCCGCGTTGGTCTGGTCCGGAGGTACCTGACGTTTTTGCGCCGCCGGTTTGCGAGGCTGGTCGCTCTTCTCTTTGAACTCGTTGAATGAGGGGCGGATTAGTTTGCGGTTGCCGGACTCCACAGGGGTTCCTTTCTGCGCTAAAGAAGGCATGTGCTGCGGGGCTGAGAATCAGGGACTTCCAGAATCAGCAGGGATGCTTCCAGCCTTTTATCCAGTGATAACACACCGGTTCAGGCGGAGAAAACCAGGGGTCCGTTACAGGTGGATAACAGGGGATTTTCGAGGTACCGAAAGCAATCGGCCTTAAGATCGGGGATTTTGCTCCAGAGGGCGTTTCAGAGCGGTTGTCTTCCTGCTTGAGGCCGTGCCGCGAAGGAATTCCGCCAGCCAGGCCCGGCGGCGGTCGGCGGGACCTTTGGCGATTCTCGGGAGGAAATCATTTTCATTCATGGAATCAAATGCGAAAATCTTTTCTTCAAAATCGGCGAATATGTTAGACACGACGGCATCGAACGTGAATTTCGCGTTCTTTTTCGC
>Ga0206810_1085_pt1 | contig 14425 bp, 6 predicted proteins | sample Alteio_BWOrgCont_56_FD_152889 | JGI IMG/M metagenome (GOLD analysis project Ga0206810, IMG submission 152889) | Enriched cells from forest soil in Barre Woods Harvard Forest LTER site, Petersham, Massachusetts, United States -... | ecosystem: Environmental > Terrestrial > Soil > Temperate forest > O...
AAGAAGCACCCGTTCATCAAAACGTTAAAGATGCCATAGTTAAAGCATCGGAGCTCGACACCAGATTGGTTATGCGTGCCTTAAAAAACACAGAACGTGTATTAAGAAACATTGCCGTGGACAAACTGGAAGTGGTGGAAAGAGAGAAAGGCAGAGATGTAACTTTTGAAGATGTGGCACCTTACGTTGCAGGTGGTGTGTACTCAAAAGTGATGAAGGATGGCAACATTGATGCCGGAGCGTGGAGTTGCGGAATGGTAGCGGGATTAATTAACGACATACCAACCTGCAAAGAATTAATTGATGGTATTATGAAGGAAGCCGAAGACATTATTAAAAACAGGTTGAATAAACTTTTATAACTCGCCATTACGTTTAGTTTATATTTATTTCGGGTCATCCGATTGATTATAAATTTATCTTTTAACAGCAATAAAGGGAGGTACCCCCCCTTGAGCTATTTTTAAATACTATTCCCAACAGGCATAGCCCGTTTTCAACGATTTAGTTATAATTTTCCCGGTGTCATTGTGTCGTCGGCTCTTAAAGGCAATGGACCTCATTTATTAATGTGATTTATGTCATTGGTAATACATTAAATAAAACTTAACTTTATACAATACTTTTAAGGTTAAACTAAATAAACCAAATATCCATGGAAACTAAAGACGAAACAAAATCGAATGATAACGTTAAAATTATCGGCGCATTATTATTAGGCGCAGCAATTGGTGTTGGATTAGGAATGCTGTTTGCACCGGACAAAGGTTCGGAAACACGAAAAAAAGCAACCGAAAAAGGGGAAGATGTATTGGATGATATTAAAAATAAATTCAATGATTTGGTGGATGAAATAAAAGAAGGATTTGAGAATGGAAAGCAGGAAGTAAAGGATTTTACAGATAAAGCCTAACAGTATACCATAACCAAATTATCACAATTAAAATGGAACCAAATAAAAACCAGTTCGAAACCCTTTTGGAAAGGGCGGAAGAATACAGCAACACAACTATTAAACTATACAAACACAAAGCGATAGAAACAAGTGCTGAAGTGGTTTCAACATCCGTATCAAAACTAACTTTCATAGTAATATTTGCAATAGCTGCCTTTATATTAAGCATTGGAATTGCAATGTGGTTAGGTGAACTGGCAGGTAAAATGTACTATGGCTTTTTTATTGTGGCGGGAATTTATACGATAGTTGGATTTGTTTTTTACCTAAGGCGTCAGGCAATAAAACAACGTGTAGGCGATTCTTTTGTTTCCAAATTTTTTAACGACTAGGCGTTATGGAAAAAATAACCTCATTAAAAGATCTGAGAGCCTCTATACAGGTGTTGGAGGCAGACAGGGAAGAAAAATTTAAAATACTGCAAACCCAATTTGAGGTGGTGGTTGAAAGTTTAAAACCCATTAATGTTATTAAAGATTCCATTAAACAGGCAGTTGTTTCAAAAGAAATACAGGGAAATCTGATTGACGGATTGATTGGACTGGCTGCCGGACATCTTTCAAAAAAGATAGTAATTGGAAAATCCGTTAACCCAATTAAAAATATAGCTGGTTATTTAATTGAATTGGCCGTTGCAAGCCTGGTTTCAAAAAATACGGAGGGAATAAAATCAAAAGGTCTGGATTTATTAAAAAGCCTGTTAACCGGTTTAGCCAACAGGTCCAAATAACCATTCTTTACTCAGGGCTCGCAAAGCTACACCACTTGCGCTACTTCGTCGGCGTATCTGTACTTTGCGGTGTTGCAGACTTTGGCCTTGTTTTAAGGTATTTATATTTATCCACAGGTTTGAAATCCTGAGATAACATTTGGAAGGCCGTTCTTCTGTTTCGTTGGTGTTCCTCTTCTGTTTTTGCGTCTACCAAAGGTTTTGTTTCGCCGTATCCTTTTGCTACAAGACGTTCCTTTTCTATACCGTGCTCAATAAGATAGTCAACAACACTTTTAGCACGGGCCTCCGACAATATCATATTAGAAACATCACTTCCGCGCACATCCGTATGCGAACTGATCTCCACCACAAGGTTATCGTTCAAATTAAGAAAGTCCACTAAACTATCCAATATAATTTTTGAATGAGGGCGCAAAGTGGCTGAACCAAGATCGTACTCTATACCCGGAATATTTATAGCACCCGCAGGAATGGTTTTCAATTGAAAATTGAAATCCTGGATCAAATCGGTCGATTGCTTGATGTTCATAGTATTCAAGGTAACAGCATCCTTAAAAAACCCTATTTTTTGTGCCGTGGCATAGTACTCAACTTCTCTGTTCAATAGGGTTTTATAATCTCCTTTATCATCGGTAAAAACAAATATAGGGTCGTACGTTTCCGACACGTCAATAAATGAAACCATACAATTGGCAAGAGGTTCATTTGTTTCTTCAACAAACACCTTACCGCTGATAGTTACAACTATTGGTTTATCTATAAAATAATAAATTTCATAACAATTACCATCCCCACACTCCGCACATGCTCTCCTGTCGGAACTGATAAAACCAATTTGGGAAGTTGGGTCCGAAATATAGTAGGCATCATCATGGCTGGAATTCATCGGACTGCCCAAATTTTTAACGGGAAGAACAAAAGCACCCTCTTCCAACTGTACCTTAAAAACGTCCAACCCGCCTAAGCCGGGATGCCCGTCCGAACTAAAATAAAGAAAATTCATTGGATGCAAATAAGGAGTTTCTTCATTCTCACGTGTATTTACATTTTTTCCGGGATTCAATACTTCGGTTGTATTATCCGCTTCATCCAGTTTACAATACCAAATATCAAATTTACCCAAGCCTCCCGGACGGTCGGAAGAAAAATACAAAGTAGTTCCGTCGGGCGATAATGATGGGTGCATCGACCTGTATCCCGGTACATTTATCTTGTCTCCCAGCTTACGTGGTGTGAGCCATTGACCATTAAAAAACTTACTTACATAAATTGCACATTCCGGATTTTCGGCATCATAGTTCCATCTGGTAAAGTACAATTTATTTTTATCGGGCGACAGAACGCCTGCTCCTTCATTGTTTTCTGAATTGATCATCGGAGAAACACTTTTTATTTCGTCAGCCGACTTGCCTTTATTATCCAGCAACACTTTATAAATATTACTGTTGGTTGCTTGTACATCGCCCTTAGACGAAAGTGGCCGTGCAGATGAAAACAAAATTGATCCTTCTTCCGCATAGCTGGCAGCAAATGCCCCACCCCTGGCATTTATGGCTGTATCAGAAGGAGTTAATGTTAAATATTTATTTTTGTTTTCGGTTGCTTTTATAGCAAATCCACAACTCTTTACCAGGTCTCTCGATTTATTGAAAGCTTCTGTCCCCACTTCCTGATCTTGCATTAAATTATTAACAAGGTCCATGGCCGGTTTATATTTGCCATTCATCATTAATGCTTTGCCGTAATCGTATGAATAATTAGCATTAGCAGGACTCAGGTCATACAATTTTTTATACCACACTTCCGAATTTTCATAACTATGGGCCAACCTGTAGCTGAGGGCAAGTTTTTCCATGGCCCGCAGCTTTTCAGGATTTATATTAGGTACGGTATTGGATGAGTCTGAATCGGCTTTTGCATTGGCAGAAGTTGAATCCGCTTTTACATCGGTTGAACCAACGGCCGAAGATGAATCGGCCGGATTTTTAGCGTCTCTCTTCTTTTTTTTTTTGCCGGATCCGCTGTATGGATTAATTCCATATGGCCGGGTAAATTCGGCATTACCGCTGTCTATATTTATAATTATTTGCTTATAAAAATGTGCCGCCGCCGCATAATTTTGCGAATTAAACGATACTTCGCCCATATGAAACAACTCTGCATTGCTTTGTGAAAAGGACGCCGCACAATTAATAAAAAAGAAGGCTATATAAAGCAGAAAATGTTTTTTCATAGTTGTTATTAATAACAGCATTAAATTCTCGGGCAAACCAATGGCGGAACAGTTATACGTTTGCTATGTATATAAACCAGCGACACCTCAAACCCTCCTCTTCCGCTTGAAAATTGTTGTAATTGCGAATCATTGATATCATAACTTACCTGGCAGGTGTAATTACGGTATTGCAATCCAAAGCGAATTATCTCCGAATCGATGTTGCCCGCTATTCTGTGTCCAAAACCATACAACAAACAAACATCGCTTCTGCCTTTAAGGTACGACATGCCCATAATGTTACCCTGAAACTCCGTTACATTCACCTGCCACATGTAAATAGCACTCAGGTTAATTTGATGCTGCCTGTTTATATTTATTTTCGTTCCACCATTAAAACTATACCGTCTTGGTAAATTACTGTTCTCTTTCAAAAAAGTTTCTTTAGGTTCGGTGATATGAAAAACAGAAAAACCCGCAAATGGATTTAAACGGCTTTGCACTTTCGAATAATAATACATTACACCCGTATTTAATTCGGGCATCAACGTATTTGTATTATTAAAGCTTTCTCCCGATGGTATGGTGGTATTAAAACCACCATCGTTGTATTGGTTATTGAAATAAAGAGCACTTGTATTTACACTTGTGTTTATGGTACCTAATTGCAAACCAAAAGATACGTGATGGTCCTTTTGTTTAATTGCCCAGTCATAAGCACCCGACAGCGCAAAATCAAACACATTATACTGGCTCGCACCGGCACGCTCATTCAATAAATAAGCCCCCACTTTAAAATCTTTCAATTTGGGTTTTCCTATCAATTTAGCAAGAGACATATCACATCCCATACCTCCAAATTTATATGGATTAGGTATAACACTCGCCCATTGGCTCCTGATTTGAACATTTACACGAACATCTCCATTGAACATACCTGTCATAGCAGGATTCAGATACTGAGCAAACGCATCGTACTGCGAAAGGTGAAAATCTTGCGAAAAAGACTTTGATACAAAAAACAGATTACTATAGCAAGCTAACAGCAATGCAACCCTGATGATAATTACCTTTTTATTCAATTTGCCGTTCTATTTCTTTAAATTAGTACTATATCATTTTACCTTATTAAAGTAACATCTCCATAAATTGTATGCTTTATATTATCAGGAGTAGTTGCAATTAAAGTATATACATAAACACCCATGGGCTGCTTAACACCATCTTTCGTTCCGTCCCAACCTTTTGCCTGGTTATCGGAATAAAATATAAAATCGCCCCAGTTGTCTACAATTCTAAATTCCAATTTGGTGTACGGTCCACCCAATACATATAAAACATCGTTTTCGCCATCACCATTAGGTGTAAATGCATTCGGCACCTTTGGCGGCATCCTCACTATAATTTGTTGCGTAACCGAGTCGGAACAAAAAGATGTATTTGTAACAACCAGTTTTACATTGAATATACCCGGTTTATTACTATACGTGTAAGTAGGATTTTGCGATGCCGATGTACCTGTTGAATCACCAAAGTTCCAGTTCCATAAATCTATGTTCGATCCTTTGGAATTGTCCGTGAACTCTATTGGTGTTTTAAGAGTAACTATTGTTTGGCTCGGAGAGAAAGCGGCTGTTGGCGATGGATTTATGGTAACCACCTGAGACGCTGTGGCCGTACAACTATAATTGGATGTGGCCTTCAAAGAAACGCCATAAGGGCCAATTACAGGATATTTATGCAAACTGTTTTGAGTGGTTGCAGTACCTCCATCACCAAAGTCCCATTTCCAGCCAACAATAGAACCACTGGTTATTCCCGACATATCTTTAAAGCGCGTACTGTCTGCCAAACAAACGGTTGTATACCCGAAATTTGTTTGTGGTAACGGGTGTATAACAACAGGCTCTGTCAAGGTGTCGAAACATCCGTTAGTGGCACCCACTATTAATGTTGCAGTATAACTACCCGATACAGGATACACGGAATAAGTATGAGTTGTAATTACTGTACTTGAATTTAATGTGGTAGAGTCTGCCGTATTATCCCCGAAATACAATTTCCATGAATTAACACTGCCCGCAATTGGAGGAACAAGGCTGTTTGGCGTTTTATCAGTAAACTGGGTAGTATTATTAAAACAAACGGAGTCGCTTGTAAAATTGGCCACCGGCGACGGCGTTACATTTAATGTTTGCGTTACGGCAGCTATACATCCATAATTCGACGTATCTGTTAAAGTAGCCAAATAGGTGTTTGGACTTGGGTATTTATGTGCAGGATTTTCAAGTTTACTTGAATCGCCATCTCCAAAGATCCAATGCCATGCCACCACATTATCGCCTGTTACATTTATCATTGGTGGCGATGTATCTTTAAAGTAAACAGAATCTCTGTAGCATTTTGCAGTACTAATGAAAGCTGGAACAGGCAATGAATGAACAGTTGCAAATTGAGGAATTGAATCGCGGCAACCATTTACATCAACTACAGTTAATAACGCAGTGTAAATTCCCGGCGCAGCATACGTGTGCGAAGCCTGAGGTAAAGCCGGAGCTGTTATGGTATCGTTAACAGTTGCATCGCCAAAACTCCAAATGTATTGATTAAACGCCACTATTGCAGTTGATGTTGATGTAAATGATGTAGGCATATTTAAACAAACAGGAGGATTAATACCAACAGTAAATTTAGCTTGCGGTGCTTTATAAAAGTTAACCTTCAACGAATCCTGTACCGGATTACAAGCTCCGTTTCCTGTGGTCGTAATTTTTAACATAACGTAAGCTTTTGCAGTATCAGCATTGCTGTATTTATACGTTGTATTTAATGCTGTAGTATTGGCAAAATTACCTGTGCCGTTGGGTGTGCTCCAAATAATACCCGTAGCGCCTCCTTCAACCGCGTTTAACGAAACAGTATCGCTATTGCTGCAAACATTTATAGATTTTGAAGTACCCACTGATATAATTGGAGTAGGGCTGGTTGCTATGGTGAAAACAGATGTTGCGGTGAAAGTGCTGCAACCTCCAAAACCAACAGCCGATAGTGTTAAATGAACCAATTTAGCTGTTGTATCGGCATTACTTAACGTATAGCTAACGGCATTTGTACTTGTATTAGGAGCAAATATACCCGAACCGTCTGTTGACCAAATACCTGTACCATTTGTTACTGCTCCTGATATCGGAACCAGAAAAACGTTTGCACAAACTGTTGTGCTTGGCGGCCCCACCACAGTAGCTACCGGCACGGTGGTCATGTTTATTGTTAAAGAATCTTGAGCCACGGACGAACCACAAACTCCATTACCTGTTACCGATAAGTACAATTTTACTATATGGGCCACAGTATCAGCATTGCTCAAGGTATAACTTATTGCGTTTATACTCGTGTTCGGACTGAACGTTCCCGTGCCATTGCTCGACCATACACCTGTACCATTGGTTGCCGAACCACTTATAGGTACAACAGGGGCGTTGGCACACACCGTTACCGATTTTACGGCGCCTACCGATGCCACCGGAACAGAAGTAATGTTCACTGTCAACGAATCTTGAGCTACGGATGAACCGCAAACCCCATTACCCGTTACTGATAAATATAATTTTACTGTATGTGCTGTTGTATCAGCATTGCTCAAGGTATAACTTGTAGCGTTTATACTTGTGTTCGGGTTAAACGCGCCAGTGCCATTGGTCGACCACACACCCGTGCCATTGGTCGCCGAACCACTTATAGCCACAACAGAAGCGTTCGCACACACCGTTACCGATTTTACGGCGCCTACAGAGGCCACCGGAACTGGGGTAATGGTTACTGTTAACGAATCTTGAGCTACGGACGAACCACAAACCCCATTGCCCGTTACTGATAAATATAATTTTACTGTATGTGCAGTTGTATCAGCATTGCTCAACGTATAGTTTGTTGCGCTTATGCTTGTGTTCGGACTAAAGGCACCACTTCCGCTGCTCGACCACACACCCGTTCCGTTCGTTGCCGAAGCACTTATAGGTACAACAGGGGCGTTGGCACACACCGTTACCGATTTTACGGCACCTACCGATGCCACCGGAACAGAAGTAATGTTCACTGTCAACGAATCCTGAGCTACGGATGAACCGCAAACCCCATTGCCCGTTACTGATAAATATAATTTTACTGTATGTGCAGTTGTATCAGCATTGCTCAACGTATAGTTTGTTGCGCTTATGCTTGTGTTCGGACTAAAGGCACCACTTCCACTGCTCGACCACACACCCGTTCCATTGGTTGCCGAACCACTTATAGCCACAACAGGAGCGTTCGCACACACCGTTACCGATTTTACAGCACCTACAGAGGCCACCGGAACTGGGGTAATGGTTACTGTTAACGAATCCTGAGCTACGGATGAACCGCAAACCCCATTGCCCGTTACCGATAAATATAATTTTACTGTATGTGCAGTTGTATCAGCATTGCTCAACGTATAGTTTGTTGCGCTTATGCTTGTGTTCGGACTAAAGGCACCGCTTCCGCTGCTCGACCACACACCCGTTCCATTAGTTGCCGAACCGCTTATTGCTACAACAGGGGCATTGGCACAAACGGTTACCGATTTTACGGCACCTACTGTAGCCAATGGTTCCGGTGTAATTGTTATTGTCAATGAATCTTTTGCTGTAGATGAACCGCAGGTTCCATTACCCGTTACCGATAAATACAATTTTACTGTATGGGCCGTTGTATCGGCATTACTCAACGTATAACTTGTTGCATTTATACTTGTGTTCGGGCTAAATGCACCACTGCCACTGGTCGACCACACACCCGTTCCATTAGTTGCTGTTCCGTTTATCGTTACTAAAGGCGCGTTGGCACATACCGTCATCGATTTTACGGCACCCACCGTAGCCAATGGTTGCGGCGTAATTGTTATTGTCAATGAATCTTTCGCCGCTGATGAACTGCAGGTTCCATTGCCCGTTACCGATAAGTACAATTTAACAGTATGCGCCGCGGTATCAGCATTGCTCAACGTATAATTTGTTGCATTTATGCTTGTGTTCGGATTAAATGTTCCGGTTCCGGTAGTGGACCAAACACCTGTTCCATTTGTTGCTGTCCCGCTTATGGCAACTACCGGAGCGTTGGCACACACTGTTACCGATTTTACGGCACCCACCGTGGCTATAGGTTGGGGTGTAATTGTTATTGTCAATGAATCTTTTGCTGCAGATGAACCACATGCTCCATTACCCGTTACCGATAAATACAAAGTAACTTTTCGGGCAGCTGTATCAGCATTGCTCAACGTATAATTTGTTGCACTTACACTTGTGTTTGGGCTAAATACACCGCTACCACTGGTGGACCAAACACCGGTTCCATTAGTTGCTGTCCCGCTTATGGCCACTACCGGGGTATTGGCACACACTGTCATCGATTTTACAGCTCCAACAGATGCTTTTGGCGCAGGTGTAATAGTTACCATTATTGAATCTTTTGTTACTGTTGTTCCGCAAGCCCCGGAACCTGTTACCGTTAACATGAGTTTAACGGCATGTGCCGCAGTATCGGCGTTACTCAACGTATAACTTGTTGCATTTATACTTGTATTCGGGCTAAACGCACCTGTTCCACTGCTCGACCAAACACCCGTTCCATTCGTTGCCGTTCCGCTTATTGGTATAACAGGCGAAGTGGCACACACCGTCACTGTTTTAACCGCACCAACAGATGCCTTCGGTACAGGTACCACTGTTACAACCAAACTACCTGTAGCAGCCGCGCAATAGGTATAGCTGGCGGTGGATGTTAACGTTAAAGTAAATGTTCTGGCTGCAGTATCAGCATTACTTGGAATATACGTTGCGTTAAGTGTATTTGCATTCGGGCTAAATGTTCCTGTTCCGCTGCTTGTCCAGGTACCGGTACCCGTACTAACCGTGCCGGTAAGTACGGCACCTGCGTTGGCACATATGGTTTGGTTAGGGCCCGGATTAAGAGTAGGTTTAGGTATAACTGTTATAGCTACTTGTCCGCTGCCGGGACATCCGTTATTATTAATACTTACATAATACGTATAGGTGCCGGCTGCCGCTGGAGTAAAAATAGGGTTTGGCGAGCTTGCATTATTCAAATTTGTAGAGGGGGTCCAGGTATAAACAGCACCTGCAGGACCTGTTGGATTACCACCCAAAGTGTAGCTTGTTCCCATACAAATGGTCACGGGAGAAGTAACATTCGCTATAAAAGCAGAAGGTCTTTTTGCCGGAATAAGGGTGGCATTCAAATAAAGCCTAACCCCGTTAATGTAGGCAATGTTATTAACTGCACCACCAGTGGGACCATCGCCCCCCGGCCCATAGTTATGACCGGACAAATAAAATACGTTCGACCCTATTGAATCCGGGTCCGCAAGATGTGCACCTGATGCAATAACCGTATTAGATGCCACAGCCGAGCTTACACCAAAATAGGTTTCAGGCTTATATACCGAATTAGCTTTCGGGTAAAACATACCTATTGTTCCCGCTTCAGAAGCTATTGCTGTTCCGTTTTCCTGATGCTGATTAAATGCCATATCAGGATTATAAGCAGTATTAGCAAGGGTGGCATTCTGGAAATCAATCCCTTCGGTGGTATGAAAATGCCCTCCGCTCGGTTGATGATTTTCATACAAATCAATTCCCGCACATTGTGCCAAAAAATTTCCTCCTTCATTCACAAATTGAATGATATTGTTAACAGGAGCCAAATTACCTCTTATAGGATCTCCCGGTGTATAATCCCAATGCGCTTCCGAACAAAACGTATAACAAGAAGAAAGCCCTCCGAAATTTCCGGCATTTTCTATTTGATAATTTGAAATTCTTGCACTATCCAACATTGACGACTGAATAAGTTGATGTCCGCCATTACTAAATACCGCAATTTTAGGTCTGGAAGTTAGCGTATATCTAACATCCACATTGGCCACATCTGCCGTTAAGGTATAAACCGCAACCATAGGGCGGGCGGGCCCTGTGGCTTCAAATGTTGTAATAACATTAGTTGCTGTAAGTCCTCCCGGATGAGATGCGTGGTCAACATAAAAACTATCAACAACAAATTCGCTGGACACAAAACTATACGTAGCGGCAGCCACCACAGTTGGATAAACCCTTGTCGCATTTCCAACAAAATCGACTCCATCCTGCGCTTTGCCCGATTTAATGATCCACTTAACCGGAATATCGTTCAAAAGCAATGCGTGTATCAACCCATATGCTTTTATGTTAAACGGATGTGCTTCATACAGTTTTTGAAGGTTATTATCCATTGGGATAACAAGTGATCCTTTTGTTATTGTTTGAAGATTTGGGCTTGGAGGTTCTATATCACCAACAGGAGAACAGGTACCGGTCGAGATCATGCGGCTGCCCGAAGGGTTAGGGGTTGACATATCCGTTTCAGTAACCCCATTAATAACAAATGAAGTAAGACTTGCATCAAGCACATCACCAACAGTGGCCGTTGAAGGAACAGCATAAACCAAATAAAAATAATACGTACCCGCTCCATAGGTCAATTTCTGTGCCCCGTTTATTGTAAATGCCCCGTTTGGTGCAGTTGCCGCTCCAAACCAACTTTCATAATTTAAACCCTGTGTTTGCCCTGTATAATAAACTTCGGCTTTTGTAATATCGGTGACCGCATTTGTAGAACCCGGGCTACCCGCCGTACTAAAATTAAACTGCGTTACTCTAATAGTATCGCAAGGCTCTGTTACATTTACTTGTATCTCTAAAATACCACTGGTGGTATTGGTGCAATTTTTATCAATGGTGGTAGTAGTGTCATATTGCTTTACCGCGCTTGAATTATAGGTCATTAGCGGACTCGCTTCCATGTGCCCGAGAGATTCTGAAGATGTGGGCTTACTTGTGCTGCCTTGCACACTAAATGTACCGGCTGTTCTGAGCAAATCGCCACTGCCCGGACCTGTAGGGTATATTTTAAAATTGTTAAACTCTATTGCATCAGGTACCGCAGCGGCACCATTTGTGGTTACTGTAACCGTAATAGCAGTAGAAGTATATGAAAAAGTAATTGCAGTAATATTTCCATTTCCCGCCGCTAAAGTAAATGTGGGTCCTGCTTTGGTAGTAACTGTGGGCGTTGCGGCCATATCAAATGCAAAACCGGCAGGTAAACTAACTACTAATGTTTTATTTGTTTGGCTTGCATTAAACTCAGTACCGGCCGAACTTTCCTCCAATGAAAAATCTACCAATTGATCGGCGGCAGTAGTATAGGTGGAACCACAAAAGTTTAGATCAGGAAATTTAGTAATTGTGTACGTACAATTAGTTCCGGCTGTAACGGTTTGGGTACCCGCTGCATTGGGGCTCATACTTGATATGGCCGTACCATTTAAGGTGAATGCTGTTGCATTTGCAGCCACAACATCCCCAAGTATAGCCGTTGAAGCGAGTTCATACGCCAAATAAAAATAATAGGTACCTGCCCCAAACGATAATTCCTGTGTACCTGTTACAGAAAATGTTCCTATAGGCGCAAAAACATCGGAACCAAATTGTTCTGAGTTGCTAAAACCCGGTGTTTGAGCTGTATAATAAACCTGGGCTTTGTTAATATCTGTTGCGGAGTTGGTACATCCGTTGGTATTAAAATTTAACTGCGTTATTGTTTGAGGTGAACAATCGCCCGACACAGTTATCGCCAATTGTAAAATAGCCGTTGGCGACGAGCAATTGATATCCGTATTGCCATTATATGCCGTTACCGTACTGGTAGTATATGCCATAGGAGTGCTTATGGTAATATTACCATTGAGGTTTGTTGTACCCGTTAATGCAGGGGTAGAACTAACAACCCTTATAAGGTACCCCGAACCAACCGCGGTACCTGCGGGAATAGTTGCGGTTATTGATCCCGAAACCGAATCTGCCAATGTACCTATGCTAACGGGAGCAGCAAAAGAACCCGACGCGTCCGACAATTGTGCCGTAAACACATTTCCATTGGTAAGCGGTGCGCAGGCTACTGTGAATGGAATGTTAACATTTTGCCCTCGGCAAAGCGGGTCACTCACAGGGCCGGTAGTTATGGTTTGCGGGTTAATAGTATAACTTAACCCGTTAAATGTATTTGTTCCTCCACTATTATTGGGTACTAACATGGTTAACGCATTGGAAGCGCCGGCTGTCATGTTCTTTACATTGTTAAGCACCACTGTAAACGCCGTATTTCGCGCAACGGCAACAGGCGAAGAAAATGTTATTTGTGTAGCCGAAACGTGCGTTATGGCACCAATGGCCGTTCCGTTATACGTACCGGAATTAGCATTGTTAGCATTGGTTCCGGCCGGGAAAGTTATGGTTACCGTAACAGCCATATTCATAACTGCATTGGCGTTATTTGTGTTAGTGGCCGTTAATGAATAGGAGGAAACCTGACCTGTACAATAATCAGATAAATTAATGCTTGACCAGGTTACGGTAAAATTAGCCGCAAATGCCGATGAAAAAGAAGAAAATGCAAGAACCAGTACTATGAAAACTTTATTCCATTTATAAGACCTTTTCATTTTCATTTGTTTTAAGTTTGTCATTGACAATGATTAAATTACGATTTTTTACAACTATAAGATGTTGTTTTTTAAAAAAAGGTTGCAACCATCAGTCAAATGACAAGTAACATGTGTTACATAATTAACTCTTGCTTTTAATATATTTTGCTTTATATGAAAAATTTAGTCTACAAAAGTAGTTTTTTTATCTAAAGCAGGCAAATTTACAGTTATTTTTATTAACTCCCCGTTGTTTATATGTAACCTTGGAGACAATGATCACTCATTTCCATAATATGTAACTTTGATTATTGAAATTTACCGAAAAAAAACAAAACTATAATGTCGGATAATAAATACTCCAAACGAAAACTGCTCGGTTCATCCATTACCACCATAATAAGCCTTTCATTAGTGTTATTTATGCTTGGATTATTAGCCATCACTGTTCTTAATGCCCGTAAACTGTCCAATAATGTAAAAGAAAATATAGGTATCCAGATCATATTAAATGACAACGCCAAAGAGGTAAATGTGCAACATTTATTAAAGATTTTAGACGCAACAAATTATGTTAAATCAACCGAATTTATAACTAAAGAAGAGGCTGCAGAGCGTTTACAGAAGGATCTGGGGGAGGATTTTATCGATTTTTTAGGCTATAACCCTTTACTAGCCTCTATTAATGTGCATTTAAACGCAAAATATGCCAATACTGATAGCCTCGTATGGATCGAAAAAGAATTACTCAATTACAAACCTGTAAAAGAAGTTATTTATCAAAAATCGTTGATAGATATGATAAACGAGAACCTTAAGAAAATAAGTTTTGTTATACTTACCTTTAGCGGGCTTTTAATGGTTATTGCCCTTGCTTTAATTAACAATACCATACGGCTTTCAATTTACAGCAAACGTTTTATCATAAAAACCATGCAGTTGGTTGGTGCCACCGAAGGT
>Ga0206810_1086_pt1 | contig 14323 bp, 17 predicted proteins | sample Alteio_BWOrgCont_56_FD_152889 | JGI IMG/M metagenome (GOLD analysis project Ga0206810, IMG submission 152889) | Enriched cells from forest soil in Barre Woods Harvard Forest LTER site, Petersham, Massachusetts, United States -... | ecosystem: Environmental > Terrestrial > Soil > Temperate forest >...
ATATCGAACACGGCATGGCGGGTTGTTGTTTACTGGTGAGTCGACGGGTAATTGGGTCAGAACGCGAAAGGAATTGGCGCTCATGACCATCTCGGGGGCGGTCGCGCCAAACGAAGTGAAATCGAAGTGATCTCGCTTGTTTTCATGGCGTTTGCCGCGGGGATCGGCTTTCGCGTTCAGCTCGTTCGGCTCGCTCGCGGGCGATGCGCTCTTTTTGAATGCGGTTGAATTCCTCGGTGTATTTGAGAAGCTGGCGCGAGAGACGGGTTTCGTAGCGACCGAGGACGTCGAAGGCGTGGGACTGCTCGATCCAGGCGCGGGTCTGCGCGACCATGACTTCGACACGGTCGTCGTGGTCCGTATCGGTGGTGTGCTGGATGAGGCCGAAGTTGAACATGTTGTTTTCTACGCCGGCAAGGCGGTTCAGGCGGAAGTGACCGTCGATGATCTTCTGGGCCAGCTGGCGCTCGGGTTCGGTCCTGGGCTTGAGGTCTAAGAGCATGGCCGCGGTGAGGCGATTGTAGGCTTCCATTTCGTTGGGCTGGAGCATCAGGCTCTGTCCCGTAAGACCGTGTTTGAACGCATTCATGGCAGAACGCTGTTTGCCCTCACGGGTCTTCGGTACCGTCGACTTTTCGGCGTTGGCTCGGTTGATTTCTTCGCGGATTTCTTTGCGCATCTGTTTTTCCGATTTGAAGGTAGCAGCCGAAATTGGGGATGGTGACACGACCATGCACTAAGTTGTTGATTAGATTCGAGAGAAAAAAGTCCGACCGCTGTCACCGGGTCGGCGGGGTTCTATTACGCTGATCTAAGAAGAGACGACTTCTGGGTTCACGCGCAATTCGCCGTGTCTCCGACGCAAGTTTGTGGGAGAAAAAGCCGCGATAGATTAGTCTCAGAGGATGTCCGATCCGGACCAAGTTACGATGCTGCGTAGCGGCGTGATTACTGAATGGAACGCGTGGAGGAGGGCAAATCCCGGAGTCGTTCCGGATCTCTTCAATGCAGACCTTTCCAAAGTGGATTTGGCTTCTGACGATGCGACAGGGATTAATCTCTACCGTGCGAATTTTGAACATGCCACTTTGATCGGAACCAACCTCCACGGCGCGAACTTGCGCAATGCGAATTTCAGGCACGCTCGCCTGGCGTTTACGATATTCGGGAACGCTAACCTCAGCGGGGCACGGGGGCTCGAATACTGTCAACATCTCGGGCCAAGCGTCGTCGATTACCAGACAATCGCGAAATCCTGGCCCCTGCCCGTTTCCTTTCTTCGCGGGTGCGGCCTTCCCGAAAACCTTATTGAATACCTTCCGTCGTTGCTGCAGCGACCGATAGAATTTTATTCCTGCTTCATCAGCTATTCCACAAAGGATCAGGATCTTGTTGACCGTATCTATGCGGACCTTCAGCTTAAAGGCGTTCGATGTTGGTTGGCACCGGAAGAACTAAAAATAGGTGACCGGTTTCGTCAGCGCATCGACGAGGCGATACGTCTCCATGACAAGCTATTGCTGGTGTTGTCGGAAGACTCCGTGCAGAGCGATTGGGTGCGGGAAGAAGTCGAGTCCTGTCTCGAACGAGAACACCGCGAGAAACGGAATCTGCTATTTCCAATTACGCTGGATGATGCCGTCATGGAGACAAATGAAGCTTGGGCTGCTTCTATTCGCCGACAGCGGCACATCGGGAATTTCCGGGAATGGAAAAAGCATGATTCTTACTCCGCCGCTCTGGAACGTGTACTGCGGGATCTGAAGCCGGACGATGCCGAGGGTAAGAAAGTGATCTGAGGCGGTATTCTGTGCCCTCAATCGGGGGATTGCGAACGCCGAGAACTGCCATCTCGGATTAGTAACGAGAAGGCGGTTTCGAGCCCCGGATCCGCGCACCACGGGATATCCGAGCACTAATGCGTCAACTTTCAGGATGTCGTCGCGCTGCCTCTATAATCGGGATTGCCGGGTGCGCAAATCCGCGCCGACCCTCTCGCCTTCGTTCGGGACTGCATCGCCTCCGGCCGGGTCCGTTGGACATATCACGGACCATGCGCCTGCAAGAGCGCCGACTGAACAGCGAGCTGCTGCGTAGGGCAATCGACACCTTTGAAATCATCGAAACATATCCGCACGACAAATAGCTCCCGAGTTTCCTGTTGCGAGGCGAAGTTCCCGAATTCGTCTTCCATGCTCTCGTTGCGACGGACTTCGAAGGCAATAATGTTCGTGTGGTGACGATGTATCTGCCGGATTCCGAAGGATGGGATGAGAATCGCCGCTTGAGGAGGCTGGCAGGGTGAACTGTCGAGTGTGTGGCGGCGCGATGGAAGAACGCGTAACCGACGTGCCGTTTAAAATCGGCGACACGTCAATCGTGATCGTAAGGGCGTTGCCGGTTCTCCAGTGCCGACAGTGCGGCGAAACGGAATTACAGAACGTTGCGATGACGCGAGTCGATCGCCTTCTCGCCGCGGTGGATCGCTCCGCGGAACTTGAAGTGGTTCGATACGCCACCTGAGCGACGATTGATTTGTACTCCAAGTCGCGGCGCGGCGCGAATCCGGACCCAGTGCCAGATCAACGATTTGCCATTCCAGACGCTGTGCGCTTGCCCGGAGCAATCGGCGGTTCGAGATTTGCTTGTGTTTGGCGGTGACGAGCAGGCGATGGCATGGGTACCTGCCGAACTATGTCTTCTGAAGGACCCCGGGCAATTGCCGGATTGAAATCGCCAACACGGCTCCGCAGTAAATTGCCAGAAAGTGCGCAATTTCGACCCTCAGTGAAAAAATCCCTGCGGCTGAATCCGTTCGCACTGTGGCTGACCACCTGACCGATCCCGATCCCAGAGTGCGGTATTACGCACTGAACGGCATGCGGATTCTCACCAGAGAACCAGCATGCACGCTTCCGGCGGAGCAACGATGGACAGACATGGTCGAGCCACAGATTCAGAAATGTGACGATCGGTGGGCACGGATCGGCATCTTGCAATTCTGAAGCGTGTACAAATGGCCTCGCGCCTTGATAAAGAAGGTCGCAGGAACGCGTTTCGCGCAGGCCGCCAGCCGGGCAAATAAGATGCCGACATAAATCAAACAGAAGCGGTGTTAATTTTCTCCCTGTGCAGTGGCTGGCGCGCCAAAGGGCGTCCGAGATCGGCCTCCGGCAGAAGTGCAGGGGGCCATTAGACCGTAAGCCTGCTCGAGGTAAGAAAGGGTTTGGTTAACCCGTTGGGTGTCAAGGGGCGCTTCAGGTTCCTCCGCGAAGGCGATCCCCTCTTCCTGGTAGGTCGTCCACTCCAGCAGAACGTATTGCGAAAAATACGAGGGCGTCGTATAAGTACAAACCGAAACGGGAGCGAGCGTAACTGGTAAAGCGCCGGGACAGCTTTCGAGCCACGAAACTGCCGACGTTATCTGGGCCAGCGCTGCATTCCGCAAAAGCTCCTGTAGCCCGGCCGGCGCCATTAAAATCTGTCCCGCCTGATACAGTGCAGCCGGGGCGGAGCGTGAGAGGTAGGTTGCGGCTTGCACATTCCCGGTGCAGACTTGAGCATTAGCAACAGGAATGGCAATTCCAGCCGCGACAAACAACGGGATGCATCTTAAATTGATCATAATTTTCCTTTTTTTGAGCCGCCTTTTTAACCAGATATAAAGGTCAAAATTCAAGTTCGATGCCTTGAGGGCGGTCAGCTTCGAGTCGCCAGATCCTCAGGAGAACAGGAGGATAACGGAACCGAGCCAAAGCGCACACGCGGTCTTCGACTGAAGTATCACAGATCTGACGCATCAGATATCGGGAGAAAGTACCAGGTGGGAAATAGCGCTCGCGAACTTCTTTCGGTGGCGCCCCCGGGAGTATTCATCGTTGCGATGATATTTTTGCGCACACCAGGCTCGGTCAAGCAAGCGGCGATCATCGCGGTCTCATTCCCGCGTTAAGTCGCGTTGTCGCTGCCCGGCGACGCGACGGAAAGATCATCTGACGCCGAACTCTTAGCCATTTCCTGCAAGTCGGTGGCGATGGCGATCTTGTTGCCGGTGCGTTCGCAAGCCCGGCCGAATCGCTCCGCCAGCCAACGCACGCGTTCGATCAGCTCCGACGGCTCGTGAACTTCAAACTCAAACCCGATCAGCGCCAGATAGACCGATAAGCTGTCGAGCGAACCCGCCCCGACATGCATCACGCACCTTTCCGCATCCACCGCTTCGAACGTTGCGATCCCCGCCGGCACGCGCTCGATCGCTGCCTCAACCGCCGCATGCAGCGTGACACGAGCGCGGTAAGGATAAGGCGAATAAACTACGCTTCGCGAGACATAAAGAGCGAAATCGCCTTCGGGTGGCTCACGCGGGACGAATCGCGACCCTGTCGAAAGTTTCCCGTCGATCCGGTCGACGCGGAACGTCCGCCAGTCTCCGCGCGCCAGGTCCCACGCGGCCAGATACCAGCGCCGGCCGGTATGAACCAGACGGTGAGGCTCCACTTCGCGCGTGCTTGCCACACCGTTGCGAGCGTTATATCGGAACCGCATCTTCTCGCAGTCGCGGCAGGCTCCTGCAATCGCCGAAAGCATTTCCGCATCGACCGTGGGCCCCTTACTCCCCAGCGGCACGATAAACGCATGCAGCGCCGTTACGCGGCGGCGCAACCGCGAAGGCAACACCTGCTCAAGCTTCGCCAGTGCTCGCACGGACGCCTCTTCGATCCCGGTCACGGTGCCGCTTGCCGCCGTACGCAAACCGACCGCGACGGCAACTGCTTCGTCATCATCGAGCAGCAGCGGCGGCAGTGTCGCGCCGGCGCCGAGTTGATAACCTCCCGCGGCTCCCGGGGTTGAGTTGACCGGATAGCCCAGGCTCCGCAAGCGATCTACATCGCGCCGCAGGGTGCGGGGCGTGACCTCCAGCCGTTCGGAGAGATCCGCGCCGGACCAATACCGCTGGGCCTGAAACAATGAGAGCAATCGCAGCAATCGGGCTGAAGTGTCCAGCATTTCTTTCTCTCAGTCTCACATTCACTGCGGACTGAATCTGTCCGCAATGCCCGTTACTCTTCTTTTGAGGAGAAGCAAATGCCCTTTAGCGAAACGCTCTTGCCCGAATTCGATGAAGAGATGAAGAATACCCGAAAACTGCTCGCGCTGGTTCCCGACGGAAAGTTCGATTACCAGCCGCACCCGAAGTCAATGACGATGGGCCGGCTGGCCACACACGTGGCGGAGTTGCCAGGATGGACCACTTACACCCTCGACCAGGAAGTTCTCGATCTGCAACCCGATTTCAAACCGGAATTCGCCACTTCACAAGCGGAGTTACTGAAGAAATTCGACGACAATGCAGCTGCGGCGCGCACCCGGATTCAGGCCGCCAGCGACGAAGACTGGAAGAAGATCTGGACCTTTAAATATGCAGGGAAGACGATGATGGAATTCCCGCGCTCGGGCGTCATGCGCAGCACGATCATGAATCACCTGGTCCACCATCGTGCGCAACTGGGTGTCTATCTCAGGTTGAATGACATCGAGTTCCCCGGCATGTACGGACCCTCAGCGGACGAGAAATTTGAGTAAGTGCGCGAACGACGGAGTGAGCCTCCGACTCACTCCGTCCGCGTCCGTTCAGCGGCGAAAGTGATCGTGCCCGTAGTAGTAACGGCCGCGGGGCGCAACCCAGTAACCGGGATGCCAGACGCGGTGCGGTCCGACACCGTACCAATAGCCGGCAGTCCATGTGTATCCCGGACCGGGCGCAGGGTAGACGGGCGCGGGCACCGCATAGTAAGCTGCCGGCGCCGGAGCCACATATGCCGGTGCGGGCGCGCCGAATCCGACTCCAATTCCAACAGCAATTCTCGGGGCGGCGAACAAGGAGCTTCCCGCCAGTAACAGTCCCACAATCAGCTTCGTTTTCATTTCTGTTTCCTCCTTACGCCCTAAGGAAGGCAGCCGGTATGCCAAAAACCAATCGTTCTGGAATGAATAACTTAGCTGACCCGGGAGGCGGGCCGGCATGGCTCCTCGGTGGTTCTCGGCCACCAGACGCGACTCACAGATAAACCAGACCCATGCGTACGCCCAGCGTCACCGCTTCGGTGCGGCTCCCGGCATTCAATTTCGTCAGGATAGAGGTCACATGGAACTTGACCGTATGATCTGAGATCCCCAGCTTGTGCGCGATCATCTTGTTGCTCGTTCCGTCAGCCAGAAGCCGCAGCACTTCAATTTCGCGCGGCGTCAACACTACCGAAGGCAGCTTCGGACCGGCCCCCGAATCTCCAGCAGGTTCGCCTTGCGGCTCACTCTGGAGCCAGGAATGGAATGCGCCGCGTTCCATGAGAACCGCCGCGGCCTCCGTGGATTCGAGCAACGCGGCGGATCCAGCGGCGTTGCTCGTCCCGACTACTTCGAAATGCTCTGACTCGGCGATGGCGGCTTCGAGACCCGCGCGCACAATCGGAGACTCGCCGATCACGAGAACGCGGATCTTTTCTTCCCCCGCTCCGCTCAACTCTCCCGCCGCTCCGCGCAAGTCTTCGACCGCACCGTTCAAGCCGCCATGCCCTGTGTGAGACGTATCGTAACCTCGCGTTTTTTCGTCTGGCCGCCGCGCAGGAACTGAATGGTCACGGATTTCCCTGTACTCCGATCAAGGGCTTCCCGAAGATCTTCAGCGGATTCGAAACTCCTTCCCTCGGCCGCGACCAGCAAGTCGCCTTGCCTCAGCGAAACATAATCCGCCGCACTCCCCGCCGCGACATTCAGGACTAATAGTGCGATGCCGCCGTTCTGCCCGGGGATTCGGACCGGCCGCACCGCCACTCCCAACTCAGCCGGCGGGCCCGCAGTCAGCAACCGCCGCACGGCATTAACCGGAACCGCGAGGCCGAGGCCTCCGGATACAATCGCGGCGTTGATTCCGATGACACCGCCACCCGCATCCGCGAGCGGTCCGCCCGAATTCCCCGGCGCCAGCCGAACGGTGGTCTGAATAAACGGCTGCCCGCCCATCCCGGGAACCGGGCCAACCCCATGAATGATGCCGGTACTCAACGCGCCCGTAAACCCCATCGGGTTTCCGACAGCAATTACCAGTTCGCCGGCGCGCACGCGGCTTGAATCCCTGAACGTTGCGGGCTCAAGCCCGCCTGTTTCGACGCGCAGAATCGCAAGGTCTCGCCAGTCGTCGCGCCGGTCGAGGCGAGCCGGAGCCGCCCGCCCGTCCCAGAGTTCAATCGTAATGTCGCCGGAACGCACCACATGCGCGTTCGTAACGATGGCGCCTGAGGAGTCCCAGATGATTCCCGATCCCGACGAACTTCGTCCGTTCCGGACCTGCACCGTGCAGCGGCGGAGCTTTTCACCGGCTTCCCCGATGCCCATTACTTCCTCCGTTCACCCGGCCTGACCTGCAGCTCGACGCGCGCGCCGCCGCGAAGAACAACCACCGGCAATTCCTTTCCGATGGAACCTCGCAGCGCCGTCTGCACATCGTCGGTATCGCCAATCGGGTAACCGCCGATTTCGACGAAGACGTCACCCAGAAGAATGCCGCCTTTCTCCGCAGGACCGTCCGGTTCGACGCTCAACACCATGGCTGCTGTGCGCTGGTCGCGCTGAAGCGATGCCGCAAAAGCTGTCGGCAGCATGACCGGTTGCAACCCGACGCCCAGATAACCGCGCGCAACCCTCCCGTGCGCGAGCAATTCCGCGGCGACTCGATCGATGGTTGCCGCCGGGATCGCGACCGGCGCGGTGCGAGTCAGGCCGGTCGTGAGCATACCGGCGAAGCGTCCTTGCGAGTCGATCAACGCGCTGCCCGACGACCGCGGATAGGCCCCGATGTCCAGCCGAAGCAGCGCATCGAGTTCGCCGCCGCGCCAGGTTTTCCAGGGCCCGCCGGCGGTGCTCACAATTCCCATGGCCGCCAGAACACCGGGCTGATAACGGCCGACGGCAACCACGATTTCTCCCGCGCGCAAGGCGGGTGAATTGGTGAACCCGGGAGCTGTGGCACCGCTTAGCTTAAGAACGGCGATGTCGGTACCAGGATCGCGGCCGGCGAGTTCCGCTGAAACACGGCTGCCGTCGGGAAGGATGACCGGAATTTCTTCGTCGCGCCGAATCGCATGGTCCGCCGTAACGATAACGTCGGGTTTCCAGAGAAAGCCGCTGGAGCCCATGCGGTGGCGGGCTTCGATACCGACCGCGGACTGCCCGGCGCGCTCCACCAGACCAGCCACGTGATCCGAAAAACTGCTGAGTGCTTGTTCCATGCCTCGATCATGACCGGTAATGGGCCGGTTCCACATCGCCCGGATGGGCGGGTCTAAACCCGGTATTTGGGGCAGGTAACGGAACTCTTCCTCTTGATTCAGTTTTGTTGCGCCACCTATAATCGGTGCTGAAGGCTCATTTAGAGCCATCCGGTAACCCACCCAATTGCTCGCGCAACAACGTCAAACCGCGATTTACACGTTCCGCAGTTCGCCCGGGGGCGTATCCAGAAGCTCGCCGGAAGCGCGGGTGACCCGCTGCCGCTCCCGTGTCTTCGCATTCGCGCTGCTGCTGGCCCTTGAAGTCGTTCTCTACCATCAACTCCACGTTCCCGAAGACGCTCGCAACATGGCGGATCGATGGTGCGTCACCTTCGTCCTGGCTTTTTCCGTTCTTGGCCTCCAGAAATTAAAGTCCCGTCTTCGTACTATCTTCGATAGCCCCGCTGGGGCGCCTGTTTCCCGGCGCTACATCTCGTTCCACCTCTGCACCCTGGCAATTTTTCTGGCCGCCGCTTCAACCCCTGTCGCGCGAATGTTTCCCGCCGAAGATTGGTTGCTCCTGGATGGGATCTGGTTCGGTGCGGGTGCATGCTCTCTTTTCCTTGTGGGAATTGCCTTCTTCCCGCGGGATTTCTGGCGTTATCTCTTCCTCGGTACTCGTTCTTTGTGGATTTACTCCGCGGTTACGGCTTCTGTGGCATTAGCGCTCGAACCCGCGATATGGAAAGTCTGGACTTATTCGCCCGCCGCATTCGCAGTAGACGTCACGTTCTGGCTCGTAGCCAGGATCCTTCAGCCGGTTGTATCGGTCGTTTCCGCGGATTGGAGCCATCACATTATCGGCAGTGACCGGTTTGCCGTCGAGATCGCCGGTCCCTGCTCCGGCTGGGAAGGCCTCGGTCTGGTCGCGATTTTCACGATCCTTTCCTTGTGGCTGTCCCGGCGGGAATACCGTTTCCCCGCCGCACTGACTCTGATTCCCGTTGCAATGGTGTTGACCTTCGCCTTGAATGCCGTGCGCATTGCCGCTCTGATCCTCATCGGCGATCGCGGATTCCCGGCAGTCGCCATCGGAGGCTTTCATTCCCAGGCCGGTTGGATCGCTTTCAGCGGTGTGGCCCTGGGTGTTTGCCTTGTAGCGCCGCGTGTTCGCTGGCTTCGGGCGGCTCAACCGAAGATTCAACCACAGTCTCACCCGAAGCTCACGAATCCCGTGGTTCCGTTCCTTCTTCCCTTCGCGGCGATGCTCGCGGCGGGTATGGTTTCACTCGCTGCTACGTCACGATTCGAGGGGCTCTACCCGCTCAGATTCATCGCCGCCCTGGCCGCGCTCTGGTACTGCCGCCGTCAGTACCCGCCAATTCGCCGCTGGAGGCCTGGTTGGTTCCCGGTGCTCGCAGGGGCCATCGTATTCGTCGCCTGGATTGCCTTCGATCAAAGCTCCCACGCCGATAACGGTATTGCCGCGGGTCTGGCGGGTATGCCAGCGCCGACTCGCATCGCCTGGCTTTCGTTGAGGACTCTCGCGGCTATAAGTACCGTACCATTGGCTGAGGAACTCGCCTTTCGTGGTTATCTGCTTCGCCGATTCATCTCCCCACAGTTCGATTCAGTTGCCTTCAAGAGATGGTCATATCTGGCGGTAATCGCGTCTTCCCTGGTTTTTGGCCTTCTCCACGGGGATCGGTGGATCGTTGCGACCATTGCGGGCGTGATCTATGCCGTGGCGATGATCCGGCGAGGCAATCTGTGGGACGCGTTCGCAGCGCACGCTGTCACCAACGCAATGCTTGCCGCCTGGGTCTTATCAGGCAGCAGGTGGTACTACTGGTAACCCGGAAATGGTTCATTCGGCTTTACGCACATGATTTTGAAGTTATAATCCACGCAGAACTTGAAAACACGGAGGACTTTGTAAGATGAATAAAATCGCAGCTGTCGCACTTCTCGTTTTGGCCACGACGGTCACCTGCCTGGCTGTCCCAACCAAAGCGCCTGAGATCGACATGAATTCGATCGGAACCGCTTCAGCGTTCGCCGGCTGCATCGTTTTGATGGCTCGAGGCCGGCGAAAGCGCCAATAGCAGCGCTTCGTAAGTACTCAGGTCTGGCCGATCAGATTCTAGCCGAAACTCCGGCCCGATTCCCCGGCCAGCCTGTAGCCACTCATAAACACACCAGGTCCTGCAGGCCGTGAGCCCGTACTTAGGTGAAGGTACTGGCACTAACCCAGTTGATCCCATCCGATCCCTCGCCTATCATCACCCTTACCGGATTCGATCGCCCGCTCGCAGCACAACAATCGGGAACGCAAGAATTGCTACCGCAACAATCTCATTCCGAGCAGCGCGCGGAAGCAAGCAGTGCTGGTCTCTCGTTTTCCACGATCTCCACTCCATTTAGAGGTTTGCCCGGAACCCTGCCGGAGTTGCGCAACACCCATCGGTGGTGGCCGCGCGCCATCGGCTTCGGGTTGTTGCTGGCTATCGAATACGCGATTCACCACAACCTGCACGTTAGTGAAGACCTTCGTTATCGAATCAGCCAATGGTGCGTTGGTTTCATTCTGTCCTTTTTCGTTCTCAGCTTTCCAACCCTGAAATCCCGTCTTCATACGATTCCCGGAAACCTTGATGTCGTGCCGGTCTTTGTGCGTTATCTCTTGTTTCACGTCTGCGCGCTGACAATTTTCCTGGCCGTGGCTTCAGCCCCCGCAGCAAAGTTGTTCCGCCCCGAATATCGGTTGCTTATAGCCATCATCTGGTTTTGTGCGGGCATATGCGCTCTCTTCTTTGCCGGAGCCGCCTTCTTCCCGATGCATCTCTTGCGCTATGTCTTCCGCGGTACGAGGGCATTATGGATTTACTCTGCGGTAATAGCATGGCTGGCTCTCGTCCTCGAGCCCATGCTTTGGAACGTCTGGAACTCTTCCGCCGGCGCCTTCGGAGTAAACCTGACGTTCTGGCTGGTAGGCAGGATCCTGCACCCGCTCGTCCCGGCCCTTTTCACCGATTGGGGACGGCATATCATCGCCAGCGACCGGTTCGCCGTCGAGATCGGCAGCGGCTGCTCCGGTTGGGAAGGCTTGGGGCTTGTCTCGATTTTCATCCTCCTTTTCCTCTGGCTGTCACGGCGTGAGTACCGCTTTCCAACCGCCCTGATTCTGCTTCCGGCCGCAATGGCGGTGACGTTCGCTTTGAATTCCGTGCGCATCGCCGCTTTGTTCCTGATCGGGCATCACGGATTTCCGGACATCGCGATCGGCGGCTTTCATTCCATGGCCGGCTGGATCGCTTTCAGCGGCGTTGCCCTGGGTGTATCGCTGGTGGCGCCTCGTGTTGGTTGGCTTCGCACGGCGCAAGCGGAGAATCAACCGGTCTCTCAACAGACATTCACGAATCCCGCCGTGCCATTCCTTCTCCCCTTCGCGGCCACACTCGCCGCGGGCATGATGTCAATCGCCGCCGCTTCGCAATTTGAATGGCTATACCCGCTGAGATTCTTCGCCGCGATCGCAGCGTTCTGGTACTGCCGTCGCGAATACGCGTCGATTCCTCGGTGGAAACCAGGATGGTTGCCGGTGCTCGCGGGAGCGATCGTCTTCGTTGTCTGGATAGCCTTCGATCATACTTCTCACGCGGATAACGGTACCGCAGCAGGTCTGGCCGGCCTGCCGGCGTCGGCGCGCATCACCTGGCTGTCGTTGAGGGCCATTGCGGCTATAAGTACCGCGCCATTGGCCGAGGAGCTCGCCTTTCGCGGTTTCCTGCTTCGTCGAATCATTTCCCCTGAGTTTGAGTTAGTCGGCTTCGGACGCTGGTCCTATGTCGCGATAGGCGTGTCTTCTCTCGCCTTTGGCCTTCTCCATGGGGACCGCTGGATCGTTGCGACTATTGCAGGCGTGATATATGCCATAGTAATGGTCCGCCGACGCAATTTATGGGACGCGGTCGTGGCGCACGCTGTCACCAACACAATGCTTGCCGCCTGGGTCTTAGTGGGTCATAAGTGGTACTACTGGTAGGTCCGGTACTGCCGTTACTGATAATTCGATGAATAAAATATTTGGCTTGATTGCCTTGATTTGAAGTTATAATTCCACAAAGGACCTGGCATATGAAAAAAGTCGCTGCCGTCGCAATTATGGTTTTCGCCACGACCGTCACTTGTCTGGCTACACCACCTCCATTACCTCCATGCGTCAAGGGTGGTCCATCTGTTTGTTCACCGGCGCCTGAGATCGACATGAGCATGATCGGAACCGTTTCCGCTCTTGTCGGTTGCGTGGTGTTCATGGTCCGAAGCCGGCGTCAAAAGCAGTAGTCTGGGTCACAGCCTGAGTTCCCAGGTCTGGCCAATCAGATCCTTGCTAAAGCTTCGGTGCGGGGACTCGCCGACCAGCGCATAGCCTTCCTGCTCGTAAATGCGCCGCGCCGCGGTCAGCACGCTGTTCGTCCAGAGTGTGATTTTCCTGTAGCCGGCATCCCGGGCGAATCGAGTGCATTCATGCACAAGAGCCTTGCCCAGACCCATCCCGCGCGCTGCCGCTTCGACCAGAAGGAGACGCAATCTTGCGACCTCCGGTTGTTCGCCGTGCCTCACCAGGAAAACGCAGCCCATCGGATCCCCATTCCTCTCGGCGATCCAGCACCTCTCTCGTTCCGGTTCGAAGTTATCGATAAAATCCGCGGCAATGCGCGCGACAAGAGCCTCGAAACGCTCATCCCATCCGTATTCCTGCCGATACAGAATCCCGTGGCGTTGAATCACCCAACCCATGTCCCCGGCACGATGTCCGCGCAACGTGTAAGTCCGCGCAATTTCCGGGGTGTCCCGGAACAAAGCTTCGATAGTATCCACCGCCTGCGTCAGATTCGTGCGCTGTGCCGGTGAAAGGTGATTCAGGATCTCGCGAACCTGCGCGTTTGACCGGCTGTCCAGCGTCCCGAATTCGGCGAGCCCTTTCTTCGTCAGCCTCAACTGCGTCTGACGCGCATCTGACGGAAGCAGCTTCTTGCTCACCAGCCGCGATTTGTGAAGCTTCGCGACAGTTCTGCTCAGGTATCCCTGATCCAGACGAAGCAGTTCTCCGAGTTCCGTAGCCGACAGATTCGGCCGCGACGCCAGTTCATACAGAATGCGAGCTTCGGTAAGCGAGTACTTCGTCTGAAGGAGTCCCTCGTCAAGCGTCCCGATCAGCCGGGTATAGAAGCGGCTGAAAGCCCGAAACGCCTGGATTTGAGTAATTTCCGGCTCAGGCATATAGTTGCTCCAGGCAACTAATATACATGCTTAGGGCACTTTGATGCCGGACGCGCCATTTCTTAATTCATTAGTTGACACCGACTCGGGCGCGGCCGTATAATCGCCTTGACTCTTAAGTTATTAGTTTATGCCGCGGAAAAAATCCCTCAGCCTGACCGAAGCCGAATTACCTCTCATGGATGTGCTCTGGGAAAAAGGCAGCGCAACGGTAGCCGCAATCTCCGAAGCGCTTCCAAAGAAACCGGATCTTGCTTACAACACCGTTCTGACCACCATGCGGATTCTCGAGGACAAAGGCTACGTGCGGCACCGCAAGCCTAAAGAGGGCCGCGCCTTCATCTATGAACCCGTGGTAAGCCGCGAAGTCGCCAGCCGCAGCGCCGTCCGCCATCTTCTTGGCCGTTTCTTCAAAAACTCCGCCGAAGCCCTCGTCCTCAACCTTCTGGAAGACGAGGACCTCAGCGAACGCGAGCGCAAGCGCATTCAGGCGCTCCTTAAGGAGGATCACCAATGACCGTCCGGATCCTGGCGGCGGTGCTTAATAGTCTCTGGCAGGCGGCAATCGTGGCGGCCCTGGTCTGGCTCGCCCTGAAATTTCTCCCGCGAATTAAAGTCTACGTCAACGCCGCGACTTGCTACGTCATCTGGTGGGCAGCGTTGGCCGTGATCCTGCTGTTGCCCATTGCGCCGCGAATTCTGGAAGCTCTCCACGCGCCCACCCAGCCGATTTCCCCGGCCACCGCGACGTCCCTCTCACCACCAAACCTCCG
>Ga0206810_1074_pt2 | contig 14130 bp, 9 predicted proteins | sample Alteio_BWOrgCont_56_FD_152889 | JGI IMG/M metagenome (GOLD analysis project Ga0206810, IMG submission 152889) | Enriched cells from forest soil in Barre Woods Harvard Forest LTER site, Petersham, Massachusetts, United States -... | ecosystem: Environmental > Terrestrial > Soil > Temperate forest > O...
CGGCAACGCCGGTATGGGGGATGCCGTTCTCAGTGGAACAGATGGTCCTAATGGGCCGTTATGCCTATGCCGACAGCTGGTTCGAATCGAAGGAGGATCGCGCTTACGCGGAAGACGCGATGCTCCGCATGGACTGCTCCCAATTTCGCGACCGCCTGTTCTCCACCTTGAGCGGCGGCGAGCAGCAGCGCGTTCTGCTCGCCGCCTGCGTCGCGCAATGCCCGAGGCTGATGCTGTTCGACGAGCCATCCACGTATCTCGACGTGCATCAGCAGCTGCAGTGCTTTTCCACTCTGGCCTCGCTCGCGAGCGAAGGCGCGCTCTGTATCGCAGTCACGCACGATCTCAACCTCGCGCTGACGCACGCAAGCCGCGCTCTGATCCTCGACGCCGGAAAAATCGTCGCCGATTTCGCCACTCACGACGCTGCAAAGAACCCCGACTGGCTGTCATGGCTGTCGCCCCGGCTGCGCATGGCGCACACGCCCGAAGGCAGGCCATGGGTGCTTTACCGGTGAACTGGTCTGAAACCACAGGCTGGATCTGGGGCTCCGCGTTCCTGTTTGTCCTCGCGGCTTTGGTGCTTCCCTGGATCGGAGTCGGCTCCATCAGCATGGACCGCGTTCTTGCGGGACAGGCGCCGGATTATTCGATCTTCGTGGAGTTGCGCCTTTCCCGAACATTGCTCGGTCTGCTCGCCGGCGGCGCTCTGGCCCTGACCGGCAGCCTCTTCCAGTCGATGCTGCGCGATTCGCTGGCAACGCCCTACACCCTTGGCGTTTCCGCGGGCGCTGCCCTTGGCGCCGTGCTCACGCTGGCTCTGGGGATCGAGCAGTTCTTCGGCCTTCCCGCAACATGGTTGGGCGCACTTGCGGGAGCGGCCAGCGTGTTGCTGATTGTTGCCGGTGCTTCGTGGAAGCATGGACAGCTATCGGGCGTCAGACTGCTTCTCTCGGGAATCGCCCTGAACAGCATCTGCCTCGCCTTCATTCTTCTCATCGACAGCCTGGTGCGGGACCGGCGTTCGTTCTCAATCACGCAATGGCTCATCGGAAGCGTGGATGCCGTCAACTATCGCGCGCTCGCGGTTTTTGCAGCGATCATCATAGTTACTTCCCTCATCGTGATCACCAATGCGCGCAGCTGGAACCTTCTCGCGGTGGGAGAAATGTGGGCAGGCTCGCGCGGCGCGGATTTAAAACGCCTCACCATTATCGGCTTCGTGTGCGGTTCGGTGCTGACCGCCGGAGCGATCGCGCTCACCGGGCCAATCGGATTCGTGGGTCTGATCGTACCTCATCTCGTGCGCTCCCGCATCAGCCCGGACAACCGCATTCTCATGCCATGCTCGCTGCTCCTCGGCGGCGTCATGCTTGCTGCTTGCGACACTCTTGGGCGCATCGTCCTCGCACCCGCGGAACTTCCGGCCGGCGCAGTAATGGCGCTCATCGGAGGCCCCTGGCTGGTGTGGCTGGTTCGAAAAAGGTATTGAATTTGCAACAGATCTGCCATATGCGGAGATTGCATGGAATGAAGAGCCGGCGATTCACGGGACTAAGCAATCGTCGCGCACGCGTGCGGCCCGCACTGCGCTGGATCAATGTATGACCAGTGCGTAATTCGCCCATAGTGCGGTCCCACATTTCCTCGAAGAGGACATATGTCCCGGGTGGAAACATTCAGTTCGGCGAATAGCGCGTTATACAGCCTGGTGGCGTACAACCGCTCAACGCACGATCGATGTTGCTGCACAGGGGTTGGCGCAAGCGTTCAGGATAACCCCTCAGCCGCTGTCCTGGCATGGCGGTGGAGGAAGTCGACCTCTGTTCGCAACGCGTCTACGAAGCCCGCTCCGCCTTCGTAGACATCGTAATGACCACCAGTGCAGCGGAACAATTCGGCGCCCGGCGCCGTCCGGGCGACCTGAAGCGCCGCCGGGACGGGCGCAATGGTGTCGGCCTCGGGGACGACGAGAAGGAACGGGACCCGAACGGAAGCGGCCCGTGGCACCGGCCGACGCCAGGAGAACCTGAGCAGGGAGCGGGCGGCGACACGGTCGTTCCATAGCGTCCCATCTTTCGGGCTCATGAGCTTCTCCCCGAACGGGCCGTCCGGTGTGGCGCCGATAGACAGATCGCCGGGCCTTCCATGGCCAGGAATATAGATCGGCCGACGACCGAACAGTGAACCGAGCCGGTCGAGCAACGCCAATCCGAAGAGTCGGATCCCGTTCTTGAGCGGAGCCATCATTGTTGCGGCCAGGCCGTCGGTAAGCGGCGCTTGGGCAATCGCTGCGATCACTCGGGTGTCGCAGACAGCAAGCTCGACCACGTGCATGCCGGCGTTTGCTTTCTGCGCATATACTGTGCCGGTTCGAGTCGTTTGGGTTGTTTGATGAATCAACGAACCGATGGTTTTTTCCGGAGGATACTGTGGACCTGAAGCTCACCGATAAAGTTGTGCTGGTAACCGGATCTACGGCAGGCATCGGACTTGCGATTGCCCGGTCGCTGGCAAGCGAGGGCGCGCACGTCTATCTGAACGGGCGCACACAGGAACGCGTGGATGCGGCGGTGGCGGCGATCCGGGCGCATGCAGCTGCGGTCAGGGTGGATGGCGTTGTGGCGGATTTTTCGAGTTCAGCCGGTGCGGAGGCGGTGATTGCGAAACTGCCCGTGGCGGATGTGCTCGTGAATAATGTGGGCATCTTCGAGCCGAAGCCGTTCGCGGATATTTCCGATGCGGACTGGTACCGTTTTTTCGAGGTCAACGTGATGAGCGGCGTCCGGCTCGCGCGGCACTATCTCGCGGGAATGCTGAAGAAGAATTGGGGGCGCATTGTTTTCATTTCGAGCGAGTCGGCGGTGCAGACTCCTCCTGAAATGGTGCACTATGGCATGACCAAGACAGCGCAAGTTGCCGTGGCGCGAGGCATTGCAGAGTCGGTGGCGGGCACTGGCGTGACGGTGAACAGTATTCTCGCCGGGCCGACCGAGTCGGAGGGTGTGGGTGGGTTCGTCGAGGCTATGGCGAAACAACAGAACAAGTCGAAACAAGCGATTGAGAAAGAGTTCTTCGAGCATGTGCGGCCATCGTCCCTGCTGAAGCGGTTTGCCACCGTGGATGAAGTCGCGGCAATGGTGACTTACGTGGCCAGCCCGCTTTCGTCGGCGACCAATGGCGCGGCGCTGCGGGTGGACGGCGGCGTGGTGAAAGCGATTCTCTAAGATGAGAAATTGCCGGAACGGGTCCTGAGGCAGGATCGGTCCGGTGAAACCCGCTCACGGAAAGCACATGAGCGAAAGTCGGTACTTCACCGAAGTGTGCCCCCGTCACTCCCAGGATCGGCGTTGGAGGAAGTGTCGTCCGCGCTCCGGTCCAGCAATCGGACCCGAGGATCCCATCGCACCTGCGCGCGCTGCCTGCGACGGAATAACATATTCCGCCACAGGCCATGCCTGAAAATATGCGATTGCGTCAGATTCCCCGGAACTGCTGGCAATCGTGAGCGATCGGCATTTGTGCATAACGGTGATCTGGATACCTTACTAAGAGCTGTCCGGGAGGGCCAACAGTAAGTTGATAACGAGAAACAGGCACCCCATAAGCCATCCTGGGTCCTCCCCGTTGATCCGGGCCGTCTTCGGAGGGGCTTCCAGAACGAGTACGAACAAGTGGTATCAGTAAGAACCCGGCGTGAATGAAACGCCTCGCAAAACCTCCGTGAACCGGGCTGTCCGTAGCGTGAAGAACTTTTCGGAAGCCGCCGCAGTGGCGTCGACATTCTTGAGAAGATCAGTGATTACGACCAGCTGATTCGGATCTGCGCCTGGATCACCGTTTCCGCTCACTGTGGACGTGATCGCCCAGATAGTTACTCGTCCCAACCCATCGACCGCGCCGGCGATATTGCGTAATCCGTCGGCAGAGGGGGCCCATGGCAGTCCGGTGGCCGTATTATTGCCTGTCGGGTAACCAGGAACGCTGTAAGGCGTTCCGAGCTTCAACCCATTCTGGAGTGTGTAGGCCAGCCCCCACGTATTCGACGACGAATTGAAAACCCACTTCTGCAGTCCGGCGCTTGTTTGCGCCGCGGCGTGAGTATAGAGGTCGCTTCCACCTGTGTAGCCGTCGCCTTCATCGGCGACATAGAGCGTGTTCGCATCCGCGAACCATAGAGCGAACGGATACGCGGTGACCGTGGCGGATTTGTTCGGTGTCGATGGAAAACCCGACAGGATGCACATGTTGTTTGGCAATCCGTTCGTCTGCAGTGTCGATGCATCGTAAGGAAGCGGAGCCGTTGGCAGAGTAGCGCCTGACACCGGAAGGCCAACGCCATTCGGGCAAGCAGTTCCCACCGTGTCTACAAAGTAAACTGTGTTGACACCATTACTGCCGCTGCCCTTTGTGTAATAGAGAACATTGTTGAAGATCGTCATGCCGCGGAAGTTATCGTCCTTGCCGATCTTGTCCGCATTTGCGCCCAGTTCAGTTACCGAAAAGCTGGCGACGGGCGTCGGAGTGCCGGGCGTCTGCGCTGCTTCCGGACTCGACGACGGTGTGATGATCTGGGCGCCTGCTCCGAGGATAACTCCGTTTGGCTGGGGTGTGCTCCCATTTCCCGCATTCCCCGCAGTGTAGATGAAGTCGGCGCCTTTACTGTTATAGAGAATGGCGGAACGCCCGTTATTCCCGCTGTAGGCGTTGGTCTCCGTGAACTGGAACTTCCCATTCTGATCGACACGCGCCACAGCGCGAAGGAAGGTCTCGCCAACGGGATTGGTGGGATCAGCGGCCGCCGGCGTATTGGAGTTAGAGGCGTCGATTGTGTCGACAGGAGCGATGTAGCCCATAAATGTGAGGTACCGGCCATCAGTCGACAGGTGCAAGCCCAGCTCGGACTTCGAGCTGAAACTGGTCACCATTTGATCGCTCGTGCTGCCGATGGTGCTCATGGAGCTGTTCGGAACCTCAAGCGAACCGAGCACCAAACCGATCGGGCTCATCTCCTCGAGAAAGATCCTGGACGTAATGCCGAAGCTCGCGTCGTATAGATCGTTGTTCCAAACCAACGGATAAGTGCCATCGTAGGGCGCTCCGGTGCTCGCTCCGCATCCGCCCGTGGTGTTTGCGCAACCGGGGGGCAATACCGTTCCGGGTACGACATTGCCGGAATTGTTGTCATAAACGCTGAGGCTCACCACCAGGTTGTTGGGGATGAAGTGAAAACCGTTAGTGCTGTCTTGTTGTGCGTTCGCACTATAGCTCCCGATAAGAACACACAGCGACGCGGCGACGAACTCCAATTTCATTTTTACGCTCCTGCGGAGAATGATTTCAGGGCTACTCGCGAAACGGGCGCCTGCCTTACGCTAACACCCAATGATTACATTGATATTACTTATCAATTAATCGTTGATTAGTAAGTCATTTTATCGGTTCACGTTTTCATCCCAGGCGAAATGCGACTGAAAAAGTCGCGGCGTCCTCCGAGCCAGGACTGCTCGCCGAAGATCAATTCTGCGGCATTCCCGCGGAGTGGCTCATGGTATGCAACCTGACTCAGCACGTGGCTGTTGCCGCGCCGTAAGAAATCCGGCTGCGCGACACAATCCGTGTTCCGCGCACGGACCGGCGCGATTAGGGTAAAGGTCACCCGCTCTTGAGAATAATCTCGAATTCTGAAAATTGTCTGAAGGCCATACTGATTAACTGGCTGATGGATCTCATCATTCTGGATCTGCACTGGGTTGCCCTCAGCGGCGAAACATAGCCCGCAAGCTATCGCCGTCCTTTGACCTGAAGACCTTGAACGTTGGCGTCGGGTGAGACTTCATCAGGCTGCCGGTCTTCGTGCCGTGACCCTGAGCGGTCGCATGTCGGTCGCGGCTGATGCGTTCACGAATGAGTTCTCGCTCGAACTCCCGCACCCCCCGCAAAGGATAACCGTTGAGCGTGCACCCTCCTGTTTAGGGCGGAAAACGTCATCGCCGTGCGGTGAACTGACTACCGATGTGAGAGATTAATCCCGTGAGGTCGCGTTCACTGCAAGCTGACACCTGACGCGGAAAATCGCCGAAGTGGACTCACGAGAGACCGATGTCTCGCTGTGAACCTCCAGGCCCAAAGTTACTCCCTCAAGCCGCTCACCGAGTCAAACCAGGAAATCCAGTGAACGAAACCGCTGACGCGGTATCCGCCGCTCCTGAACTTTTGAGCGAAGAATTTGCGAAATGGCGGCTCCTGAGAAACACTGGCGAAGGCCTGCGCCACAGGCCTGCACGATCTCAGGAGCCCAACCATGACGCCACTTCGCAGACGCATGATCGAAGACATGCAGCTGAGAAACTTCTCCCGCAACACGCAGAGAAGTTACGTTCATTATGTAGCCGAATTCGCCCGGCATTACAACACCAGTCCGGAGCGTCTCGGCCTCGAGCACATCCGTAATTATCAGCTTCATCTGACCGAGCGACGGCAGCTCTCGCCGTCGAGCATCAACACGTTCGTTTCGGCTGCACAGTTTCTCTACACGGTCACGCTGGAGATGCCGTGGGGCAGCAACCGGTTTGTACGCATGAAAGTGCCTGAAACACTTCCGGTCGTCCTCAGCCGGCAAGAGGTCGAACGGCTTTTCCGTCAGATCGGGATTCTCAAACATCGGGCCGTACTCATGCTTTGCTACGGCTCGGGGCTGCGGATCTCCGAAGCCGTCTCGCTCAAAGCCGGGCACATCGATTCTGCTCGCATGCTGATCCGGGTGGAGAAGGGCAAAGGCGCCAAAGACCGGTATACGGTGCTGAGCGGCGCGATGCTGCGTCTGCTGCGCCGCTACTGGAAACTGCAGCGGCCGGTGGATTATCTTTTCCCGGGTGCGGAAAAGGGGACGCATATCAGCGCGGCCACCATCCAGGAAGTCTGCCGCGACGCCTGCCGCAGGGCTGGCATCGAAAAGCGCGTCACACCGCATACGCTGCGCCACAGTTTCGCCACCCATCTTCTGGAAAATGGCACCGACACGCGCGCCATTCAGGTTCTGCTCGGCCACAGCCGCATCGACACCACGGCGCGCTATACCGCCGTTACTCCCGGTCTGATCTCCACCATCGACAGCCCTTATGACGCGGTGGAGGAACCGCTCCCGCGGCCGGAGCGTCGGATGAAAAAGAGCTTCGTCAAAACGCTCCGCCCCTGGCGCAGGAAAATCGCGGCCCCGGCGAGTTAACGGCGCCTTGCCCCGGCCGGCTTACGAACTGGCCGCCATCTTTCGGCAGTATGGAAATGGCTACCGCATGACGCGCAAGCTGTCCCTGCAGCAACGGCGCGTCATGCGGGCTATCGAACTCTGTCGCACTTCCGCTCTGGGAGGGCACGTCGAAAAATGCGGCCGGTGCAGTTACGCGCGTAACAGTTACAACTCCTGCAGAAATCGCCACTGCCCGAAATGCCAGGGAGCGGAGCGGATGAGGTGGCTGGAAAGCAGGCAGGGAGAGCTGTTGCCTGTGGAATATTTTCATGTCGTGTTTACGCTGCCCGAGCGGGTTGCCCGCGTTGCGTTTTACAACCAGCAAGCGGTTTACGGCATTCTGTTCCGTGCCGCCGCTGAAACCCTGCTTACGATCGCGCGCGACCCCAGACATCTGGGAGCGGAGATCGGCTTTTTCGGAATCCTGCATACCTGGGGACAGAATCTGCTGCACCATCCGCATGTCCATTTCGTCGTTCCCGGAGGCGGTATCGGTCCCGGCGGAAAATGGGTTCGCTGCCTGCCTGGTTTCTTTCTGCCCGTACGTGTGTTATCCCGCTTGTTCCGCAGGCTCGTTCTCGAAGCGCTGGAAAAGGCTTTCCTCAAGAACCAGCTTCGCTTCTTCGGCGAAATCGAAAAGCTCCGGGATGTTGCTGCATTCCGGGATTTTCTGGAACCGGTCAGCAAGGCGGAGTGGGTTGTTTACGCGAAGAAACCGTTCGGAGGGGCGCGAACCGCGCTTCAGTACCTCGGCCGCTACACCCACCGGGTGGCGCTTTCCAATGATCGAATCCTCGGTATCGCACAGGGTCGTGTCACATTCCAGTGGAAGGATTATCGGGGTAAAGACCGGCAAAAGTCGCGCACCATGACGCTGGATGCCGAAGAGTTCATCCGGCGATTCCTCATGCATACGCTGCCTCCGGGCTTTCAGCGCATCCGCTACTTCGGCCTGATGGCCAACCGTCATCGTAAAGAGAACCTCGCCCGCTGCCGCCAACTGCTTACCGGACCGGCGGGTGAACTGCTACCTTCCGTCGTTCAGTGCCAGGCCCTCCGGCGCATTCTGAGCGAGGTGAAACCGCGCCGCTGCCCGCGCTGCCGGTCGGGTCTTCTCATCACGATCCCTCTGCCGCCGGACACATCATGATCGGACCAATCCGTATCACGTCCGCTGGCGTTGCCTCTGCTGCAGCGCGATGCCATCGTGTGTCCGCAACACGAAATCCCGCCCCGAACGCGCGTGTTTCTTCTCCGCATCCCCGCTTACGGATACCCCACAGCAACTCCCAGACCCGCAAAAGCTCTGTCCGGCACACCGTCGCCTCATCGCTCCCTCTGCCATCCCCTGTACCAGCGCCATTCAAATCCCATACACCGAACCCGAACGTTTCCCAGGCGGTTTAGTTCACTGCACGTTCTCATCAATCAGGCGGCACAACCTTTCTCTTCTACCCGGCCGTCCCGGGCCGCCTGACTGATGAGAACTTAAACAGTCACGTCGCCCGAACCAGAATTTCACGAATAAATCCAACCACATAGCCCCCGCTCCTGACCGCATCCCAAAAACGCATGCTAATGAATAACCAGGAGAAAACAATAGACCCATGTCGCCTGCGACCGAATCTGCATCAACCAACGCCGTATCCCCAACCCCCAACCACTCCACCGGACCGCGCACGCAAGAAGGCAAAACGCGTTCCGCTCTGAACGCCCTGCGCCACGGCCTGACCGGCCGCACTGTCGTCATGCCTTACGAAGACATGGACCAATACCACATCTTCTGCCGGCGCCTCTTCCAGACCCTCGCCCCCGAGACCCCGCTCGAAGAGCAATACGCCCAGACCTTCTGCGACACCCAATGGCGTCTGAACCGAGCCCGCTCGCTCGAAGACGCCATGCTCTCCCTCGGCCACTCCGAAGAAGCCGGCGAAATCGAAACCGAACACGTCCAGGTCCACGCCGTCCTCACCGCCGCGCGCGTCTTCCGCGACGATAACAAATCCTTCCTCAACCTGAGCCTCTACGAACAGCGCCTCCAGCGCACTCTCGAAAAATCTCTGCGCGACCTCAAAGCCCTCCAGTCTGAACGCAAAGCGCAACGCCAGACCGAACTCGACGCCGCCGTAGCCGAGCGCAATCTCCTGAAGATGAAGGTAAAACACGGCCACCAACCCAACCAAAGCGACGCCGAGCCGATCACGAGACACTTCGTTTTTTCGACCGCCGAAATCGAAGCCGAAGCGCGCCGCCAGTTCCGTCTCACAGACATCGCAACCGCCCAACGGCACCATTACGACTTCGAAAACTACCGCCGTTTCGCCCCCAAATGGGCAGCATGACGGCCGCCAGACCGTTGCCGCTCCGCACAATATGCCGGAAAACTGCCCGCACATCGAAGACTGCCGGGACTGGAGTGGTCGTGTACGCTTGAGGTGTATCTGAACTCCCGCGTCGCTCGGCCCTCACCCGTATAGTTCATCCGAAAGGTATATGAACCAGGCATGTCTTACAGGCAACGCGTAACCCGCGCCGACGGCCGCGTCATTAATGTCGTCCAGCGCCGCGCGCATCTTTCTTACTGCCATGGCGCCTGCTGCTGCGGCCGCACAGATCGCGGCTATGCCGCCGTCCCGGTTGAAATCTACAAAGAGGAATGGCTCCGGCGCAAGCTGCGTAACACGGTCCACCTGACCAAAGGAGGCTGCCTCGGTCCCTGCCCTCTCGCCAACGTCGCCAGCCTCGAATTCGGCGGCCAGTCCGTTTTCTTCCACTCCGTTTCCCTGCCCTGGCAGGTGTGCCTCATCTTCGACTACATCGAAACCATGATTCGCGCCGACCGGTTCCTGCCGCCTCCGCCGGAACTCGCCGTCTTCACCTTCGATTTCTACGACTGGAAGGTGCGCCCCGGCCAGCCCGCCGAAGCCGCGCCTCTCGCTCCGGTCGATCCTGCGCTGATCGCCTTTCTCACGCACGCGGGAACGGATTTGATGACGCTCGACCGCGCGCGTCCCGATTTACCGCCCGGTCTCAACGTCCTTGGCATCGCGTTGGGCGCCATCGCCGGCGAGGAACAGATGCTGGCCACGCTGAACGGCGATCTCGCGCGCGCCGCGGTCGTTCTCTTACGAATCCACGGACGTGTGGAGTCCGTCCCCGCTCTCGATCTGCTGCGCCAGCGCTGCCGCGAGCGCGGACAGCGCCTGCTCTTCATCAGCGGCACAGGCGAGTTCGACCCGCAACTGGCCCAGGCGGGCGACGTTCCGCCGGACATCCTCCAGACCGTTACCAGCTACCTCTATTGCGGCGGCCCGGGAAACCTGATCGAGTGCCTCAAATTCCTCTCCGACCGATTGCTGCTCACCGGCTACGGCTATCGCGATCCCGTAGCCATGCCCGAACACGGAATCTATCTTCGCGACATCGAAAACGCGGACGCCGAAGATTGGAAACGACAAGCCGACCCCAAACGGCCGGTCGCTGCCATTCTCTTCTACCGCGCGCATCTGCTGAGCGGCAACACCGCGTTCATCGATGCCCTGGCCGACGCGCTTGCCGAACGCGGCGTAGAGCCCCTCTGCATCTTCACCTCCAGCCTCAAAGAGAATCAGCAAGGCGTCCCAGCCGCCTTTCGTTTCTTCCCCGTCAAACCGGACCTTCTGATCTCCACGCTCTCCTTCGCGCAAGGCGATGTGAACACGGGCGGCGTGACCGCGCCGGGCTGGAATGTCAGCGCGCTCGAACAACTCGACGTTCCGGTAATCCAGACCATGGCCGCAAGCGTCCCGCAGGCATCGTGGGAACTCTCGTCGCGCGGCTTGAGTCCGCTCGAAACCGCAATCAACGTCGCCATCCCCGAATTCGACGGCCGCATCATCACGGTCCCCATCTCTTTTAAAGAGCGCCAGGCGGGAAACGAAGGCCCGCTCTACACGCCGCATCCCGAAAGAATCTCGCGCGTAGCCGGTATCGCATCGCGTCTCGTTGCTCTTCGCCGCAAGTCGAACCGCGAGCGCCGCATCGCGTTCGTTCTCACCAATTCATCCGCCAAAGCGGCGCAGGTGGGAAATGCTGTTGGCCTCGATGTACCGGCCAGCCTGCTCAATCTCCTGCGCGCCATGCGCGGACGCGGCTATCAAATCAGCGAACTGCCGCCCGATAGCGACGCCATCTTTCACGAGCTGCTCTCACGCGGCTGCTATGACGAAAATCATCCGCTCGACCCCGCGCGCGCCGAAAAGTTCCCGGTCGAACGCTATCGGGACTGGTTCGACTCGCTTCCTGAAAACGTGAAGAAGCGCCTGATTCGTTCCTGGCAGGAACCCGGCCGCGATACGAAAGAGCCCTGGCGCGATGCGTTGCATTATCTTTTCGCCGCGCTCGAACTCCAAAATGTCGTCATCGCATTGCAGCCTCCGCGAGGCTACGGGATGAATCCGGACGCCATCTATCACACGCCCGACCTGCCGCCCACCCATCACTACGCCGCCTTCTATCGCTGGCTCGCAGCCCCGCCTGACGAAAACGGATGGGGCGCCGACGCGATCGTCCACGTCGGCAAACACGGCACGCTCGAATGGCTTCCCGGCAAAGGTGTTGGCCTCTCCGGAGAGTGTTTCCCGGACCTGCTTCTCGGCGATATCCCGCTGGTCTATCCGTTCATCATCAACGATCCCGGCGAAGGCAGCCAGGCGAAGCGTCGCGCCCACGCGGTAATCGTGGATCACCTGACGCCGCCCATGACGTTGGCCGACACCTACGGTCCGCTCGCCGAGTTGAGCCAGTTGGTCAACGAATACTATTCGCTCGAAAAGCTTGATCCCTCCAAACTACCGATCATTCAACGCAACATCTGGGATCTGATCGAAAAGACCAACCTCCGCGCCGACCTCGACCTCAAAACCATGCTCGCCGGCGATCACGGCGATCACAAGCACGAATGGGACGAACAGACCACCGCCGAAGGCGTCCCCGCCACGCTAGCGGAAATGAGCGGTAATGAGGTCGCGCACCTCATCGAAGATATCGACGGCTATCTCTGCGAGCTGGGCCTTGCACAGATTCGCGATGGCCTGCACATCTTTGCGCAGATGCCGCCATTGCCCGACATGCTGCGATCGCTCACGCGCCTGCCCAACGAAGGCGTTTCCGGGCTCCAGTCCGCGCTCGCAGCTCACTTCGGTTTCGCTCTGCCAGACCTCCTGGAAAATCCGGGACATCGTTTGGATGCCGCCACGCAGCTCAATCAGGCAATGTGTCATTCCAACGCGGACGTTCTGCGCGAACTCGATCATCTCGCGCTCACGCTCTTCACCGTGCTCGAGGAGCATGGCTTTCAGATCTCCGCCATTGAGGAATCGCAGACCGCGGTTCTGGGCCGCTCTTCGCGGGACATCACGGCGGTGCTTGAATACGTCTGCACGCGCATCGTACCGAACCTGGAACGAGTCGACGAAGAAGTGGCCAATGCCCTGAACGCGCTCGAAGGCCGTTACGTTCCTGCCGGTCCCGCGGGTGCGCCCACGCGAGGCATGGCGAATATTCTCCCGACCGGACGCAACTTCTATGCGGTCGATCCGCGCGCGCTTCCTTACGCCGCCGCCTGGCAGGTGGGCGAGCAACTGGCTTATGAAACTCTCGCGCGCTACCTCAAGGAGACCGGCGCATATCCGGAGATGGTTGGACTGAGTCTCTGGGGAACCTCGCAGATGCGTACCCAGGGCGATGATGTCGCTGAAGCGCTGTCATTTCTCGGCGTCAAGCCGGTATGGAATCCGCAATCGCGCCGCATCGATGGCGTGGAGGCGATTCCGTTAACAGACCTGCACCGCCCCCGCATCGACGTAACACTCCGCATCAGCGGCTTCTTCCGCGATGCCTTCCCTCACCTCATCACGCTTCTCGATGACGCCGTTCGTCTCGTCGTCTCGCTCGACGAACCGCTCGATCGTAACTTCCCGCGCAAACACTACCTGGCCGAGATGGAAATGAGGACGGAAACCATGCGCGGCCAGTCCATCGAAGAAGCCGAAGAGCAGTCGCTCTTTCGAATCTTCGGAACAAAGCCAGGCTCCTACGGCGCGGGTCTTTCGCAGCTTATCGATACCGGAAACTGGAACAGTGCGGACGATCTCGGCAAGGTCTATCTGGAGTGGGGCGGTTACGCATACGGCCGCAATACCTATGGAAGCGATGCCCGCGCCATATTTGCCGATCGCCTGCGAACCGTGCAGGTGGCGCTCCATAATCAGGACAACCGCGAGCACGACATCTTCGATTCCGACGACTACTATCAATTTCACGGCGGCATGGTAGCCACTATCCGCAGTCTCACCGGTGAACGGCCCAAAGTGTACTTCGGCGACTCTTCCCGTCCTGAGTCCAGTCGCGTTCGTGATCTCAGAGAAGAGGCCCTTCGCGTCTACCGCAGCCGTGTGGTCAATCCGAAATGGATCGAAAGCATCCAGCGTCACGGCTATAAGGGTGGCCTCGAACTCACCGCTACAGTCGACTACATCTTCGGCTTCGACGCCGCCGCGGAGATCGCGCCCGACTTCATGTATGAAGGTCTCGCGGAACACTATGCCCTGGACGAAAACATGAAGCGGTTTCTGGAGCGCTCCAACCCCTGGGCTCTCAGCGACAGCGCGAACCGGTCGAGCAACTGCGGCCGCAAGGCGCCCTCTTCCATGTTCATGCTGGCGAGCAATACGAAACGCGCGTCCGCGGCGGCGCTCAGGCCGTCGCGTTCGGTGTAGTGACGGCCGCTGGCTGCGACGTCGAGCAGCGCATCAGTAAGAGCGTCGGTCAGGAGGTTTACTTCGTCGATGTAGAGCACGCCGCCATGAGCTTCATGGATGAGCCCGCGCTTTAAACGCGCC
>Ga0206810_1088_pt1 | contig 14115 bp, 9 predicted proteins | sample Alteio_BWOrgCont_56_FD_152889 | JGI IMG/M metagenome (GOLD analysis project Ga0206810, IMG submission 152889) | Enriched cells from forest soil in Barre Woods Harvard Forest LTER site, Petersham, Massachusetts, United States -... | ecosystem: Environmental > Terrestrial > Soil > Temperate forest > O...
CCAGACCGAGCATGATTCCGGATTTGGTTGTAAATCCCTTTTCTTTGGCTTTTTTTAGCAAGTCAAGGCTGCGTTGGAATGTGGCTTGCGGTCGAACTTGTGGATATAGACGCGGTACCGTTTCAATATTGTGATTAACAATATCCGGACCGGCGGAGAGCACCGTATTTAGTGCTAGCCAGTTGCCGCCAAAATCCGGGATTAATACTTCAATTTTAGTGAAAGCATTTAGATCTTTTATTTCTTTAATTGTCTGAGCCCATATATCGGCGCCCCCGTCTTTTAATTCATCACGATTGACAGAAGTGATTACAACATAATTGAGATTCATATTTTTTACGGCCATGGCAACACGTTTAGGCTCATCAAGATCCAGTTCGCTTGGTTTGCCGGTTTGTACATTGCAAAATCCACAACTGCGAGTACAGATATTGCCCAAAATCATAAAAGTGGCTGTGCCGGCGCTCCAGCATTCGCCCCGATTAGGACATGCGGCTGATTCACAGACAGTATGCAAATTATTTTGATCTACAATTGCCTTGGTTTCTTGATAACGACTACCGGTTGGTAGCTTTACTTTTAACCAAGCTGGTTTGTTTGCATGCAATGTTTTATTTTGATTCAGACTTTCTCGCATATTTAATAATTATCCGCTGGATGGAATATTCATAACCAACTCATATATACTGGTTGAATTCGATTTTTTAGTGGTTGGGCAAATCATTGCTCTTTGTGGCATACTTTCTATTATCATTTAAATTCTGATAGAAATACCTTGAGAGTTGGGAAATGGCATAATAATTACTGCCTGAATACCAATTGTGTGAAAATGCCTAGAACGCCCATTAAACTTCCTGAACATGTTGAGTATTTATCTATACTTGATGAAAATGCCAAGCTCGATCAGTCCTTGGAGCCGCCTCTAGGAGCTGATCAACTGAAAACATTGTATAAATATATGCTTACGGCTAGACGTACCGATGAGCGTATGTTGATTATGCAACGCCAGGGCAGGCTGGCCACTTTTCCGCAATCTTCCGGGCATGAGGCTGTGAGTTTGGGGGCAGCATTTGCCATTGATAAAAATGATTGGTTTGTCCCTTATTATCGAGAATTGGCGGGCATGCTTTATAGAGGCTGGCCATTAGAAAACATTTTACTTTATTGGAACGGCTTTGAAGAAGGGGCATCTGTGCCGCTGGGAGTAAATGATCTACCCTATTGCGTGCCTATTGCTTCTCAGCTTTTGCACGCAGTTGGCATTGGTATGGCCATCAATATTAAAGGCACAAAGCAAGCAGTTTTAACCTTTTTTGGTGATGGCGCTTCATCGGAAGGCGATTGTCATGAAGCAATGAATTTTGCTAGTGTTTTTGCGGCACCGGTAGTTTTTATGTGTCTGAACAATCAATACGCAATCTCTGTGCCTGTTAGCCATCAGCTGAAATCTGAAACTATCGCTCAAAGAGCCATTGCTTACGGTATGGACGGCATACGCGTTGATGGTAACGATATTCTCGCTGTTTATGTGGCCACAAAAGAAGCTGTCGAGAAGGCAAAAAATGGTGGTGGACCAACCTTGATCGAAGCCTTAACTTATCGCTTGACACCACATACCACGGCTGATGATCCCAAACGTTATCGCAGTGAAGAAGAAGTGGCAGTCTGGCAGGACAGAGAGCCAATGAAAAGATTTAAAACTTATTTATACGACAAAAAAATCTTATCGTCATCTGAAGAGGCGCAGATGGAGGAAGAGATCGATCGAGAAATAAAATTAGCCGTGGAAAGAGAAGAAAAGCTAGCCAAAGGCAAAGAATTAAATGATCCCATGCATATCTTCGATTATCTTTACGCCGAGGTGCCGGCATGTTTACAGCGCCAAAAAGACGAGTTGTTGGAATATTTGAACAGTGCAAAAGGAAAGTAAGCTATGCCGGAGATGAATATGGCTAAGGCAATAAACCTGGCACTCCATGAAGCCATGGCAGCAGATGAGCGTGTAGTTATGCTTGGAGAAGATATCGGTTCTGATGAAGGCGTTTTTCGGATCACGGAAGGTTTGTTGGCGAAGTACGGAGCCAAGCGTATAATTGATACCCCCCTGGCTGAGTCGGCAATAGTTGGTACGGCTATCGGTATGGCCATCTATGGTTTGAAGCCAATTTGTGAAATTCAGTTTGCCGGTTTTGACTATTACAATTATCATCAATTAGAAAATCATGCTGCCCGTTTTCGCAACCGCACTAGAGGAAGAATTACTATTCCTATGGTACTGCGCGCGCCATGTGGTGGTGGTATCAGGGCAACCGAGCATCACTCTGAAAGCCGGGAAGCTATTTATGCCCACACGCCGGGGTTGAAATTAGTTATTCCCTCAGGACCCCGAAATGCTAGAGCATTATTGCATAGCGCTATTGCCGATCCTGATCCTGTTATTTACTACGAGCCAAAAGCGATTTATCGTTTGTTTAAAGAAGAAGTACCAGAGGCAATCGAAATGATTCCGCTTGGACAGGCGCATATAGTTCGTCAGGGAAAAGATATTTCGCTTATTTCTTATGGCGCCAGTCTCCAGGCAGCTATTGAAGCAGCGGAAATCCTGCAGGCAGAAAGCAGTGTCAGCTGTGAGGTGATTGACCTGCTCAGCCTCACACCTCTCGATACGGACACTATAATTAATTCAGTAAAAAAAACAGGGCGAGCGGTGATAGTGCATGAGGGACCACGCACATGCGGTATTGCCGCCGAAGTCAGCGCTCAAATTAGCGAGTATGCCTTGTTCTCTCTGGAAGCGCCAATAAAGCGTGTAACGGGCTACGATATACCGATGCCTTATTTTTCCAAAGAACGATATTATTTACCTGATGCTGGTAAAGTTGTTATGGCTTGTCATTCTATCCTGAATTGATCAATGTCTTGCCGCCTAATGATTTTGCAACCGGAGAACAACAACTGATGACATTTGACTTTAAATTGCCGGATCTAGGAGAAGGTATTCGCGAAGCCGAGGTTTTAAGCGTAAAAGTTGTTGAAGGGCAGACCATAGCCGAAGACGCGCCGTTACTGGAAGTCGAGACGGATAAAGCGGTGGTGGAGATACCATCGCCGGTGGCGGGAATGGTGCTCAAAATTTATGTCCAAGCCGGTCAAACCGTTGCTGTTGGTACGGTCATGGTTTCAATCCAAAATGATGGCGACAATGCTCCACGGCAACTAGAGGGACCGCCCCGACCGGAGTCGCTTATCGTTGCTCCTGCCCGCCCCCGGTCTGAGTCTAAAGCAGAGGAATCTTCTCGACAAACAGAAGCGGTATCTGCGCAGGACGTAATTGCAACACCGGCAACACGTCAATTAGCCAGGGAACTGAAAATCGATTTACATTTTGTCCCTGGCACTGGCCCGGGTGGAAAGATATCCAAAGAAGATCTGCTTGCCTATGCCGAGAGCCAAAAGGACGTGAAATCGAAGACTGTTGATCAGCAAGTTGATTCTAACGATCGCGGACCGCAAGTACTACCAGATTTTAAAAAATATGGCGAAATTGAACGTGTACCTATGAAGTCTGTCCGTCGTAAAACGGCTGAATTAATGGCATTGAGTTGGGCTAAGATTCCGCATGTCACCCATTGTGACGAAGCAAATATTACAAAATTAGAACAGCTAAGACTGAAGCACGAAGCCTATATAAAAGAAAAAGGAGGCAAGCTGACGATAACTGTATTGGTTGTTAAAGCTGTGTCTCTGGCTTTACAGCAATATCCCCAATTTAATTCTAGTTTTGATGAGAGCACGGAAGAGATTATTATCAAGCGCTATTATAATATTGGCTTGGCTGTGGCTACCGAACGAGGATTAATTGTGCCGGTGATTGCCGCCGTGGACAAAAAAAATATTCTTGAGTTATCGATTGAAATCAATCGCCTGGTAGATAAGACACGCAATGGCAAGGTAGAACTGGGCGAATTGCAGGCAGGAACGTTTACCATTACCAATATTGGTACTATTTCCGGCACTAGTGCTACACCAATCATTCATTATCCGGAGGCGGCAATACTGGCTGTGATGCGGGCAAAAGAAAGAGCAGTTGTGCGAAACGGAAGTATAGAATCTGGTTTGATTATGCCGTTATCGCTCGCTTTTGACCATCGGTTGACTGATGGTGCCGAAGCCGCTCGTTTTGTCGGAACAATTGTGAAAATGTTGGAAGAACCGGCAAAATTGCTTTCTAAGGCAGAGCTTGGGATGTAACTGGAGGCATTCATATATGGTAATGGGTGATACAACTCAACAAATTGATTTGGCTGTTATTGGCGGAGGTCCGGGAGGATATACTGCCGCTCTCAGAGCTGCGCAGCTCGGGATCAAAACTATATTAATTGATGAGGAATCCAAACTTGGCGGAACCTGTTTGCGAGAAGGTTGTATTCCTTCCAAAGCATTGCTCCATGCTGCGGAGGTGATTGGACTGGCTGAACATGCCACTGCATATGGTGTAAGTTTCGATAAGCCACGATTGGATCTTGATAAATTGCGTTTTTGGAAAGAAGAGATAATTACCAAATTGGCACAAGGAATTTCTGGTCTGTGCAAGAGTGGCAAGGTGGAGGTTATTACCGGTCAAGCTAAATTTCTTGACGAACGCACAATATCGGTTAATCGTCAGGAAGAAGGACCACTACAAATCAAGTTTAAAAATGCCATTATCGCCACGGGTTCAACCATTATTAAGCTACCTAAGCTTTTCAAACGTGCCCAAGACCAAAATAGTAAGCGTATTCTAGATTCGCGTTCAGCACTGAAATTGCCGGAAGTCCCAGGCAATCTGCTCATTGTTGGCGGTGGTTACATCGGGCTTGAATTGGGAACCGTATATGCTGCTTTAGGCAGCGCTGTGACTGTTGTCGAAATGACTGGCGGACTTTTGCCAGGAGTAGATCGCGATTTGGTCAAGCCATTAGCCAATCATTTGAATGATATTTTTAAGAATATATTCTTGAACACCAGCGTATTGTCTTTGGAAGATACGGGTGACGGAATTGCTTGCGAATTGGCGACGGAACAGCCATCAGCGATTACAAAGTTTGACTATGCTTTGATTGCCATTGGCCGCAAACCCAATAGTGAAAATTTAGGTTTGGAAAATACGGCGGTAGAATTGGATTCTTCGGGTTTTATCAAAGTAGATGAATTCTGTCATACCGGTGATAAAAGAATTATGGCCATTGGCGATGTTAGCGGGCAGCCTATGCTGGCCCATAGAGCTATGCGTCAAGGGCATGTGGCGGCTGAGGTTATAGCTGGACTGCCATCTGCGTTTGATAATATGGCTATACCAGCCGTGGTCTATACTCAGCCGGAAATCGCTTGGTGTGGGCTGACTGAAACGGAAGCAAAAGCAAAAGACTATAAAGTAGAAGTAGCCAAGTTTCCTTGGACTGCATCCGGCAGAGCCTTAACTTTAGCCGAGCCGATCGGCTTAACCAAGATAATTTATGATCCCGAAAATATGCTTGTAAAAGGAGTTGGCATAGTAGGAGCAAGAGCAGGCGACCTCATTGCAGAAGCCGTACTGGCCATAGAATCTGGACTGGTTTTGGAAGATCTAGCCAGGGCAATTCATCCTCACCCAAGCCTTTCTGAAACAGTTGGCGAAGCAGCCATGACGGGCTTAAACAGGCAGGCTCGCCGATCTAGCAATAAAGACTAAACATCCCAACCCGTTTATTATTTGAAGAAGAAATCATGATTAGCTTCCGACTATTGCTGGAATAATTATTTTAATGCGTAACCGCTTTCTACGGAGAAGGTTATAATTTAATGATTGAAAGCCGGGCTTGATTGTTTTCAGCAATGGGCATAAAAACTTGGTTGATAATTCCTATATATAGCACTAGAAAAATGAAAAATTCTGCGTATCGTAAGTAATCATGGTTGAAGACTCCGGTAATAATCTGGAAGAGATTGGCACAGCTGCTCATTTGATGATGGAAGCAGTTGACAAAGCAAGTCAGGAACTTGAAACAACGGTCAAGTCCTGCACTGAGCGGCTGCAGTTCTTTAGCGAGACTCTCAGCAACAATTTTGCCAGCCAGTTGACAAGGTTGACTGACAAGGCGCTTAGAGCGGACTCTAGAAGTAGTGCAGAATTGCAGGCGCGCAAAGAAGATTTTGCTGAACGATTGGCTGAGCTTGAACAATCAGAAATAAATAGGCTTTTTCAAGCTAGTAAAGAGGTTAGGCAGGAAATAAATGTTTCTTTGCAGAGGGCAGTGACGGTGATATCGCAGCTGGTGGAGGAACAGGCCAAGACATTGCTTCCGATTGCTCGCAGTAGGCACGAGAGCTTCGCCAATTTATGCAAAACAGAAACCGTGTCTATGCAACAGTTTGTAGCCGATGGCAAAAGCCGCCTCAGTGAAAAAGAGTCTGGCTTTGAAAAAAACCTTTCCCAAAAAGTTGGCGATTTTGAGTCCGCCGCAAAAAATATTCTTGAGGAAACCAAGGAAAAGCTTTCTGAGAAAATAAAAATCGATTTAGAAGATCTTGGTGAGAAGGTTAGTCAGTCTAAAGCGGAATTACGTAAATTTATATCGAGTAGCGATGATGAGTTGGAGCAAAAAGTTAAGGCTGGTAGTCTTTCATTGACTGCCGCCGGTAGCAGGGTGACTAAACGTCTAGTGGATCAGGTCGATAATTGGCGACAAGAAATGACTCGTCTCTCCGAGAATTTCCATCAAGGCTTGAATGCTGAAAAGGATTCTTTTGATCAAATTCACACCGACAGGACAGAGCGTCAGGTCCAAGAAATCAAGTCCGAAATCAAAGCTATTGCTGCGGAAGCACAATATCGTCTATCGGCCAGTCATAAGCTTTTTCATGGATCTCTAGAGCGGCTAGAGGGTAAATATTATGAAAGACTGGAGAGACTTCTTACTCAATTTGAAGCGGCAGTCGCTCAGGAAAATAGAATATTAGCTGGTATAAGTGCTATTCGCTCCGAATCTCAAGCCAGCCATGAGTTGAAAGACCTGCTAAATACTCGCCTAAAGGCGCGGGGATTGGAAATAGTCAAGGCTTTTAAGCGACAGGTAGAATTGTTCGATCTCGAACACGCTCGCTATTCAGCTAGCTGCAATGAGCGCATCGAAGGTGTTTGCGCATCTGCGAATGATTTGTTGGAGCAACAATGCAAGGCTATGAACACTGAGGTGGAAAGAGCATTGAGGGGCTTTCGGGTTGAGTTGGCACAACTTAACTTGCAATTACCTCAGATAAAAGATGCCGGCCATGCGGCTGCTTTGGCGGTTATGGCATACAAGCGAGCCCGAATGTCTATATAAGCGCGGATTGGTACATGAATATTCTCAGCTAAATTGGTAAACTGGAATTATAAATCGAGTTGAGTGGGGAATTAAAAGATGACTTTGGCCGGTAGAAAATTTTCAGACATTTATGATAGTGGTGAAAAAACACTGGCTGAATTGGAAGAGCAGGCAACTGGCAAATTCAAGCAGGTTAGAGAGGAACATACTGGCGGATTAAAGCAGTCTGCTGAGAAGTCTTCGCAATCCTTGGAAGACAAATCCAACCTTTTGCAATCAGAATTAAAGCAATTTGTGGATGCCAGTTTGAAAAGGCTACAAGACGCCGTAACGGCAGAAGCAAGTCAAAATCAGGCATTTACTAATAGTTTAGTAACTGAGTTAAATGTCCGAACTGAACAAATGAAAACGAAGCTGTCCGCTTTATGTCAATCGCACCAGGAAAATGTTGATTTTGCCTCCGGTGTTGCTTGTGAAGATTATGCGAGCAGTGTCGAAACCGCCCGGATAGATATGGAAGGAAGCACTTCTCAGGCGCTCCAAGGTTTAGCTGCGCACGAACGAAAAATGTCGGACAGTCTTCAGCAAACTTTTGAGCAGTCTCTGTGGCGAGTGAGGGTAGATGCCAAAGAAGGTGGTGATACTTTTTTGATAGTATCGAAGGAGCAAGCGGAGGCAGTCAGTTTACACTCGTTATCACTCGTTCAAACGCTATTGACGAATGGCCAAAGTAAAATCAAAGAAATGGAAACATATGTTGAGCAAGTGGGGCAGGAAATCGAATCATCAATTCGCACTTTGCTCGATACGGCTAACAGTCATGCCGCTGTTGTAGAAAAACAAGTGAACGAGCAGCACAATGGATTGGCAGGCGGTTACCTGCAGAGTGCGGACACCCGTCTCAGTGATTTTGCTGATGAACTGAGTGTTTTGCATGATACCACCACGGAGGAATTGGTGAAAGAAACCGATCAACTATCTTCGCAGTTACTTTCAGGCTCTGCAAAAGTCCAGGAAGAACTGCGCAGTCGGTGTGATCAAGCTGTAAAAACTGTGAACGGTTCGTTTAATACTTTTAAACTAAGATTGGAAGAGCATTTACAGTTGAGTAGAGGTCAGAAACAAGCTTTAGAAAAAGATAAAAATAGGATACTGGTCGCAGTCCAAAATGAGTTGTTGTCTATTCAGGACTCCTTTTCTAAAAAAATTATAGCTTCACTTAACGAAGCCAAACTAGGACTGGATGAAATGACTGAATCTGTGGAGAAGAAGATAGTGTCAGCCGTAGAATCATGTAATCAGCAAATAAGCGCCAGCGCTACCTCCATTCAAAAACAGATTAATGATGATTTGGAAAAATTTTTGGAATCACTTTCCACTCATCACAAAGCTGCACTTGCGGAGATTTGCACTTCTGCTCAGGGGAATCTGCCAGTGGCGAGTTCAATCGCCAAAGAAGAGAAGCCTACCGAATCTCAAGAGACGTTGTTCTCGACAGTTTCGAATATGCCTGAACCAAATAAGTATAACGCTAGCGCGAGAATAAATGAAAACGAACCCGTAAAAGAATATCAAACCAGTGTGAATGTTGACCTGGATCCCACCGGCGAGTCTGATACGGACGGGGAATCAACAATCAGGCAAAACAAGACGACGCGGCGCAATCGAAAACTTAAAAATGAAGAGATAGGAAACGAGGATACGGGGAAATAAGGGATTTAACGGTTCAAATATGCATTCACTGGTACGCCAACATCATATTCGATTAGATGATCTGCGCAGTTTTCTACGCAGCTATGGACACTCCTCGGAAATCACTGCCGAGGAGTGGTCTAAGACGGCAAGCGCCAATTTGCAATCGGGTAGTTTGATTTTTATACTTGAGCCTACTGTGCCACCATTAGGCTTAACATCGTTTGTTCGTAAAGACGATGATCAGAATTTTCGAGTGAGCGAGCTGGCGATGATTGTGCGCTTAGAAGAGAATAAATCAATGGTTCTAAGTATCAATGCTACGACCTACGAATTGCGTTTTCTTGATGCCCTACTTGAAGAAAAAGCAAAAAAGGCAGTAGTTGAGCATCGAAAATTTTCTTTTGTCGTCGCTCAGCCGGCGGCGCCACTAGCTAAAAGCACAATTCACACTATCGAACAATTGGCAAATCGTTATGCTCAGGGAGGCACCCGGCGCGAGTTCATGTCCGGAAATGCCAATGCTGATGATGAACCGGCAATCGCTCTCTTATCTGCTTGTGGTGTGCATCTGCACGTGCCTGATTCAAACAAGCAACCTATTGATCTGGGAGCAATTTGTCATTTGCTTTTTTCACCCGAGAGCATGCAAGCAGACAGTAGCAGAACCGAGTTGAAAGCTAATTTTATTCCTTTACTAAATACCTCACAGTCTCAAGGAGAGTCGGATCAAGAAAATTTGCCGTCAGTAGCCTTATCTACGGATGCGTATAATAAAGCTAGCCTATCTGGTGGACAAATACCGGTGCCTATATTTGATCAAAATTCCCTTAAAGCGGTTCTTAATAGTGGAACGCAGCCGGTAAGCGAAAGCAAAGAAAACGATTTTAGCGTTTTGCAGAGCTGGGGTGAAATCCCGGAACCAAAGAATTCTGTAGGTGATTCTTCTTTGTTGAAGAGACTAACAAGCGGATTGGATAAGAAAAAAGCAGTTAATGCATTGGACATGGATATCAATTCTGCAATGCCGGATGCCGAGATACCAGCTAATTTGCCAAGCAATTTACCAACTAATTTACCAAGCGATGAGGAACGAATGGCGGTTGCACAGGCGGACCAGGTTAATGCTGATGATGATGTTTACCAGCATCTTTCCCAAGCCATTACTGGACTTTTAGATGGACAAACGACAGCAGCTCAGCCAACAGGATCAAATCAGTCGGCAGGGCAGAAGATCGAACCGAATAAATGGGTGGCTGCCCAGATCGAGGCCCAAAGGCAGGGTATTGAGCAAAGTCTAGAACAGAACAAAGAACAAAGCAAAGAACAAAGCAAAGAACAAAGCAAAGAACAAAGCAGAGAACAAAGCAAAAGCTCGGATCCTCGTAACTGGCCATCCGTGCGGTCTTTTGAAAATCTTTCTGCCTTACCGGATAGCGCCACATGGACTGAGGCTTCGCATCCTGCTCAAGCGGAATCTTCACCACTTCTCATTTCGGAATTGCTTGTTGATCAAGGCACTGTCCACATAGATAAACACGAAGAAGTAGCATCAGAAAATCAGCCAAATCTTGAGCCGGATAATGTTATTAAACCAGTTGTGTTTGCTTCTGCGGATATAGTGCCGGCTAAGCTGGATGACTTCCAGGAGCCAAAAGTGGTCATGAATGAAATGGCCTCTCTAATGAACAAATTGGAATCCCAAGTAGCCAGGGCTGCAAAAAAACTGTCTGCTAGTGCTAGTGAAATTGAACAGCGATTGACAGCTGATTTGGACGCAATGCTAGAAGCGGTCACTCAGGAAGGCAAAGATGCTGAGGCGAAGCTGGTTATCCACGGCGATTCTTTGTCCAAACAGTTTGAATCATTGTTTGATAGTTTGAAAGCTGAACTTGCAGAAAAGGCGGCTTCCGGGCGTCAAAGTATAAAAAATAGTTTTGCTGAACATCAAGAACGAATCGAGAATAGACAAAGTGAATTGCATGATTCTTTAGAAAAAGAATTTAGGCAAACCCAAGACCAATCTGGAAAATTTATCCAGGATCAAGAAAAACATTTCAAACAATTGGTGGACGAAGAAAGAGAATCGTTATCGAATCGGCTTGATTTGATTAACAAAGATATAGAAAAAACAGCTGAACATCTCATAGAGAGCTTGTCGGGGAAGTTTTCTCACTTCAAAGAACGAGTTGATGAAGAAGTGCTAGTCCTAATTAATACTGTTGATCACAATATGAGTGTGCTGAGCAAGGACATTGACCTAGCTAGGGTGCATGGCTTGGATAAGCTAAAAAAAGAAAAAGGTGACTTCTTAGCTAGTTTGGAAAATTTGGTGATGTCTACCGAAACCGCTCTCTCTCGTCAAATCCGTGCTGCGCAAATGGAGTTTTTTCTTCCCCGACTTAAAGAGCGCAAGCAGGCTATCGAATCTAAGATTCAAGAGATGATGCAAACTTTCGCCGAGCAAGCTCTCAGCCAAGCCCAATCCCAATTAGAGGGACTGGAAAGCAGCCTTAGCGTCGCCCGACAACAACTTAAGGATCTGATCGATGAGTGTCTGTCTAAGCTAGACCTAGTCGGTCGTGATCAACAAACCGGGCTGGAGGAAATATTTAAACCGGCTGCTCAGTCTATGGAGCAGAATACTGAGCTCGTTCTCCAACTACTTAAGCAGGGCGCCCAAGAAATTTCAGAGGGTGAAGAAATCTGTAAGAAGCTGGCCGAAAGTTACAGTCTGGATGGCGATCCTGCTCTAACTAACTTGCGCCAGAATGTTGACAGCGAAGTGGAGGCTCTCAAAGCACAACTGAGGAGCGAATTAGAGCTGGCGTTAGACAGTCATTGCGCCAAATTGGAAGAATTAAGCACTGGTCATCACGCTCGCGTTAGCGCTAAGCGCAGCGAGTTAGCCCAACACGTTCGTTTTGCCTCGGAGCAAGGGCTGCAGCGTATCCGGTCTGCCATTCATGATGCTTATACAGCCATACAAGCCGAACGCGAAAAATATATGTAATTGATTTCGCCTGCCTGAGTTTGTCCGGCTTGGATTGCGTAATTTAGATGTAATTACTTTTAATTTAGTCTGATAAAAATAATCATTGGCTCGGTTAACAGTAGACGCTATAAGGGCATACTGAATGGCAGAGGCCCCGTTTTAGCGAAATTAAGATCGTCAAAAGGTGATACCCTGGATAGCTTTGCATATCATTTTCAACCACCTCTTGACTTGGCTCAATTTATTGCTGAGCAAGACGAGTTAGATTGGGACACTGAATCTGGCGATGTTTTTCTTTATCATGGTACGAACTGTTACCGCCGTTGGGAGATTAAACGCTGTGGGATGATTGAGCCCGGGCGTAGTAATTACAGCTTTTTTTGTACAAAGCCTGGTACGGCTCTGACTTACGGGCGTGCTTCTTGCTTGCGTGACATGGCTAATTGCAGCGTTAATTCTTTAATTGGCGAACCGGTTGTACTTAAGGTTCGTTTTAATAAACGCATTTGGTTGCAGGTAGATTTTTGGCAGGCAGTTAACCCCGGCAACCTTGATGAAAAGGGAAATCTTTCTCTGGCGGTGCTGGGTCCTATTTCTACCGATTTTATAGCCGATGTTTTATTCTGCTGTCATGGACGGCGGCTGCGTTCTGGTTCGGGAACGATAAATTATTTGAACGATCAGGCTCTGTTTAACAGTATTCAGCTATTGCGGGAAAAACTAATTCAACGCCGACCAGACACCTGGGCGCTGAGGCATTTGGGTGTATTCAGCCAGAATGTCAGCACGCGGTTAACTGGTGGTATGGTGCCAGAATTAACTTGTGCAGATAATCTAAGACGGCTAAGACAAGTGCGAGCTTAGGATCTAATTAACTCCGGTGGGGATAGAAGTCCGAACTGTCACTGGCTCCAGTTGAGATTGCTCAATAGCGATCTCATTATTGGTGCTTACCGCATTACTGGTCATGCTAGTTTTGGCTCTAACAGGCGATAATGCAGGCGTTTTTATTGGTTTGATAATCATATCAGCCAGACCAAGCCTTTCTAAAAGCCAGATGGTATACCAGGTGAGGTCTACCTCGTACCATTTAAAACCGTGTCGAGCTGATTTTGGAATAGCATGGTGATTATTGTGCCAACCTTCACCCAGAGCGAGAATACCCACCCACCAGACATTGCGACTCAAGTCTTTTGTTTCATAACTACGATAGCCCTGACTTTGCATATGGCAAAAAGTATTGACGAACTGAGTGCTCCAAAAAGAGCCGAACGTAGCAAATAAATTTGCTAGAAGCGGTATCCAACCGAGAGTAAAGAGAATGATCAGGCGAAAGACAATGCATGACGCCAAGCATAATTGTGCTTGGGTGGCATCGTGACTGGTGCCCAACAGGGCAAACACTTTGTCTGACATTAAATCTTGTGTCTGACCATGCAACTCTTCATTAGTTTGATAATCTTCCGCCTGAAACATCCATTCATAAAGGGCATGCTTAAAGCCATTTGTTGGTGTATGCGGATCTCCTTCCAAATCGGATTTTTGGTGATGCAAGCGATGCATACCTACCCAAGGAATGGGCGCACCCATCAAACCCAAATAGCCGCCGGATACAATAAAATATTTCAGCCAAAGCGGTACTTTTAAGGACTTATGGGTTAAAAGGCGATGATAGCCCAACGTTGTGCCCAGCCCATGATATAGATAAAAGACCAAAAACCAGACAACAAAAGATAAAACTGCCTGGGCAATAGAACTATGAAATATCGCCACGCGCAAAACCCTCGTAAAGACAAATACTGATCAACACAAAAAATCAGCAAGATCGCTTATTTGGTTCAATTAAACCGATTTGCTGATCAGTTATAAAACGCCATTCTATACCATACTGCCGTTCTGCGCCATAATTGATCAGTTTCGTGTTCATTATCCGGTACGTTTAGGGCTTACTGCTCAAGTTTGGCTGCAATAATAATATATGTTAGCCCTATTCTGAAGAACTGGCGTGGACAGGTACTAAGCTGGTTTAATATATTCTTGATTACCCCGATAGTTAATTTCTTTGTTTTCAGTCCTGGTTTTTCAGGCTGATACAATGATAGT
>Ga0206810_1080_pt1 | contig 13923 bp, 15 predicted proteins | sample Alteio_BWOrgCont_56_FD_152889 | JGI IMG/M metagenome (GOLD analysis project Ga0206810, IMG submission 152889) | Enriched cells from forest soil in Barre Woods Harvard Forest LTER site, Petersham, Massachusetts, United States -... | ecosystem: Environmental > Terrestrial > Soil > Temperate forest >...
ATCCGTCTGCTTTGTGAAACTGCTCCTGAAGCTGCGCCTGTTGTTCCGGCGGTTGCCGGCCTCGACTGTGTGGTTTCAACCGGCGATTGGCGGATTGTTCGTGGGACTTCTCGGGTGGTTTGTGCCGGAGGTTCTGGGTGTCGGATACGACTATGTGGACCGCGCACTGGGAGGAGAGATTCCGATAAAAACTGTCGCCATGATGGCCGTGCTGAAGATTATCGCCACGCCGATGTGTTATTCATCCGGCAATGCGGGAGGCATATTCGGACCCAGTCTTTTTATCGGCGCGATGATCGGGGCAGCGACCGGCGGCGTGGCGCATTCGTTGCTTCCGGGCCTTACAGCGGCTCCCGGGGCGTACGCTCTGGTGGGTATGGGCGCTGCGTTCGCCGGCATCGTCCGCACTCCGATGACTTCAGTGATCATGATTTTCGAGATGACTCGCGATTACGCGATCATCGTCCCGCTGATGATTGCCAACATGATCGCCTTCGTCATTTCGCGGCAACTTCAGCCCGAGCCGATTTATGAGGCGCTTGCCTTGCAGGAGGGTGTTTACCTCCCGACCGCTGAATCCCGCGAAGAACTCGCCGGCCCGAACGTGGGCGAGATCATGAATTCCGATACGCAACTCCTTGCCATGGAAACCGACATGGCTGCGGCGAAGCTTTTTCTGGACGCCCGAAAATGCAATTCGTGGCCGGCCGGCGAACAGAAGCGTATCCGTGGCTTGATCACCAGACGTGACATCGAGACTGCGGGGCCCCAGGCGAGGATGGTTCGCGATCTCATCAAAGGGGCCCAGTCATATCCTTACGTGTACACCGACCATCCGGTCAGCTACGCACTCGAGCGTATGCGCGACGGGAACGTCGACGTTCTGCCCGTGGTGAGCCGAGCCAATATTTACGAAATGTGCGGGGTTATCACCCTTACCCGAATTCTCGAGGAGTTCGGCATCGCGGAGCTCTCCGGTAAGGGCTACGCGCCGGCCCGCAGTGAGGCAGAATGAAGTCCAGTCTGACAGGCGCGGTAATTGGGATTGTCGCGTTGATTATCGGTCTGACTGCGCTCGATCAGTTTCTGGCGAAAGTGGAGTCTTCCGAGTTGCACAGCACGGCGGAGCGGTCTTACACCCAGGGCACACGTCTGATTCGAGAGGGAAAGGCTGCGGAAGCGGTCGACCGGTTCAGAAGCGCGTATGCGATCGAACGCGACAATCGCGAATATGAACTGGCGCTGATCGCTGCATTGATAGACATCGGAAATACCCCTGAAGCGGGCATGCTGATGGACGAGGTTCTCATTCGCGACCCTAACGATGGCCGCACGAATCTGACAGCGGCTCGTCTGATGGTGAAAGAGGGAAAGATCGCGGATGCCGAGGCGTACTATCATCGCGCGATTTACGGCGAATGGCCTGATAACCCGGCCGCGAACCCGCAGGCGGTCCGGATGGAGCTGATCGATCTGCTCTCGAAGCGTGGAAAGAAACAGGAATTGCTGGCCGAACTGATTTCACTCGAAGCCGAGGCGGGGAAAGATCCCGAAATTCAAAAGCGCCTCGCAAAGTTGTTTCTGTCGGTGGATTCCCCAGCGCGTGCAGCAAGCATTTATCAGACGATGGTGGCGAGAAATCCGGAGGACGTCGATGCTTACGAAGGGCTGGGGCAGGCCGAACTGGAGCAGGGAGAGTATCCGGCCGCGCACACGGCTTTCGACCAGGCCTTTCGGCGCGATCCGGATAACGCGTCGATTCGCTCGCATTTGCAAACTCTGAACACCGTCGTGGAGCTCGATCCCACTGTGAGACGGTTGACATCCGAGGAAAAATACCGCCGAAGCAGGCGTATTCTGGAATTGGCGAGCATGGGCTTGCGGCAGTGCATTTCGAGTCACCTGGTCGGCGGTTCGGACGATGTCGGCAAGGTGTTGGCAGCGGCCGACGCAACCGCTGCCAGTAAAGCGCCGGCCCATATCACAAACGAGATGGCCGAGGGTATTTTGAATATGGCTGAAGCGGTCTGGCGCGCGCAAAACCGGGCGTGCGCCGGAGCCTCTCCACCCGAAGAGGCGCTGGGGCTGATCATGAAGAAGCTTGCCTCGTGATGCCTGCTATACTGGTGGAGTTGTGATTGCAGTCCTATTAACAATCGTGCACGTAATTGTGTGCTTATTTCTGATCGTTGTGATCCTTTTGCAAAGCGGCAAGGCGGCCGATCTTGCGGGGGCCTTCGGCGGTATGGGTTCCCAGACCGCATTCGGCCCGCGGGGCTCGGCGACACTGCTTTCAAAGGCGACGACGATCTCGACGATCGTCTTCATGCTGACATCTATCTCGCTCTCGATTATCGCCACGAGAGGATCTGGATCGGGCAGCGGCACGGCGCTCCAACGGCACCCGGTGCAGACCTCGGCTCCGGCCACTCCTGCGCCCGCGACGCCGAAGAAATAGCCATCAATCAAGTAAGTTGCCAGGGTTTGCGGAGGTGGCGGAATTGGCAGACGCACTAGCTTGAGGTGCTAGCGGGAGCAATCTCGTGGGGGTTCAAGTCCCCCTCTCCGCACCATAGATTTAAAAGAACTTAGCGGCTGGAATGAAAATTCCAGCCGCTTTTATTTTGGTTACTGAAGCGGTTTTTGTAGCGGAAATGTCAGTCTGCCACCCGTTTTGCTATCAGTGGAGGAATGGTAGAACTACTGTTGAAATAGTAGTTCTACTTATATATACTGACTGTAAGGAGACGCGTTATGCAAAGCTATCTGACACCCGAAGAAACGGCGCAGCAACTCCAAGTCGATGTGAAGGACGTTATATCGCTCATTGATGAAGGAAAACTGCGGGCCATAAGCATCGGCAATAACATCCGCATACCCGAGCCGGAACTGGAGAGACTGCTGGTCACGAGTGCCGCGGGGCCGGTGCGTACGGATGCAACTGCGGACGGCAACTCGCGGCTGGTCCGCACCCGAACGGGAAGAGCAACTTTCCGGGTGTCCGGTTCAATCGCAACGGGAGCCGAAATCTGGCCCGGAAAAATGCGCTACCCCATCAAATTCCCGAAATCCTTCATGGACGCTATGCTGGCTCATTTCCCGGAGGGCGAGGTGCCAGTGGGTGGAAGCTTCGACGGTCCGGTGAATGACAGCTTGGGCGAGTTCATCCAGAAGAGGCTCAAGACCAAGATGAATCCGGCCGTATATCTGGCGGCGCTGCTGATTGAAGAAGGATACGCGGATGCCTCGCGTCGGGGCTATGTCCGCTTTGGTTCCAAAGGAAGACAAGCGAGCAAGTGAAAAGAGGGTGGACCGGCGCACGGACGCGGCCTCGCTCGATGAATGAAAAGGTGGGAATCTAGGCATGGAAAACGAATCAGTTTTCGACCAGCTCCACGCTCTAATCGATGAAGAATTCGAAGCCTCGGAGCCGACGTCGGACGATTTCAAAGAGGTCTATGCGCAGTTCGGGTTGGCCTACTATGCGGCCGAAGTACTTCATCGTGGTCTGTGCAATCTCTATTGCGCATCGCAAGTGCCGCCCACCGGCCCCGTAACTAGGCACCGCGTGGAAGAGCATCTCCGTATCGCTTTTGAGATGACACTCGGCCAGCTGCTGACCCGGCTGCAACCGACACTGTCGCAGCCCTTGTTTGAGCGACTAAGCGTCGCGCTTGAGCGGAGGAATTTCATCGCGCACCATTTTTGGTATGAGCGGATTCATCTGATGCCGCGCATGAGCGGCCTTGACGCCATGGTGGCTGAACTCACGCAGGATACCGAGTTGTTTCGGGAACTGGATGCGGAAATTGAAAAGATTATGGAGCCGCTTCATGCGAGAGTGGGCCTGACGCCGGACCATTTTGTGAAGGCATTGGACGACATCAGAAGCGGAGCTGACGCATTAGATCCTCTGCACCAGCAGCGCATGCCGCGAAAACAGGAAACCGTGGTGCACGTGTACAATGCCCCAACAGCGTTGGGAAACACGGTTATAGTGTTCCAAACAGAGGACGGGCTGCTCTGGCAACTGTGCGATGGCGGGCTCGGATGGGCTTCGTACGAACAGGTTGATCCCTCGTGGCAGGCCGTGCGGAAATTCGACGGACTGCTTCCTGCAAGGATCAATCCCCGGCCGAAAACATCAGCACCTTGGAACTTTGAAATACCCTTCGGCCCTCATGCCACATTGGCGGTTTATCCGGGAAAACAACCCGGTCAGGTCCTTTATCGTTTGCGCACACAGGGACAAGCAGCCCCAGATGCGAAGAAAAGGAAATCACCGCATGCATAAATCAGAGCCCAACAAGATTACCGAAGTGACGCGCCGCTATATTACTGATGCGCTGCTTCTTGACACAGAGCCGTTCTACGGGAGGCTCGACCTCGTGGGCTTCCTGCGTCGAGTTTGGCCGCTGAAGGACATGCCTTCCACGGATAGCCGCTTTGAGGATGCGGAGGGCGATATCTGGCAGCACATGATCAACAATGACGACTGGACGACGGATTATTTGTTTTATAGCCGGCTGGATGTCATCGATCTGCCAGATGAACGCTTTGCAAAGTTTTTGGAAGAATCCGTTCACCCACTCGTTTCTACCGGCCCTGAGCGAACGGCTCGGCTGGTTTCGCTGTTCAACGAGTACCTGGGTGCGGACGGATTCGCCCTGCGCCCTGACGGGCAGATTTCCGGCCATAAGTTATACAAGCTGGTAAGTACGACAGGCTCGGGGGCGTTGCTGGAGGCATATGAAGTCGTATTGTCGTTTGCCGGTGAAGACCGCGCTTACGTGGATGAAGTTGCTGGGCTCCTGAAGGCCAATGACGTATCGCTCTTTTATGACATGTACGAGGAGGCGACGTTATGGGGCAAGGATCTCGTGGAGCATCTGCATAAGGTTTATAGCGGCTCGGCGCGTTACTGCGTCATGTTCATCTCCGCGTCATACGCGGAGAAAATCTGGCCGACTTATGAGCGCCGGAGCGCGTTCGAGCGCGCTATCGAAGCCAAGGAGGAGTACATCTTGCCAGCACGCTTCGACGACACGCCTCTGCCGGGCTTGCGAAAGACAATTCACTATATCGATTTGCGCAAAAAAACTCCTGAGGCGTTTGCCGCCCTCATCTTAAAGAAGCTCGGCAGGCATGTTTTGTAAACAAACAGGCGATTCCTCCGGCCGTCGTTCCGGCGCGGTTTGGTGACCTGGCGATGGTGTGACCAATTGGGCAGGTTCATGGCCGCTGTGTCCCGCCGACGGCAGCCGTGATTCTGATGCCTTCTATGACCGGCGAGTCCGATCCGGGCGCGTCGTGGAGTTTGCGGTGGTATTCGGTAAAGCGCTCACAGTTGCCGTAATTGATGGCGTGAACGACCGCGCCCAAACGAGTGCCGGTGACTTCCACGAGCATGAACGTATAGACCAGCGTGAACGCCCGATCAAAATCGTGGTCAAAGATGATGTTCAGCAGCGAGCTGTAGGCAGGGTAGTGCGATGGCTGCGTGGCGCAGCAAATATGCAATCGCGGCGGATGTTCGCGCACCTCATGGGAGACGTAGGTTCGGTCCGGCCGTAGAGGCACTACATTATCGGCGGAGCGCTGCGGTGGAGCGGGTTTCTCCCTGCCACTCCCGGCGCTCCATAGTTTTCCGTTTCCACTTCTTTCCGCGTCGTTATTCATCGGTCAAGCCCCCTCTCGTCGCGCTGCTTCCCATCGTTCCTTTCCGGTTGTCGGCTCTGCCAGAAATTACGTGCCTTCTCGGCAATCGCCATAGCGAGGCCGCGCGCTTTTTCCGCCAGGCGGATGCCGAGGCGCTGCCACCAGCTCAGGCCGTCATTTTCCATGTTCGGCACAGCACCGTGTGTCGCTATCGCTTCGCGGAAAGGCTCGGCCGCTTCGCGCATACGTTCCAGTGCGTCCTCCGGGTCGGCCGGGGGCGAGCTGATGCGTTCGCGCTCGGCTTTGATGGCGTTGTCCAGCGCGTCGCGCTCGGCAAGCAGGCTGTCATTTTCTGCGGCTCCGTGGTTCACCGCTTCCGCCTGGCGGTTCATCTCGCCGCGCTCGGTCTGCTCGCCGCGCCGCTCCATTTCGGTTGCGGCGGGGCCCAGATGCGTGGTGGGTTCACGCTCAATGCCACGGTCTTGGAAACTGCGATGGTCAACGCGGACGTCGGCATGCGCCGCCGCCAAATGTTCGTTAATGATCTCGGCGGCAAGCTCCCGCAGATCTTTCACCTCCTGGGGGCCGGTCTTCCTGTCGTCCAGCACCCGAGTTTTCTTGCCCAGTCCTTCGGGTATAAACGGCGGAGCAATAATAGACCACGAAGCGCCGCGTGAGCGGTGTTTTGTGGCGGTCGAAAAGTAGACCACCACACTTCAGTTCCAGAACATAACAGGGTGATTGTGTTTTATGGGACACCGGAGAGGTGTACAAGGTGGAAGTGTATGCACGGGTAAGGCGGGCTGTGCAGGTGGACGGCATGAGCATCCGGCAGGCGGCGCGGGAGTTCGGCCTGTCGCGAAAGAGCATCCGGAAGATGCTGCAGTTTTCCCTGCCGCCGAGCTATGCCCGGAACAAGCCGGTCCAGCGGCCGAGACTGGGGCCATGGCTGGGGATCATCGATCAGATCCTGCTGGATGACCAGTCGCAGCCGAAAAAGCAGCGCCATACCGCTAAGCGGATTTGGGATCGATTGAAAGCTGAGCACGCCTTTGGCGGCGGCTACACGATCGTCAAGGATTACGTGCGCCAGGCGCGCCTGCAGCACAAGGAAGTGTTTGTACCACTCGCCCATCCGCCGGGAGATGCACAAGCCGATTTCGGCGAAGCGCTGGTGGTGATCGGCGGCGTCGAGCAGAAGGCGCACTTTCAGTGCTTCGATCTGCCGCACTCTGACGACTGTTTCGTGATCGCGTTTCCCGCCGAGAACACAGAGGCTTTTCTGGAGGGGCACAACCAGGCTTTCGCTTACTTTGGCGGCGTGCCGCGGACCATCTTGTACGACAACACGCGCATCGCGGTAAAAGAGATCGCCGGCGATGGGGAACGGAAACCAACCGAGGCCTTCAGCGGACTGCAGTCGCACTATCTGTTCGCGGCCCGGTTCGGGCGTCCGGGAAAGGGCAACGATAAAGGGAATGTGGAAGGGCTGGTGGGCTATGCACGGCGCAACTTCATGGTCCCGGTGCCGCGCGTGGCCAGTTGGGAGGAGCTGAACGCACAACTTCTGGAGGAGTGCCGGAAGAGGCGCGAGCGGAAGCTGTGGGGACATCGGGAAACGATCGCTGCGCGATTCGAGCGGGACCGGGAGAAGTTGCTGCCGCTGCCGCCGACACTCTATGAAGCCTGCGACAAGCGCACCACCCGGGTCAGTTCGCAGTCGCTGGTGCGGTATGAGACCAACGATTACTCGGTTCCGGTGGAGTACGGGCATCGGCAGGTGCTGGTCAAAGCCTTTGTGTGGGAGTTGGTGATCGGCTGTTCCAGCGAGGTGATTGCGCGGCACAGCCGGAGCTACGGCCGGGAGGACATGGTTTTCAATCCGCTGCACTATCTGGCGCTGCTGGAGCAGAAGAGCAATGCGCTCGACCAGGCCGCACCCCTGCAGGGCTGGCAGTTGCCGGAGGAGTTTGCGGAACTGCGGCGGCAGATGGAAGCGCGCCTGGGCAAACGCGGCCGGCGGGAATACGTGCAGGTGCTGCGGCTGCTGGAGACATTTTCACTCGCCGAAGTGAGCGCCGCCGTCCGCCAGGCACTCCGGTATCCCGCCATCGCCTTCGATGCGGTGAAGCATCTGTTGCTGTGCGCGATCGAACGGCGACCACCGAAGCTGGATCTGGAAAACTATCCGCACCTGCCGGTGGCGGAAGTGGCGCTGACGCGAGCGGCGGACTACCAGATATTACTGGCGGAGACCCAGTAATCAATGGACACGCCCCGGGTGCTGCTGGAATATTATCTGAAGCAGCTCCGCTTGCCCACCGTGCTGCGCGAGTTTCCCAAGCTGGCCGAACAGTGCGCCAAAGAAGGCGCCACCTTCGAACAGTTCCTGCTGCGTCTGGTCGAGCAGGAGATGCTGGACCGGGAACGGCGCGCCACCGAGCGGCGGATCAAAGCGGCAAAGTTTCCGGTGTCGAAGAGCCTGGAGACGTACGACTTTCCAGCCATTCCCTCCCTGAACAAGAAGCTGGTGGTGGAACTGGCGCGGTGTGAGTGGATCGGCCGGCGGGAGAACGTGCTGGCGCTGGGCAACAGCGGAACGGGGAAAACCCATATCGGCCTGGCATTGGGACTGGCCGCCTGTCAGCAGGGGTTTCGCGTACGCTTCACCACCGCGGCGGCGCTGGTGCATGAACTGGTCGAAGCGCGAGATGAGAAGCGCCTGTTGCGCTATCAAAGGAACCTGGCACGCCAGGAACTGTTGATCGTGGACGAACTCGGGTTCGTGCCACTGTCCAAGACCGGCGCCGAAATGCTGTTCGAAGTCTTCAGCCAGCGTTACGAGCGGACTTCCACGCTGGTGACCAGCAACCTGCCTTTTGCCGAATGGACCGAAGTGTTGGGATCGGAGCGGCTGACCGGCGCCCTGCTGGATCGGCTGACCCACCATGTTCACATCCTGGAAATGAACGGCGACAGCTTCCGACTCAAGGGCAGCAGGAAGAAGAAAGACCCCGCCACGCAATAGCTGACATCCCGGCTGCTCCCACGGCGACTGTTTTTTGGGGGCGGCTTCCGTTCCGCCCTAAACGCGCCGCTCTACGGGCGTCGCAGGGCTTCACTTCAGCCGCCCCCAAAAAACAAAAACAACTTCCTAAGGAAAGAAGTGGTCCCCTTTTGCTCCGCCCAGATGGGAAACTTTTACTCCGCCCTTGACACAGTGAAGTGTAGTCTGGGTTCACCAGAAGAATATGCTCAAGCGATTCAGTCGCTGCAGACTGCGAAAGCGATCGTCGTCGACATAACTGCGCTCGCAACTCTGCGTTTGCTAGGCCTGACAAAGCTCCTAGCAACGAATAAGTACGCGTTTATTGTGTCACAGCACACTAGTATTACTGTGTTAAAAACAAACAATTTGCTGTAAAATTGTTTTATGGGTTCACGCCTCTCCCGCGCCAGGCCCACAGGAGAAGCGCTTCGCGGCATACATGCAGGGTCTGGCAAATGCCGCGGGACATGCAGATCGTCACATTCCGCTGAAGAATTACTGCACGGGCTTGCTTTTGCCCGGTGATCGCAAGAGTGTCGAACCAATGGCGGCGCGCCTGGCACCTCAGGATGTACGGCGCATGCACCAGTCACTCCACCACTTCGTCGCCGACGCACCGTGGGACGACCAGGCAATGTTGGAAAAGGTGCGGCAACAAGTGCTCCCAGCGATTGAAAGGTCCAGTCCGGTGGTGGCGTGGATCATAGACGATACCGGTTTTCCAAAGCAGGGGAAGCATTCAGTGGGTGTTGCCCGACAGTACTGCGGTCAATTGGGTAAATCGGATAACTGTCAGGCGGCGGTGAGTTTGTCGGTAAGCACGTGGAACTTGAGTTTGCCGATTGCGTGGCGCTTATACCTGCCGGAAGTATGGTGCCGAGATGCTGAACGCTGCCGACAAGCGGGCGTTCCGGAAGAAATTGCGTTTCAAACCAAGCCGGAGATTGCTCTGGAGCAGATTCGGCAAGCGATGGAACAACGGGTTCCCGTGGGAGTGATCCTGGCAGATGCGGGGTATGGGAAGGGAACGCAGTTCCGCACCGCCCTAACCCAACTGGGGCTGCAATATATTGTCGGCATTGAATCCAACGCCACAGTCTGGGAGCCCGGACAACAACCTCTGCCGGCCCCGCCTCGAAAACCAGGCCGTGGAGCGCCGCCCAAACGTTTACGGCGCGCCCCCGATCATCAACCGCTTTCGGTCAGGGATTTGGCGCTCGGGCTTCCCTCTTCAGCCTGGAAGGACATCGGTTGGCGCCCGGGCAGCCGGGGAATTTTGCGTTCCCGTTTTGCTGCCGTCCGTGTGCGTCCTGCTCATCGCGATGAGAAACTCACAGAACCACGCCCGGAGGAATGGCTTCTGATCGAATGGCCGAAGGAAGCATCTGAGCCCACAAAATACTGGTTGTCAAACCTGCCGGCCAATACAGCATTGAAGCCTCTGGTGAAGCTTGCCAAACACCGCTGGGTCATCGAGCGCGACTATGAGGAACTCAAACAGGAGTTGGGGTTGGGCCATTATGAAGGCCGGGGTTGGCGAGGATTTCATCATCACGCCACTCTCTGTATCGCCGCTTATGGCTTTCTGGTTTCCGAGCGGAGCTGTTTTTCCCCCTCAGTCCGCGCCGGCCATGTTGGATTACGCGCCGCCAAACCGCCGCAAGGCTTTCGGCCGCGAGGTTCGCCGCGTACGTCCCGAGCGGCATAATCCGCATTCGATCGCGACATTAAGAATCATCCTTGCCCGCTACCTGGCCAGACTGTTGCCTCACTGTCCTTGCTGCGGATCGCGCTCCGGATAATCGTCGGCATCCACATCTGCATCCACTATGCAGGAGGCCGGACGCGAATGGTTGGGGGAGGTTTGCCACAAGCCGGTCAGCACGTCCACGTTCCTGAGCTTGTCGAGAGCGATGCAGCGCCAGTTATCCGGCGACCCCACAGGTTTCAGCCCGCTTTCGCTTTCTCCGCCGTACTGGTAACAAAGCACTCGAAGCTGCCCCTCCTTGTTCCGTCCCAGTCGGTGGGGACAAAACAGACGGCGCCGATCGTGATAAACGGCGGCTATCGGCCGTTTGGTAACAACCGCTTCGCGCACCGTCCGGTAAAGATCCTCGATCTCCCCTGCTCGACCTGATCCGGAACCCACCATTCACTCCAGATTAACTTGATCTCGTGCGCTAACCCGCGACAGCTCAAATATTTATAACACAGTAATGCTAGGATTACACTGCATGAAATGCTTTCCCACAGCAGATTAGTGGCTGCTCCGGGTAGCACATTCTCCTGACCTGCCCCCTTTTTCCGCCCGCTAAGTGACCTCAGAATACGCGGTCACGGTTTGATTCGCAAGACAAGCCTGAGCGAACTCGCAGGGCGTGCGGTAATCGAGGCTGCTGTGCGGCCTTTCATGGTTGTATTCGGATCGCCACGCGGCGATCCGGCGCCGTGCTTCCCAGAGATTGCGGAACCAGCTGGTGTTCAGACACTCGTCGCGCAGCCGCCCGTTGAAACTTTCAATGAAAGCGTTCTGAACCGGCTTTCCCGGTTCGATGTGATTGAGCTCGATACGGTGATCGATTCCCCAGCAGAGAAAGTGACGGCTGGTGAGTTCGCTGCCGTTGTCCATGCGAATGCGTTCTGGTCTGCCACGCTCCGAGATCACGCGGTCCAGCGTACGGGTAACGCGCCGGCTGGGCAGACAGGCATCGACTTCCAGGGCAAGGCATTCGCGGGTGAAGGTGTCAACAACCGTTAGCACGCGGATGGTTCGCCCGTTGGCCAGACGATCGTGAACGAAGTCCAGCGACCACTGCTGATTGGGTTCAGTGGCCCGGTATGCGGGTTGTCCCACGCGCATCAGGCGCTTACGTTTCCGCCGTCTCACGCTGAGTCCGGCGGCCTGGTAAACGCGGAACAATCGCTTGTGATTGACCCTCTCTCCTTGCCGCCCCAGCAACACGCCCAACCGCCGGTAGCCGTAGCGCGGCTTGTCCGCGGCCAGCTTTCGTAGTTGCTCTTTCAGCCTCTCGTCCTCGTTCCCATCCGATCGGTAACGGTAACTTGACCGGGCGATGTCGGCCAGCTCGCAGGCTTTGCGCTGAGTGGCGGCGAATGTTTCGATCAGATGCGCCGCGTCAGCACGCCGGTCTACGAGCTCAGTCCGTTTTTTATTAGAAGGGCTTTCAGCATCTCTTTGTCGAGAGCCAGTTCCGCCACCAGTTTCTTCAGCCGGCCGTTTTCGTCTTCCAGATGGCGAAGCTTCGTCGCTTCGTTCGGCTCCAGTCCGCCGAACTTCGCCTTCCAGGAGTAGATCGTGTACGTGCTGACGCCGATCTCTCGCGCCATCTCGGCCGCCGTCCGCCCAGCCTCCAGTTGCTTGATCACCCCGACGATCTGCTCGTCCGTGAACTTCCGCCTCTGTGCCATCTCTTCTCCCTTTCTTCGTCCGAATTAGTATTCCACTTCGGGCGAAAATCGGGGTTCAGGTCACTCCTACGAGGGCGGGGAAGCTCAGATGTATCCGAGGATCGCCCAAGAGGAAGAGCAGCAGCGGCTGGATGACGAGGAATTTGTCAAATTCGTCGAAAGTCACACGGAATATCGCAGCGGGGTCGCGCTTGCGGCCCTTCAGCCGGAGCGCCGCGAGTTGCTCGAGAAAGTTTTCGGCCAGTACGGCGCTGAATCGATTGCGATCGCGGCTGATCCTGACTTGGTCTTATGGACCGATGATCTCATTCAGGCGCAGTTTTCGGCGACCGAATTCGGTGCGCGTAGAGTTTGGACCCAAATTGTTTTGGGTGGCTTGGCTGAGACGGGACTGATCTCCTCTGACGAATATGCGGAAGCGTCGGCGCGTCTGATTGGAATGGATTACGTTGCTACGATCTTTGATGGCTCCGTATTACTGGCGGGATTCCGCTTGGCTGGTTGGTCCGCTGAGCAATATCCAGCTAAGCAATTCGTCAAGATCTTCGCCGATCCCCTTGCCGGGCGGCTCCAGCTTGTCCAGATCTTCGTCAGTTTCGTCGAAAGCCTCTATCGGGCGGCCATCCTGCCCGCAAGTCGCTGCGCAATCGTGCGAGCACTCCTTGACGCACTCGCGACACATCCCCAAGCTCTGGTTCCGCTCAAGAGCTTGCGGGAGATGAGCCCGCGCGTCTTTGGCCTCAACGCCGTCGGGCAGCAACAGTTCGATACCTGTTTTGATCGGTGGTTAGAGCAAAAAGACAATCCACTGATATTACATGACTGACCCATTCACATGCTCTATCTCAGCGGCAGGTCGGAATTGCGGATTGTCCTTGAAAGGAAAAAGGCACCTTGGAGTTCCCCGAGGTGCACCGGCCTTAAGCCGACTGCTTTGCTCACGGCGTGCCTACGTGATCATTTAGCGCTGCGACGCGACCATTATGCATAGCCCTGGGGATCATTTGTGGATGCTGGTCCCCAGGTGTGGGGGTTATTGTGTAATGGCGTTGCGTACACTATCAATGATATTGAGCATACTGTGAAAAAGAAGCTTCTCATCATCCTTGGTTCCGGCAGCTCCATCTCCGTGGGTATGCCTTCCGTCGCCAATCTCGATGAACAGATGGCCGGCTGGGCAGCCGAATGGGCTGCACACCAGTACGACCACAATTACTTTGGGCGGTTGCGCGATTCGATCCATGACTACTACCGATCGAGGGCTTACACCCCCTGCGCGCCTGTCGATTTCGAGAAGATTCTGGGAGAAATGCTTGCGCTGTCGCACTGGATGACGCCGTCACCATGGGGGGACACGCTACGCCAAGTGGTTTGCGGAGATGGCCCGCCGAGCCGTCTGTTTCTGAATGCCGACGATCATGGCACGGCGATTGGCGTCCGAACGCAGCTGGGCTATCTGGCCGCACGACTGGCAAGGCATATGCGGGCGTGTTCCACGCGGCTCGACACCAAGGGAGACGTTTTCGGGCAATATGTTGCCCTCTTCCACACACTTCGGCAATCGTTTGAAGTCGGGATCTTTACGCTCAACTATGACACCGCCGTCCTCGGTGCGCTGCCGGATGCCTATACTGGGTTTACCAAGGAAGGTATATTCGACCCGCACACGGTGCACTCCCGCGCCGAGTGGGATTATGTCTACCATCTTCACGGCAGCGTGCATCACTCGCTGGGCCGGTCAAATAGAGATGAGATTTTCTGGCAACAAGATTTAGCGGGGGCAATCT
>Ga0206810_1089_pt1 | contig 13910 bp, 11 predicted proteins | sample Alteio_BWOrgCont_56_FD_152889 | JGI IMG/M metagenome (GOLD analysis project Ga0206810, IMG submission 152889) | Enriched cells from forest soil in Barre Woods Harvard Forest LTER site, Petersham, Massachusetts, United States -... | ecosystem: Environmental > Terrestrial > Soil > Temperate forest >...
TCATGCGCTTGACGGAAAGATCTCCGACGACAGCTACTATAGGCAGACCACGCAGTCTATCGCCTGGACAAAAAAGGCCTGGTCGCGCCACTTCGAGGTGATAGGAATAGAAGTTGACAGCATTGGAAATCTTGACCTGGCCGTGTTGCGACGCGTTTAACGGTTTGTCAGACATCGTGCAAGAATCCGGCACATGTACATGCTAGCGGCTTTGTCTAACCCATCAATCGAGAGCGGCGCGTTTCATGCGATGAACGCACTTCCGCGTAGGTGCCTTTTTGGGCCGGCGCGCTCAGGTGGCGTATTGGTCAGGTTTCGTTCCGCTGGCAACGCGATCTAATTCTATGGTGTTGGGGGGCTCTTCCTGGCCCGCTGTGCTATAGTGACGCAGCCGATTCGGCAGAGCGTAGAACGTCCGGTTCGCCGGACTGTTGCGCGATCAAAGGCCATCCGATTACTGCAAGACGACGTTCTGGAGGCTGTGGCGGCTGGCGAGTCATTGGATCGTATTGGCGTAGTCTTTTGCCGGCACGTCCAACGACTAACGCCGGAGGTCATTTGCGCGATTTTGACGATTGATGACCGAAGTCGCCTGCGGCCCCTCGCATATGTAGGGTTGCCAGAGGAATTTCGCCGATATCTCGATGGCTTGCCCGTTGGTGCGAATGCCGGATCCTGCGAGGCGGCCGCGTGTTTGGACGGTCCAACCGAGGTCCTGGATATTGATATCGATCCGCAATGGCGGCTCTATAAGGACCTTCTGGTAGCCGCAGGTCTTCGTGCTTGCTGGTCGAGCCCGATTAAGGGCCGCGATTCGCGTGTTGTTGGGGCACTCGTCTTCTATTATAGAGCGCCCAGGCCGCCGAACAAGGTTGAGCGCTGTATTGTTGAAGTCACAGCTCGCCTCTGCGCAATAGCCATCGAGCAAGAGGAGGTTTGGCGCCGTCTTCAGCTGGCGAGTCACCGCTTTCACATTATTCTTAACAATATGTCGCAAGGTGTAAGCTTCTTCAGCGCACATCGCTTGATCGTTGCCAATCGGCGCTACAGTGAGATCTATAGTCTCCCTCCCGCGAGTGTGATCCCTGGGATGACACTTCAGCAGATCCTAGATCTGCGTGTCGCTGCAGGTTCTGGACCCGCCATGTCGACCAGCGAATACATTACCCGGTTTGATACGATCCAGGCATCGGACACACCTACGGATAGTGTCGTCGAACTCGCCAACGGACAGCTGATTGCAATCCACCATCACCCTCTGCCGAATTCGGAATGGGTCTCGACCCATGAAGACATCACGGACCGACGTCGCGTGGAGGCGCAACTCATCTATATGGCACACCACGACGTGCTAACAGACCTACCCAATCGTGTCCTATTCGAGACACACGTACAGCAAGCGCTGACTTTCTCTGGCAACGGTCTTGAGTCCGCGGTGCTCTGCATCAGCCTTAGCCACGTCAAAGTGGTCAACGAAACTTTCGGGCGCTCAGTGGGCGATGGCTTACTCCAAAACGCGGCGTCGCGACTGCGCAAATGCGTACGAGAAATCGATTTGATAGGGCGGCTGGGTGATAACCTATTCGCCGTGCTCCAAGTGGGAATCACTTCTCCAATGGAGGCGGAGGAGTTGGCGCAGCGCATTGCGAAAACCCTAGGCGAGCCATACCTAATCGATAAAGATAGCGTGGTAGTGCGAACCAACATTGGAATTGCCGTTTCCCCGCATGATGGTGGGACATCGAGAAAACTGCTCAAGAGTGCCGAAGTCGCGCTTTCTCGGGTTAAAACCGGTCATCACATCGGCTACCGGTTCTTTGAGCCGGAGATGGACGCCCGAATCCAGAATCGATTTGCGCTCGAACGGGACTTGCGAGAGGCTTGTGTAAACAAGGAGTTCGAACTCATTTATCAGCCAATCGTTAGCCTCGAGTCAGACAGGATTTGCGGCTTTGAGGCTATGATACGATGGCGCCATAGAATTCGCGGACTGATCTTGCCTTGTGAGTTCGTTGCTTGCGCCGAGGAAACAGGCTTGATCATTCCGATTGGGGACTGGGTGTTGGTTCAAGCGTGTGAAGAGGCGGCCCGGTGGCCCGCGCCAGTGAAAATAGCAGTCAACTTGTCTGCGATTCAGTTGCAGAGCAGAGATATCGTCGATACTGTGCGGCAAGCGCTCTTAAGTTCCGGCCTTTCCGCAAAGCGGCTAGAGTTAGAGATAACCGAGACCGTTCTGTTAAACAACTCGGTAGACACGATCGCGATCTTGCATGAGTTGCGGGAGCTGGGGGCGAGTATAGCCATGGACGACTTCGGTACCGGCTATTCCTCCCTCAGCTATCTCCGCAGCTTCCCGTTTGATAAGATCAAGATCGATCAATCTTTTGTTCGGGATCTCTCTGAGGAGGAGAATACAATCGCGGTTGTACGTGCGGCGATTGGTTTGGGCCGAAGCCTAGGCATGGTAACGACGGCTGAAGGCGTTGAGACACACGGCCAGTTGACTCAATTGCGGCGTGAGGGATGCGATCAGGCACAAGGCTATCTGTTCAGCCATCCCGTCTCACCTAAGACCGCTCGACATATGATGAGCCTGGGCCAAGATTGGTGGGGCGGGTCCGTCAGAAAAGAATATTTAGAAGAAAGAGGATGAGTCGCTGAGCGGAGTGGATGGGCATGTCCGGGTTCATGGTCGTCTTCCTCAATGGCGGTCGCGAGTTTCAATTTTCCTGACGCCGTCGGCGTTCCAAACAAAGCACACGCCGGATTGGCCATTAGTCCTCATCTAGTGTGGCCTCTTGCAAATGCGCGCGATCGAGCAGAATGGAAAGTCGGTCTCAAAGCCATGAGGATTGGCGAATTCGAATCCCTGATGAAAGGTCTAATGTTCTGTCTCCAAGGTGACGAAGTCGAGAAGGTGCTTACCAGTGAGTTCCGTGCAGTCTTTACAGGGATGGTGTCCGACGAACCCGGAAAGCGTGGTCGCCTCTCTTATTGAAGGCGTTGCCGTAATGCTGGCTTCGAAGGCCTCGGTAATATTCTGGTGCAGGTGCGGCTCTGCGAGGAACTCGTCCGTTATCGGCGGAAAGGCTGTCCTGCCGGGCAAGACGGGCGGTGCGGGTTGTTGCCAGGCTCCACGATGGCTATTGCCGGGATGAGCTGAATGGGGATCTGCTAACTTGACGCCGATTAGTCAGGGGAGGGGCGAGAATGGCGGTCGATACAGAGCACAATAGGCGCGTTGCACGCGATTACTTCGATGCCTTTGTGAAAGGCGACACAGCCTGGTGGAAGCAGAACGTTCTGCCAGGCTTCAAGCGGCATGACCCCGGTCTCCCTTACGACGTCGTCGGGCCGGACGGTCTCCAGCATCATCACGATGTGCTGCTGACCGCGGTGCCTGATCTTCGATCGCCCAATCCTGCTGCGGCCCGTGCGTGAAACTGGCGGTGATGGGAGGCGCATAGGTAGACTAAGGCGGCGGGCCACTGGGGCTCAACGCGGCGTATTGAAGCTGGAGGAGAACGGCATCCGCGATCGCAATCTGTCTCGTGGCGGCGGAGATCACCGCCATGCCTGCTTTTCGGTCATCTCAGCGGTAGAAAGCCGAATTAAGCTCGTAGCTTGTCGCGGGCACGATCATCAACTTCGTGGGCTTGAACCATACGGTGTTTCTCGTTATCATCGTACGCTCATGCACGCATTGGCCGTGCTGTCCGTCGCCGGAAAGAAAATAAGGACCATGGGACGAGTTCCCGACGTAGCGACCGCTGCGCATGTGAGCGGCTGTCCCTATGTCCGACCGCCACGCTCTGTCCATTGTGTCACGTTTGACTGCAGCGGCCACGCCGACAGGACCGGTCGTCGCGAGAAGAAGTACAGCCGAGGCGTCGGACCAAAGGCGCGAGAACTACGCCTAAAACCAAGTCTTTTATCATGGCTTTTGAGCCGAACGTCCAAAAGCTGCCTTCACTGTAGCCGCCTTTACGACATAGATGAACAAATGCTACAAGCCGATCAATAAGACGGGCTGAACACACTTGGGCCCGATCGCTGTATATTGGACCGAGCTCTCTCCATGCCACAGCTGCTTCGGTGGATCGCTGGCGCAGATGTTTTGGAAACGCTTCCATTTTTGATAAATGCGAGAACAGTTCGGCGTTAATCGGCGCGACGCGTGCTAAATAGCTGTAGGTTTCGGATCGATCCTCGAAACGATAGCGCCAGCGCTCCACCATGCCGGGCTTCGTGCGCTTGCCCGTACCGACTGTATTGCCACCATGGAGGCGATACTCAGTCAATTCGTCGTCAATATAGCATACCTTCCCGACCGCCGAAGCTATGAGAAAGAAGAACAGGTCGTGACCCATAACTTCGTCCGGGTAGTAGTGATCCTTCATTTGGCCCCACAAAGCCGCTGCCGGAAGGAGATCGGCCCGAAAGGTTTGCGTAAAGCCGTAAGAGGACATCCAGGGCGGCAACGCCAATCGGGGAGAAATGAATGCGGACGGAGGCTCAGCATAGAGCGGCGAGATCAGGCGACGTTGACCATCAACAACGCGGGCATTGTGAAACGTCAATAATATATCAGGATCGGCAAAGCTCCCCACCACTCGATCTAGGTTGTTTGGCAACCAAACATCGTCCTGATCACAGAAAGAGATTAAATCGCCCGTGCAGAGGCGGGCGATCTTCATAAAATTGGCGCGGTACCCGAGGCGGATTGAATTGCTATGAATGACGACAGGAAACGGTGCTTCACGGCGAAAGCCCTCAAGAATCTCGATCGTGCCATCTGTTGAGCCATCGTCGCCCACTATGAGTTCAGTCGGCAGGAAGTGCTGGCCCGTGAGACTGTCGAGCTGCTCTTGCAGATGGATCGCGCCATTATAGGTGGTCATGGCGATGGAGACTCTCACGGCGACGCCTCTGCAATCTGATCGAGTTCAGACCTGTCCTTCGTTCCGCAGAAGGTCAGGGCCGTCATCTTGAAGTGTAGTTCCTTGGGCTCGATCTCGAAATAGCGCAGCCGATGCGAGCAATAAATAGCAAAAAACAACGGGAAGCCAAGTCGCACACACGAGTGATTTAGCGAACGCGACAGTCAGAGAGAACCACGGGCTTTACCCTCGACGCCATAGCACGCAGAGCGGGGAACAGCACCCTGATCGAAACGCTGGCCCTGCGTTTCCTCATAGGAGATTTGGGCACCCATCCTTGCACTGGAATAGTCGTATCCGAACAGCAAAGCGCCTTCGTCAATGGCCTCAATATAAGGAACCCAGCGCTATAGGACTTTTTCCAGATAGTGGAGCGGGACTAATCCGCACGCTTTGGGAAAAGCCTCCGAGAACGTTGCCACTTTCAATAGGAGCGACCTATCCCGATCAACTCGCTTCTCCCCTGCGTAACTTCAGTGGCCAGTCTGAGAGCCGTGCCCGAGCGGTTCAAGCGATGCCACTTTCCCCGGCGGGTTAAACGGCACCTGGCCCGAGGCTACCATCATGAGCAATAGCGCACGCAATCCGGATCAGGCTGCACCCCGCCGAGCCGCTTCTTCGACCGGTGGCAAAGCGCGGCCGATCGCGTGATAGGCGAAGCCGGCGGCGCGGATCGCGGCCGGATCGAAAATGTTGCGCAGATCGACGATGACCGATCCGCGCATCAGGGCCTTTAGCCGCGCCGGCGCGACCGCGCGGAAGAGGTTCCATTCCGTCACAATGACCAAAGCATCGGCACCCGTCGCGGCCTCGATCGGATCGGTCGTGTAGATCACCTGCAGCGGCAGATGCGACCTCGCCTGCTCCATCCCTTCCGGGTCGAAGACATGCAACTCTGCACCATCCTCGACGAGGCGGCTGACGATGGGGATCGATGGCGCGTCACGCATGTCATCCGTCTCGGGCTTGAAGGTCAGGCCCCAGACGGCGATGCGCTTGCCACGCACCGAGCCGCCACAGGCAAGGATGACGCGTCGCGCCATCGTGCTCTTGCGCGCGTCATTGACCGTGACAACGGTTTCGACGAGCCGCTGGGGCGCCCCCGCATCCTGGCCGATGCGCGCCATTGCGAGGGTATCCTTCGGGAAGCAGGAGCCACCGAAACCCGGACCGGGATGCAGAAACTTCCGGCCGATCCGGCCATCCAGCCCCATCCCGCGCGCCACGTCATGGACATCCGCGCCGACCCGCTCGCAAAGATCGGCGACCTCGTTGATGAAGGTTACCTTCATCGCGAGGAAGGAGTTAGCGGCGTATTTCGTGAGCTCCGCCGTTTCGATCGAGGTCACGATGATCGGCGTCTCGATCAGGAAGAGTGGACGATAGAGGCTGCGCAGGATGTCCGCCGCGCGGTCGCTCTCCACGCCGATGACCACACGATCCGGCCGCATGAAGTCCCCGATGGCATTGCCCTCGCGCAGGAATTCCGGATTGGAGGCAACGTCGAAGTCAAGATCGGGGCGCGTCTCGCGCACGATCTCGGCGACGCGCCGGCCGGTGCCGACCGGCACGGTCGATTTTGTCACGATCACGGCGTAATTCTTGAGCTTGCGTGCAACCTGCTGGGCAGCCTGATAGACATAGGTAAGGTCGGCGTGACCGTCGCCGCGCCGCGTCGGTGTGCCCACCGCGATGAAGACGACCTCCGCATCGACAAGGCCTTCATCCATGTCACCCGTGAAGGAGAGACGTCCGGCAGCGACATTCTCTGAGACCAGCCGGTCGAGCCCCGGCTCAAAGATCGGGATACGGCCTTCCCTCAGCGCGCCGAGCTTGCGGTCATCGGCCTCGACAATGGTGACTTCCATGCCGAATTCCGCGAAGCATGCGCCGGACACCAGTCCTACATAGCCGCCGCCGATCATAGTGACACGCAAGCGCCCGCTCCTCTAGCTGTGGCAGGTCTTGCCTTAACACATCGGGCTAGGCCGCGAAATTGGTGGCTCGATAGAATGCTTAACGCCGCGGAACCCTCCCAGCCGATCTCGCCGGTCCGAATGGTGTCCGTGTGGGACGTCAGATAACTTTGCTCACCGCGCGCGAAGCTGCGGCGGCCTGTTGTTCACCTTGCTTATGCGCAGGACGCATCCGAGCCGCGAAGCCTGTGGTACAACCGACTCCTAACTAGCTGCCATCAAAGGAGCAACCGGCGTGAGCTAGCTCTCTCGTCTCCGTATTTAATCCTGAGATCCGGCGCTTCGGCCGACGCGCATGCCGCAAGTGAGGCCGTGGCCCAGGAACGTGACGCTGTAGTGTTAGAGCGCGCCGTTAAGCCACCCCCTTAAATGTCGATACCGGTCGGCTTCGTCAATTCCGAGGCATAGATCTGGGTCTTGCTGACCTAAAATCAACACGCTCGCGTGATTTAGCGTCGCCGCCCGAGAAAATCCTTCTTTCCGCCCAAGTCGGCTGGTTAAGCCTCCCATATTCTTCCGCATAGGAGGCTTCACGCCGATGCTAAGAATTGTCGTCGTGGCGCAGTTTCTTATTGGGCTGGTACTGCATCTGGGGTCTCTCCGCGAGATGACCAGGAATATATCTGACCTCAAGAGGGGACCGTTGCGTTTCAGATGGAACGTTCTACGCATAATCGTCGTGCTTCTGGCAATCTCCTACATGGGCTATCTCGCGCAGCTTTTAGCGGAGGGGGAGGAGCAGGCGGGTATCAAAGAAGACTTGCTTGTTGGGACAGCTGCCGTGCTCGTTAGCTTGTTTGTGTACGGTGTTGCAGATTTATCCTTTCAAACAGTTAGAGATTTTCGAGATATCTCCCGGTTTAAGAAACTTGCTCATCAGGACCAGCTAACAGGCGTTTTCAATCGGCGCTATTTTGATCTTACCCTCGAGAAAGTCGTTAAAACTGCGCTCTGTAATAAAGAGCCTTTGTCTCTTATGGCCGTAGACATAGACCATTTCAAATCAGTAAACGACGAGTATGGCCATCTTTCAGGCGACACAGTCCTCCGCTCCGTATGCAGCGCTATAATACGACAATGTAGAAATACCGACATCGTAGCCCGCTACGGCGGAGACGAGCTCATGATCATCGTTTCGGGTGACGCCGCCACGGCTGTCACACTTGCGGAACGCGTGAAGGCGATGGTTGAGAACCTTGAGATCGAGTTGGCAACACACGCCACGCTTCGCGTTACTGTCAGCATAGGCCTTGCGACAATAGCCTTCGGTGATAGCCCCGATACTTTGTTCACTCGTGCCGATGCGGCTCTATACGAAGCGAAGCGTCTCGGGCGAAATCGAATCGAAGTCGTTGCAAATAGCCGCGAGGACAGTGACATAACGGAACTGTCGGTGCGGCGGCAAACCCTAACAGGTGAAAAGAGCCTCATCCTCCACCAACAGCCCGTCGAAGATGACGCATTCACCCTGAGGCTCTAAACTACGGGATAGAAGAGAAGTGGGGTGTTTCCATGGCTGACGTCGCGAGGGCTGCGATAGCTGCGATCCGTCGAATTGATGCCGTTCCGATGATCCTCGATGTGATTAGTCGCACGACTGGCATGGGCTTCTCGGCAGTGGCCAGAGTCACCGACAATCAATGGATCGCGTGCAATCTGCTCGACAAGATCAACTTTGGCCTTAAACCGGGCGGAGAGCTAAAGGTCGAGACAACTATTTGCAGCGAAATCCGGCGGGACGGTGCGGCGGTTGTCATCGATCACGTCGACCTAGACCCGCGATACAGTCAACACCACACACCTCGGCTTTATGGCTTTAAAGCTCTTTATCGGTGCCGATCATCAGGGCCGATGGCTCAATGTTCGGTACCTTTTGCGCAATCGATCCGCAGCCTCGGCAACTGAAGGCACCTGCGACATAATCCGCGATCAACCTCTCGATGGATTCATTTCGAGTTCGACAAGAACTTCCCGAGAATGCTATCTTGTTTAACTAGGCGCATTTTCATAAGAAAGGGCATTAAGTATCGGTTACTATACGTGAGCTTTACCACAGGAGGTAGCGGCGACGGCGCTTTAAGCCTGCAAAGTGCTGTGGCAACTCTCACCCTGTCCCATTTGACATTCTGTTGATAAAGGTATGGTGAATCTTCCGCCTTCCGGAGAAACAATCGAGCTTTGGGAACTTTTCTCAAGATAATCTGTGCCGCTATATACAAGACAAGATATTCTGGCCTCTGAATTCCCTGCTTGAGTTCGGTGAAGTCGCTTCGGCTTTCGACCTCGTCGAAATACCCTTTACTCCCGGATTTGAGAACTTTTCGAAACTCGTCTCGCCATGCGACCATAAACTCGTCATTGGGCGGGCACGCCATAAACCAGCTTTCTATGATCGGGAAACCCCGATCGTAAGTGTCTTGATCTCTATAAAAGGCAACTAGATCAGAAGAATTCTCGGCACTCGCCGTATGAGCCCAAGAGAAATCCTCATTGAATATGCAGGTCGCATCTAACCAAAAGCCTCCATACTTTGCCAACAACTCAAGGCGGATAATATCGCTTTTATGCGACAACGTAACGTCGTTTCGAGTAAGAAACGAGCTATCTATGTAATCCGAAAGATTTTCTGAATCAAGTACCCTAAGTTCGTGATCTGGATTAAGCAATTTAACTCGATTTATGGTACATTCAACGAGGGGCGGCTTCTGGGTCGTGTCCCAAAATAGCCAGATCACTCGAGGTATATTGCTGTGTGTGCCGAGTATTGAGTTTGAAACTATAGTGTCAGTCCATCCTTTGAAAGACGGCGATGTCCGATCACGCGACAATACGCCAAGGTAAATACATTTGGCGGCGTCCTTTAACAACCTAAGCTCTTTCCGCGTCACAAGCTTCATAAAATTCTCTTCGCCAAGCAGATTAAGCCAGCCCACCTTATTCACAACATGCCAATGATTGGCTTGAGCGTCGTGTAACGCGTTAAGCGCGGTTGGGAACGGAATTATCAGTTTACAATGCGGTTCACCATCCGTGGCGGCGGGCTACCGTTTTTCCAGGAGAGTATGAAGGCCTCCAACGCCCAGCACCAGATCCTTGATGCGAGATTTAAAGGCCGTGCCGCGGTGTTGCTCTAGAAGGTAAGCGCGAAGCCGCCTAGCCATAGAAGTCCCGTAGTAGATATCAAGCCGAGCGGCAATCGGCTCATACCGCTCGACGTATCCCTGCGCGGCCACGCGCGCAGCGTCCGCATAAGGTGATCCGGCGTCTTCGGCAAGTTCCCGAAATAGACTTGCCATATGCTGATCAAAAATCATGCGCTCACGCAGCTTGCCCATTCCCAGGTTCCACTTCGGAAATTGGCTTCGCCAAGCAGTCGGCTTGGCGATCCCGACCGCATTACGTTCGTGAAGGCGGTAAAGAACTAGCGGTTCGGCAATATGCGAAACAACGCCTAAGCCGCAAGCTAGTGTGTAGATCCACGTGTCATGCGCGAGCGGCTGGTTCTTTTCAGGATGTTTTGGACGACGCTCACGTGCAATCAGTTTAATAAGTTCGTGTCGAAACACCATCGAATTTCCCCAACCATTCATGTAAGGTTCAAATTCCAGTGGCTGCAAGACTGCATCTCGAGCAATGCCTTGAGTCCAAAGGCCGGTTGGCGTCAGGAACTCGTCGGTGGTAGTAAGTCGGTGGATCGCAAGAAGGCTACGATCATCGGTCAGACGCTTGTATGCCGTCTGAAGCTTGTGCGGCAGCCAAACGTCGTCCTGATCACAGAAGGCAATAAGCTCTTGGCTGCAAGCTGTCGCTGCAAATAAAAAATTGTCGCCGAAGCCAAGACGTTCGGTTTTTCTCAAAATCCGAATCGGGAACGGAGCCCTTTCAGCAAAGGTTGCTATAATGCGGAGCGTTCCATCGGTTGAACCGTCGTCACTTATAACTAACTCTGCCGGCAACAAGCTTTGGAGGGCAAGGCTCTCAAGTTGAGCCGCGAGATGACGCTCACCATTGTAGGTTGCCAAGGCGATTGAGATACTCATCGAAATCTATCCCAGTAGGTATGTCGCTCTAGTAGCATAGCTGCGATAGGTCGCCGCATAGCACTAAGTTGTTTAGGCTGAAACTCTTTTAAATGCTCACTATTGGCGACGTCGCGCGGTAGCGGGCGGAGCCGCTTGAGGCGTAGCAACGGTAGGCTTTTCCACGTGTCCCAGTTACGGAGCTATGCCAGTCGGAACGATGTGGGCGCCCGCGCCAAAACGGTTGACGGGGCGTATTCCGAGCCCGCCTGGCCGATCGGAGTGCTTGGCGAATAGCTAGGGCCGCCACCTTCTCGCGAGTTCGCAGCAATTGCGGCGCTCGAACTACCTTGACCACGAGCCCTTGGAGGAACAGATCAGGCGTCTGAAGATGCTAAGCGCACCATATACGCCGCGCTGGCTTCGAACTCTTTCGTGGCCGAGTGCTGCACGCAGCCTAACGCTAACCAGCACGAAACGTGCGGAAGGCCCAGCTCAGCACGACATTCCGGTCTGGACGGTAGATCATCGGCTTATGCTTGGTTTACGGTAGGTTTACTACAACCTTCGGAACGACGGCTTCTCGGCTTTTGAAGCGGCTGGCGGCTATTTCTGTGGCTGGGGCCGCTGCCGATCATGGCGGCCCGCTACCGCCCGCTCTCCGGCTGCCTTAAGGTGGCCCCGTAGAACTTATAGGATGTGCGGGATCTTGCCGGCATCCGAATAGCGCTGCAGGACGATCAAGCGGGCCCGAAATGGGCGGCGGTCGTCCCGACCAAGCCTACATGCTCCGCCATCCAACCTGATGCTCTTCGCTCAGCTACGGCGCCCGCGAGCTTGCAGAAAAGTTGAGAGTTCGGCAAATTCGCATGCGCCCGGCGGGGCTCGGCGCGATTTCTCGAGAGTGGCGTCTTGATTGAACACTTCAGGCCTACAGGGACTTGGCGTATCCATCCGCCGGTGGCCGCCTGGCGTTGGTATGATCGAGCGCGCTTAAGGTCGTCCTTATGAGTGTGCATAAGGATGGTGGATGAGCCAGGTGACGGTTTTCAGCGGCCATGAGCGACGGCGGAGATGGAGTAACGAGGATCGGTCCCGCATTTTAACAGAGGCCTTTTCCTCAGGCGCCTGTGTGGCGGCCGTTGCCCGCCGGAACGACATCTCGACGAGCCTGATCTATCAATGGCGGGACAAGCTCCGTGGCGACGCGATGCCTCCAGCCTTTGTGGAAGCCGTCATTGGCGATGGCTCTTGCCAAGACGAGGGTGATGTTTGCCCTGCGATGGTGATCGAGTTGTCTGGCGGAATTAAAATGGTGGTATCTGCATCGGCGCCTGCCAATTTGGTTGCGGCCGCATTGACGGCGCTACGATGATTCCGGTTCCGAGTGGCGTTCGAATTTGGATCGCAAGTGGACATGCCGATATGCGCAAAGGGATGGCGGGCCTTTCGCTGCTGGTGCAGGAACATTTCAAACGGGACCCGTTTGCGGGCGACGTCTTCTTTTTCCGTGGCCGCAGTGGTTCGCTCATCAAATGCTTGTGGCACGATGGCGTTGGTACATCGCTTTATACAAAGCGCTTGGATCGGGGCCGCTTCATATGGCCCTCGGCATCCGACGGCGTGATTTCGCTGACCACATCGCAGGCTTCCTGTCTTCTGGAAGGCATCGACTGGCGTAATCCCCAGCAAAGCTGGCGCCCCAAATCTGCCGGTTAGAAATCCTTCGCACACTCTGCTTCGAAGTACACAAGCACCCGGAGATATGCTTCTATTGGACCCATGGATGCTGAGTTCAACGACGGTCCGGATGACGTTGCGGCGCTGAGGCAGGCGCTGACGGCAGCCCGCGCCCAAGCATTGGCGGCAGAGCAGAAGCATCTCGATACCGTGGCCGAGCTGGCGGTGGCCAAGGCCATGACCTCCGACGATAAGGCTCTGATCGCGCATCAAGCCTTGAGGATCGCCAAGCTGGAGGGTCAGCTCTACGGGCCTCGCAAGGAGCGAGCGGCTCAGCTTCAAGATCAGATGGAATTCGCGCTCGAAGAATTGGAGGCAACCGCCACCGAGGATGAGATCGCGGCGGAGCTTGCTGTTGCCAAAAGCACGACCGTGGCGGCGTTCGTGCGCAAACGCCCCGAGGCACGGACCACCTTTCCCGACCACCTGCCCAGAGAGCGCGTGGTGATCGACCCGCCGACAGCCTGCGCGTGCTGCGGTGGGAACCGGCTCCGCAGGCTCGGCGAAGACGCGACCCGTACGCTGGAATCCATTCCCCGGCAGTGGAAAGTCATCGAGACCGTGCGGGAGAAGTTCACGTGTCGTGATTGCGAGAAGGTCAGCCAGACACCCGCACCGTTCCATGTAATTCCCCGAGGATGGGCGAAGCTGGCCAAGGTTCCGCCGGCGCTAGCCGGTGGAATGTCAGCGGAGGGGGGCCCCAGCCTTCTGGCCATGATCCTGTATGAGAAGTTCGGCGCCCACCAACCCCTGAACCGGCTCTGTGAACGCTATGAATTAGAGGGCGTGCCAATTCCGTTATCGACCATGGCCGATGCTGTCGGCGCGGCCTGTCATGCCCTAGCTCCTATTTTGACTGCGCTGGAGCGCCACGTCTTCTCGGCCGAGCGGCTCCACGGCGATGATACGACTGTCCCTGTCCTCGCCGCCGGCAAGACCGATATCGCCCGATGTTGGGTGTATGTTGCCGACGACAAACCCTTCGGTGGGGCCAGTCCACCGGCGGCAATGTTCTACTATTCGAGGGATCGAACCGGCGACCACCCGCAGGCGCATCTCGCCCGGTGGTCAGGCATTTTCCAGGCTGACGCATTCTCCGGCTATGGCAAGCTTTATGCGCCAGACCGCAAACCCGGCCAGATCCAACAGGCTGGGTGTTGGAGCCATGCCCGGCGCCCATTCTTCATCAATGCGGATCTCCAGGAGACCGCTCGGCGCAAGGCGAAGGGCAAGAA
>Ga0206810_1090_pt1 | contig 13397 bp, 14 predicted proteins | sample Alteio_BWOrgCont_56_FD_152889 | JGI IMG/M metagenome (GOLD analysis project Ga0206810, IMG submission 152889) | Enriched cells from forest soil in Barre Woods Harvard Forest LTER site, Petersham, Massachusetts, United States -... | ecosystem: Environmental > Terrestrial > Soil > Temperate forest >...
GCCCTTACTTCTTCATCTCGTTGATGGCTTCAAGCACTTCCTCGGAATGGTTCTGAGGGTTGACCTTGGTCCAGACCTTCACAATCTTGCCCTGCGGATCGATGAGGAAGGTGTTTCGCAGAGCAATCGTCATGTCGCCGAAGTGGCCCAGCGAGCCATACTGATCCACCACCTTGTGCTCAGGATCGGCGAGCAGCCGGAAGGTCAGGCCCTCCTTGGTGCAGAACTGTTTGTGGCTGTCCGGAGTATCCACGCTCACGCCCACAATCACCGCGCCGTCGGCTTCGAATTTGGTGAGGTCGCGCTGGAAGTTGTGGGCCTCAATGGTGCACCCCTGGGTCATGTCCTTGGGGTAGAAGTAGAGCACGACCCACTTGCCCCGGAAGCTATTCAAGGCAATCTCGGAGCCATCCTGGGAGGGAAGAGTGAAGGTGGGTGCGACCTGTCCGGGAGCAGGCATGGTCTGGTCGGCCGCGTGGACAGTCACGAGCACAAAGGCAAGCACAAAGGCCGCCGCGCCGGCGAAGAGAGCGAACTTTCTCATAGGGGACCTCCATAGAACGGGGGATTCGGGAGCGAGCAGGAACGCGGGGACACGTTCTCACCATCCGCAACCAGTATCGGCGCGGAACGGCACCTCTGGCAATCCCGGGGCGGCAACTGCCGTTAACCCACGGGCGGTTTAAGCGACATGGTCGTGGGCTTCACCGAGCCTACCGGAGGTTTGAGCGACAGGGTCGATTTCACCTGCGTCGAGGCGGTCGCCGGCGCTACTCCGGTCCAAACCTGAGACACGTTGCCCTGGGGATCGATCAGGAATGTGTTGCGATTGGCGGTGCCCTTTGTCGAAAGCGATCCATATGTCTGGGCAGTCTTTCCCCCAGGATCGGAGAGCAACGGAAAGGTCGCCCCAGTGGCCGAGGCAAGTTTCAGTTGCAGAGCAGTTGAACTGGTGCTGATTCCCAGTACGGTCCCTGACTTGGAATACTGGGCCAGATCTCCCTCAAAGGCCTTCACTTCGGTGACAGAACCCGAATCCGTGGTCGAGGGATAAAAGAAGACGACGACCCACTGTCCTCGCAGGCTCGAGAGGGAAACGCTGGAACCATCCTGCGCAGTGAGCCTGAAGTTGGGGGCCGCTTGTCCGGCGGCAGGGGTGGCTTGGGCGTTTGCGGAGACGGACACCAGGAAAAGCAGGAGTCCGGTCACAACCCAACGGGCGGATCGCAAAATCTTCCGCATGCATTCTCCGAATCGATGGGTGGTATCGCCCGTCTTGAAGACATCGCGCGGCCCAAGCCAGAAGAAACGTAAGTGAGAGAACCAATAGCGCCGGCTAGTCGCGCCGTGCCGGCACTGAGCAGGGATACACCTAGTTCGCTTCTTCTGAAAAGTCCGATCCAACCGGGGGCTTGAGAGAGTCACTAAATTCTCCTCCCACGGGTGGCTTGAGCGAGTCGAATTCAGAATTAGCGGCTTCGGCGGCGGCTTCGAATTCCGTTACGCCAACGGGGGGCTTGAGCGAGGGGTCCACAGGTCCTCCTTGTGTCGGTTAGGTTAAATTGCGGGGGAAAAGTTCGTGCTGCGTTCAGTATCCGCGCGCAATGGCAATAATTGCAACACTTTCCTCATTCGCGCGGCGCAGAAGCGCGTCTCGGTCGAACAGCAGCGTGCGGCACGCCTCGACAGAAAGGCAGGTCGCCCCGGCACTCTTCATGGCATCCAGGGTGCGCATCCCGATCACAGGCACGTCAAACCGCATGTCCTGTTTCGGCTTAGCGACTTTGACGACGGTGAGCCGCCGTCGCAACGTCGATGCATCTCCCGGGGCGTCTTCTTCGAGGGACTGCATCAGTTCGCCGGCTCTTTGGATGGCGGCATCCGTACCCTCCATCGCCTCCACGGCCACGCAGGCTTGAGCCGCCACCACCACGGTCTGGCCGATGTCGAATCCGGCGACGGCGCGTGCCACTCCCAAGCCGTACTCGATGTCCTTCCGCTCGTCTTCGTCCGGCGCGCGGGCGGTCAGCACACCCTCTTGGGCAAGCAGCGGCTCCAGGAACGCCGTGGAACTGATCAACTCGATGCCTTCGTCGGCAAGCACCTTGGCCACTGCGCCCAGCAGCATGTCCGTGTTGCGCGTGCGCAGATTCAGCAGCAGCTTAGCCAGCCGCCAGTCTGGACGGATCGATGAGAAGATCTGCTTGTGCTTCACCTGCCCCGCCATCACCGCCATCGTCACGCCGTCCTTGTGGAAGGTCTCGATAAGCCGGGAAAGCTCGCCCAGCGACAGCCAATGCACGGCAATCTTCTCGTCGGACGCCGCGCGATGGTCGATCTCGGGATCGGTCTCTTCGCGGATGGCAGCCACGCAGACCGCGAAGCCCTGCGCTCGCGCCGCATCGAGCAGCAGGAACGGGAAGCGGCCATTGCCGGCAATCAGGCCGAGCTTCATGGCTACTTGATAACCCCGCGCTGGCTGCGCTCAATGAAATCGGCAACGATCTTCGCGTCCTCGCCCTCGAGTTCCCGGATCCTCTCCAGCGCCTGGGAGGTGTTGATGCGCGAGGAGAGCAACAGACGAAATGCCTTTTGAAGCCTGCTCAGCCGTTCCGGTGAAAACCCGCGGCGAGTCAGACCTACTTTGTTAATACCGAAGGCCTTGTTTTCCCTCCGCGACGACGTGAGCGAGAACGGCAGCACATCCTGCGTCACGATCGTTCCCCCGCCAATAAACGCGTACTGGCCCACTGTACAGAACTGATGAACCGGCGAGAAGGCTCCGACGCTGGCGTAGTCCTCGATCACCACGTGGCCAGCCAAAGTTGCTGCGTTGGCGAGAATGCAGTGGCTGCCCACCCGGCTATCGTGCCCAATGTGCACATAGGCCATCAGCAGGTTGCCGGAGCCGATTCGCGTAATGCCGCCGCCCTTCTGGGTGCCGCGGCTGATGGTCACGCACTCGCGAATCGTATTGTCGTCGCCGATCTCGGTTTCGGTGGGCTCGCCGTTGTATTTCAGGTCCTGCGGGGCCACGCCCACAGAGGTAAAGGGATGGACAGCATTGCGAGCGCCCAGTCTCGTCCGGCCATCCACCACAACGTGGGAGGTGAGGTTGCACTCCTCACCCAATTCCACCTCGGGGCCGATCGTGCAATACGGGCCAATTGTACAGGAGTCCGGAATCACGGCTCCGGGAGCCACTATGGCGCTTGGATGGATGCTCACTCGGTCCCCGTGACCGCCGCTGACGCTGCTTCCCGCTCCACCCGCGCCTCGCCGACTTCGGGATCTGCAGGAGCAGCCGCCCTGGCTGCACGTACGCGCGGCACCACCTGGCAGGTCAGTGTGGCTTCGCAGGCCAGCTTCCCGTCCACGAATGCTCTTCCCTGGATGCGCCCCGCGCGGAGCCGGAATGAGAGCACTTCCACCTCGATGCGGATCTGGTCGCCTGGGGTAATCGGGCGCCGGAACTTGGCCCGCTCGATCCCGGTGAAGACCACCAGCTTGCTCTGCCGATCAGGCAGCTCGTACATCATGATGATGCCGCCGGCCTGCGCCATGGCTTCCACCACCAGCACCCCAGGCATGATGGGATAGTCCGGAAAATGCCCCTGGAAAAACGGCTCATTGATGGTTACGTTCTTCAGGGCTACCAGGCGCTTCGCGCGTTCGAATTCGACAATCCTGTCGATCAGCAGGAACGGGTAACGGTGGGGAAGAAACCCCAGGATCTCCTGGATGTCGAGGATCATTCTCTGGCTCCGGGCAGCATCGCGCTCGTCAGGATTATAAACAATAGCGCTGCTCGCGCCCGGTCGGGAGCAAAAGACATCCCTGCGCCGAAGCCCAGGTCGACGCCCTACTTTTTGAGGCGGCGTGCGGCAGCGTCCACGTCCCAGAAATCCGCTGCGAAGTCCTGGTTGTACTTCACCCAATCCACGTAAAACTGCCGTACCATCTCGTCGTTTTTGCCGCGAGAGATGCGCAGGGCCGTCTGAAATCCGCCCAGCAAATGGTAGTCATCGTACTCTTCGTAGTCGGTGTTCTTGTCGTGATACAACGGATCGCGCCATTGGAACGACCTCCGCAAGGGCAGGTGCGTCTGGAGATCGACGAGGATGGTGATGGCCTCATTCTCGGGCGAGATGAGCGTGACCTGGTCCGCCAGGTGCCGCTCCGCCAGGTGCTGGCCCTCGTACACGAGGATGGTCTTGGGATCTTTGAGCCACACCTTGACGGCGGTCTCAATGGAGTGGTCCCGGCGACGCAGATAATCGTCCAACTGCTCCTGCGGAATCGGCTTCTTGCCCCGGTAAGTGACCTCAAAGCCCTGCCGTCCCAGGAAGTATTGCAGGTAGTCGCGATGCTTGGTCACGTCAATCCGGTCTTTGTCCGGCCAGGTATGAAACTCGAGAATCTCGGTCGTGCCCACGTCCGGCTGCCCATGGAAAAACCCCGCCACGTGCCCATGTTCGGTGCGATTCTTCATGTCCAGCCACAGTTGCCCGCCCAGTGCCTGCACCATCGCATCGAGGACGTCGTGGGCCTGCCTGGCGTTCTTCGCGGCGTCGTCCTCCACCTGCTGAGTGGTGCTCTGCGCAGAAAGGCAAACGCCCGCCCCCAGCACCGCCGCCATCAACGCGACTCCCAGAACTCTCCTCATCCTTGTGTTTCTCCCCTCGCCAGCAACCCCGGAAATAACTTTGATCTGCCTGCAATGAACGTCTTTGCTCTTCTAGTCCCTAGAAGCACTCCCATGGATGTATCAAAGTCGACAACCGAGCTGAAAGTCGCTGTGAATGAGCACCAGCGAAAATACTGAACTCAAGAACTGAAATGAAGCGTTCGACTGTAATTCAACGACTTACGGCTGAAGTTGATTGATTCGGTTCATTCACGAGACTGCTCCTAGTCCCTAGTCCCTCGTCTCACCCCATCAGCACAGCGCCTCCGTTCACGTTGAGCACCTCGCCGGAGATGAACCCCGCCAGCGGCGTGCACAAGAACAGAACCGGCCCCGCAATCTCCCGCGGCGTCCCTGCGCGGCCCACCGGAATTCCGGCCGCGATCCTTGGACCTAGTTCGGGGTTCCCCAATGCAGCGGCGGACATCTCGGTCGTCACCCATCCGGGCGCTACGCAGTTTACCCGAATGCCGCGAGGCGCCAATTCGCTCGACAGGCTCTTGGTCAGACTGATGATTGCGCCTTTGGTCACTGCATAGTCGGCGTGAAACGCCTCGCCCCGCTGCCCCGCAGTGGAACTGATCAGAACGATATGCCCGCCACCCTCGTCATGAGGCGAATTCCTGTTCTGTTTGTTCATTTGCGCGACAGCCGACTGCACCAGTCCGAAAACGGAATCGAGATTCACGCCCAGCGTGCCGCGCCACTGCGCCTCGCTCATCTCTTCAATGGGTGCATCGTCCGACGGCCAGATTCCGTGATTGACCACGAGAATGTCGAGCCGGCCGAAAGCATTGCTGGCAGCCGTCACCAGCGCCCGCCCGTCCGCCGGACTGGCTAGATCCTGCTCGATGGCCGCGCAGCGGCTCGGTCCGCCGCAGTCGAGCACCAGCCTCTCAGCGCGTTCCCGCGCCTGCCGGTAGCTGAAAGCGACCCGAGCCCCCGCTGCTGTGAATAGCCGCACCGTCTCCGCGCCAATGCCACGCGATCCGCCCGTGATGAGCGCAACCTTATTGTCCAGGATGAGAGAAACACCTGCCATAGCGCCACGCTATAGGCTGGGACCTTGGCGCGTAAAGCGAACTGCGCCGCCAGAGTTCAGATTGCCCGCAGCAGCCGACCGGGCAAGAAAATGATCGCGCTCACCAGCTCCAGCGCTCCGCCTACAGCGATCCCGACCAGCCGGAAGGGCAACAGCAGCAGCCACAGGATTGGATAGAGCACCAGCGCGAGCAGCGCCAACGGCCAGCAAAGAACGAAGAGAATGCACCACAGCAGAAACTTGATCATGGCTGACTCCCGGCCGGGGGGTGCCGGCTCCCTCATGAATACGGGAGAGAGGTTGCTACGGTTCCCGAGCACTGCGTATTGAGACACGGGTTGACCACTGGACGACGTAAGCGCAGGGGAGAATAATGGCGCCATGGCGACACAGCCTCTTTCCGACCGCTACGTGACCTTGCGCCGGATGGCGAACTGACGGTCCCGGCAGCGCCGATCGTGATTCGCATCGCAGAGTTATTCCAAAGAATGGACCGGATGCGGGATCGCGCGGGAGAGAAATGAGCGGGAGCACTCAAGGCAAGACGGCGAACGTCGACGAGTCGCAGTTCGACTACAGCTATATGCCAGGGCACGTCAAGGAGAGGGTTCGCAACTGGAGAAGTCTGTCCAACGGCGAACGGCTTGAGCTAACCTCTGCGTTGAGCGTTGCGAGCTGGGCGAAGCTCGGCGTTTTTCGCGACCCGGGCAAGCCGATGGACAAGACGATTCGGAAGGCTTCTCGCATGTGGTGAGGCTTCTTCGCTGCGATGAAACCGGGATCGCTCAAAAGCGAACACAATCATGCCCCCATTGAGGCTGACTTCACGCAGCGCACGGGTCTCAAAACCGATACCCGGGCGCTCTGACGCGGCCCACTCACTGCAACAGCGTCCCCTGCTCGTCTTCCTTGCCGTTCAATTCCTCGGGCGGAATGATGACCGCCGCCGCGACTTTGTCCTCCGCATCCAGGTTCAGAAGCCGCACGCCCTGCGTGGCTCGTCCGGCGGCGCGAACCGTTTTGGTGTCAATGCGGATAATCTTTCCCCACTGGCTGATGACCATCAACTCCGATGCCTCGTTGACCAGCAATATGGAAGCACTCTTGCCAACCTTGGGGGTGGCCTTCAGGTTGTTTACGCCCTGCGCGCCACGCGCCGTCAGGCGGTACTCGTCTACGTCGGTGCGTTTTCCGAAGCCGTTCTCCGTGATCGTGAGGATGAGCGACTGCGTGACGCAGAGTTTTTCGTCGAGTTGCTTGAGCGCCCTGTCGGCATCTCTTTCCGCCTTCTCCGCGGCCTTCAAGGTCTCCTCGTCGACGGCGCCGCTGCGGCGATCTTCGCGCGCCTTCTGAAGAGCTTCTTTCGCGGCCGCGTGCGCCTCGCGTAAGGCCGTGAGCTTGTCGGTCAGGCCGCGCGCCGCGGCGCACTCGTCGCGTTCCCGGTCGCGGGTCTCGTCAGAGTCCGTGATGGCCGCGCCGATGACGTAGTCGCCCTTCTTGAGGGTTATGCCCCTGTTGCCGGCTGCGTTGCGCCCCATAGGACGCAGTCCGATGCCACTCCGCTCGGGGTCGTACTCCTCCTGGAAGCGGATGGCCATGCCTTCGCGCGTGGCCAGGAAGATAAACTGCTTGCCGTTGGTCAGGCCCGCCGTCACCAGGTCATCGTCCTTGTCGATGTCAATGGCGATGATGCCGCGCGCCATCACGTTGCTGAAGTCCTTCAGCGGTGTCTTCTTCACCACGCCTTGGCGCGTGGCAAAGAAGATGAACTTGCCCTCTTCTTCAAGATCGCGCACCGGCAGAATGGCGCGAACATTTTCCCCCGCCTGCAGGTTCAGCAGGCTCTGCATACTCTTGCCCTTGCCTGCCGCGCCCACATCGGGCACTTCGTACACCTTCACCCAATACACGCGGCCGGTGTTGGTGAAGCACAACAAGTACGCGTGCGTGGAGTCCACGATAAGCTGCGCGACAAAATCCTCTTCGCGCGTCTTCATCCCCATCCGGCCCGTGCCGCCTCGCCTTTGCTGGCGATAGATGCTGATCGGCGTGCGCTTCAAATAGCCCTGGTGGCTCACCGTCACCGCTACCTGCTCGTCCGCGATCAGATCTTCGAGCTGCAGCTCCGCACTCTCATCCACAATCTGCGTGCGCCGCTCGTCGCCGTACTTGGTGCGAACCTCTTCGAGTTCCTTCACAATCACGCCGCGCAGCTTCTTCTCGCTGGCCAGGATCGACTCGTACTCGGCGATCTTCTCGCGAATCTCGTTCAGCTCCTTCAGGATTTCATCCACCGACAGTTGCGTCAGGCGATAGAGCTGCAATTCGAGAATCGCATCCACCTGCCGCAGGCTCAGCCCGCGCTCTTCGGTAGTCAGCCGCTCGCGATCGAGATTAATGACAATCTCGGTCCCCTTGCCCCACGCATACAGGTTCTCGCGAGCCTCGGCCCTCGATCCCGATCCGCGAATGATGCGGATGACCGTGTCCAGATTGTCGAGCGCAATCTTGTAGCCCTCGAGAATATGCTCGCGTTCGCGGGCCTTGCGCAGCAGGAACACCGTTCGCCGCTGTACCACGTCCACGCGATGATCGATGAACGCGCGAATCGCCTGGTCGAGTCCAAGTTCGACCGGCCGGCCATTCAGCACAGCCAGAAAAATCATCGAGAAGCTTTCCTGCAACTGCGTGTGCTTGTACAGCTGATTCAGCACGATCTCCGGCTGCGATCCGCGCTTCAGCTCAATCACAATGCGCATGCCGTCGCGATCGCTCTCGTCGCGCACGTCACTGATCTCATCGACAATCTTTTCGTTCGCCAGCTCGGCGATGCGCTCGATCAACTTCGACTTGTTTACCTGGTAAGGAATCTCGGTGACGATGATCGCCTGTTTTTCCTTGGTAAGGTTCTCCGTCGCCACACGCGCGCGCATCATGAAGCGGCCGCGGCCCGTTTTGTACGCCTGCGCAATGCCGCTCTTGCCGTAGACAAATCCACCGGTCGGAAAGTCCGGTCCCTGTACGTGCTTCAATACCTCATTCAGCCCGGCCTGCGGATTGTTCACCAGCTCAATCGTCGCGTTGATGATCTCCGTCAGGTTATGCGGCGGTATATTCGTCGCCATGCCCACGGCAATTCCATTCGACCCATTCACAATCAGGTTCGGAATCCGCGTCGGCAGTACCGTCGGCTCCACAGTAGACTCGTCGTAGTTGGGAACGAAGTCCACCGTCTCCATGTCGATGTCCGCCAGCAACTCGCCGGCAATGCGATCCATGCGGCATTCGGTATAACGCATGGCCGCCGGCGGATCGCCGTCTACCGAACCGAAGTTCCCCTGCCCATCAATCAGCGGGTAGCGCAGCGAGAAAGGCTGCGCCATGCGCACCAGCGTGTCATAAATCGCCGAGTCGCCGTGCGGATGGTACACACCCATCGCCTGGCCCACCACCTTGGCGCACTTGGTGTACTTCTTGTTGTGCTGCAGACCCATCTCGTTCATGGCGTAGAGCACGCGCCGATGCACCGGCTTCAACCCGTCGCGAGCGTCGGGCAGCGCGCGCCCAATGATAACCGACATCGAGTAATCGAGATAGGAGCGGCGCATCTCCTCTTCGATATTGATGAAAATGAGGTTGCCGCCTGGCGGGGTGCCACCATCAAGAGGGAGCTGGGGGTTCTTGTCGTCTGCCATAGAGGTTTTCTTGCCCGCCGGAGGGCGGCAGGAACCTGGTTGAGAAGATGGCCGGGGGCTCCGCGGGCTCTAGGTTGTATTTTACTGCTTCAGGGCGCCATTCGGCAAGGCGAGCGTCCCGGTACAAATAGCACATTTTAAGCTACTTAAAAGTATTCTATCCTGCTCGAAAAACGGGTCCAGAATTGGCTGCGCCCGGGCCGCAAAATTGCCTGCGCGCGCACCCGTTTCCGCGCTGGGATTCACAGCACCCCCGGCAGGCTAAGCAAGCAGAAAACCACCTGCAGCGCCACCACCGCGCCCCCCGCGGCCAGTGCCAGCCGGGGCCGCGAACTTTCGTAAGCATCCGCGAAGACGCCCCCGATAAACGTCAACAGAAACGGCAGCGCCCAAAGCCAAGGCGAACTCGGAATCCCCGGCGTCACCAGCATCGCGATCAGCAGGAAACAGAGCAGCGGCGCCGTGTTGCCGAAGTATCGCGACCGCCGCACGCCCACGTAGAGCACCATCGCCGCCGCCGCAGCAATGGTGACCCCGGCACTGTTCAGGCTCGCGAACATGCGCCGTGCCGGATCGATCGAGAACGAAAGAAATCCCGCCGCAGAGCGGAACAGGTAGCTGAACGCATCCGCCGAAAACCCATAGCAGGCGAACACCAGCACCAGCGCGCCCGCCGCCGCCATCATCACTACCGGCAGCACCTGGCTGCGCCGCCCTTCGGCCACCCACAGCATCATCAGCAGTCCAAGCAGCGCCACCACCGGCAGCGCCGCAATGTGCGCTGCCGCGGCCGCCCCAAACAGCACCGTCAGCAGCACAATGCGTGGTCTCCATTTGCGCCGCGGACCTTGCATCGCATGCGCCACGCCGACGCAGGTATACACGCCACCGTAAACAGCCACCGCCGCCAGCATCTCCGGCCCCGGCGTCACGCATGCCTTCAGAATCGCGGGCGAAAAGCAGTAAAGCGCCAGCGCCGTATACCCGCCCAGGTTCCCGTAGAGCCGACGCGTCACCCACCACAGCGCTCCGCCCAGTACGCATCCGGCAAACAGAAACGGCAGCCGCAACAGCAGCAACACATACGGCAACTGATGGCGCAGCTCCCAGGTGCTCACGCCTTGCACGCCGCCAGTCTGCATCACGCGATCCTCGGGCTTGCGGAAAGCATCCAGTGCGCGCTCCAGCAAAACATTCAGCGTCAGCGGCAATCCCGCCACCCTGTACGCCAGCACGGCATCATGAATGTTGCCGCACGTGGTGTAGTAGCCCGCCAGCGGCGACGGCTTCTCCCATATCTCCCGTCCGCAGCGTGCGTACTGGTAGTCTCGATCGCTCAGCGTCTGATGCGCCGTGAGCCACAGTCCCTGCGCCAGAAACAGCGCGAGCATCCCCGCAGCAATCCTTTGCGGCAGATTGAATCGGAAGCGTCGAAGGCGAGCGAACCTGTGCGTCATCACGGGTATGGGGACCAATTACCAGTTTAACCATCCCAATCCGGCTGCATCCCTCCGCGGGCATCGCATCCCTGCAGAATCGCTTTGCCCATGCCCCCCCGCGTACACTGGGGCGGCCATGATCACCCGCCGCCGTTTTGTATCGGACGCAGCCGCGTTTTACGCCGGTCTTTCTCTCGCCTCTACACCACCCCTCGCGCTCGCCGCCGGGGCCCCCGGCGACAGGTCCTTGTCGCTGGGGTGGCTCGCCCAACCCGGCGCCACATACACCAACCCAATCATCCCCGGCGACCACCCTGACGCCAGCCCCATCCGAGTCGGTGACGACTTTTACCTCACCCACTCGAGCTTCGACTACGCCCCTGGCCTGCTCATCTGGCACTCGCGCGACCTCGTTAACTGGCGTCCCGTCACCGCCGCCCTCACCCATTATCACGGCGGCGTGTGGGCCCCGTACCTCTGCGAGTACCAAGGCCGCTTCTATATCTACTTTCCCGCCGATCAGAAACTCCACGTCGTCCACGCCGACAAGCCGACCGGACCCTGGAGCGAGCCCATCGACCTCGACATCGCCGCCATCGCCCCCGGCCACATCGCTGAAAACGGTCGCCGCTTCCTCTACATGGCCGGCGGTCGCATGGCCGAGCTCAATCCCGATTGCCTCTCCGTCAAAACGCCGCCGCGCAAAGTCTTCGACCCCTGGCCCGTCCCAGCCACAACGCGTATGGAATGCACTTGCCTCGAAGCCCCCAAGCTCCTCGAGCGCAGCGGCTGGTTCTACCTCATCGTCGCCGAGGGTGGCACCGCCGGCCCCGCCACCAGCCACTCCGTAGTGGCCGCGCGCAGCCGTCACGCCGAGGGCCCATGGGAGTGGGCGCCGCACAATCCCATCGTCCACACCGCCTCGCGCGACGATCGCTGGCTCAGCGTAGGTCACGGCCGCCTCGTCGACACCCCCGACGGCCGCTGGTAAATGACCGTGCACTCGTACGAGAACGGCTACCGCGCCCTCGGCCGCCAACTCCTGCCGCTCCCCATCGAGTGGATGCCCGACGGCTGGTTCCGTGTTCCGCCCGGCACCCGCACCGACGCTCCGCTCCCCATGCCCATCCCCGGTACGCATCAACAACCCGCGCTCGACCCATCCGACAACTTCATCTCATCCGAACTCGGCTTGCAATGGGCCTTCTGGCAGGAGTTCGATCCGGCCCGCTTCACCACCGGCAACGGCGCTCTCATTCTGCAAGCCAGGGGCGACAGTCTGGCCAACACGTCTGTCCTCACCACTCCCGTGGGCGGCCACGCTTACACCGTCGAAGTCGATGTCGAGGCCGCGCCCGGCTGTGCCACCGGCCTGCTGCTCTTCTATAGTCCGGAACACTCCACCGGCATTCAATTGGACGACGAAGGCATCGGCGTCCGCCTCGCCAATGGCTACGTCCCCAGCCGCGTGCACAAAGGCGCCACCCGCGCCACGCTTCGCGTCGTCAACGACGACCAGGAGGTCGACTTCTACTACCGCGTTCCCGGCGAGCCCTGGCGCCGGGCCGAAGAGTCAGCCGAAATCGCCGGCATGAACCACAACGTCCTGGGCGGCTTCCTCGATGTCCGCCCGGCCGTCTTTGCCACAGGCACTGGCCAGGCTACCCTTCGCGGTTTCCGCTACTGGCCCACCGTCAACGTCCCGTCATAGCCGCAACACGTCTCAAGAAGATTTACGTCTTCGCACGAACAGGCGTACCCCAGGGCCTGTCCTGAGCGCAATCGAAGATTGCCCCGATCGACGTATCCCCGCTCAAAAGTAACCGTGCAATGCGCCGAAGTGGCCAGCGCAGTCCCGCCGGCGCGATTGCCCGTGCGGCCGCCACCCGCTACACTTCTCCTCAGTGGCCATCGCGCACGACAACTCACCGGACCGCCTCGTCAGCGCCTCACGCGCGGAGGAAGAGCAGAACTTCGAGCTCAAGCTTCGCCCCCGCTGGCTGCGCGAATTCATCGGCCAATCCAAAGCCAAGGAACAACTCGCCATCGCCCTTGAGGCTGCCAAGTCCCGCGGCGAAGCCCTCGACCACGTCCTGCTTTTCGGCCCCCCGGGCCTCGGCAAAACCACCCTCGCCACCATCATCGCCAACGAACTCGATGTCGGCTTCCAGCAGACCAGCGGCCCCGCCCTTCAGATCCAGGGCGACCTCACCGCCATCCTAACCAACCTCCGCGAGCGCCAGGTCCTCTTCCTCGACGAGATCCACCGCATGCAGCCCGTCCTCGAAGAGAAGCTCTACACGGCCCTCGAGGACTACAAGCTCGACATCATCATCGGCCAGGGCCCCGCCGCCCGCACCCACGTCATGGAGATCCGCCCCTTCACCTTCATTGGCGCCACCACCCGCCCGGGCTTGCTCTCGTCGCCGCTCCGCTCCCGCTTCGGCATCCTCCTGCGCCTCGAGTTCTACACCGAAGACGACCTCCGCTTCATCGTCCATCGCTCCGCCGAGGTCCTCGGCGTCCCCATCGAC
>Ga0206810_1091_pt1 | contig 13357 bp, 10 predicted proteins | sample Alteio_BWOrgCont_56_FD_152889 | JGI IMG/M metagenome (GOLD analysis project Ga0206810, IMG submission 152889) | Enriched cells from forest soil in Barre Woods Harvard Forest LTER site, Petersham, Massachusetts, United States -... | ecosystem: Environmental > Terrestrial > Soil > Temperate forest >...
TGAGGCGTGTTGACAATAATCGCTTTCGTACGGTGCGAGAATGCCCGCCGCAGCTCGTCCGGATCGAAATGCCAGTCCGGCGTGTGTAATTTGACCAGCTTTCTTTCGGCGCCGCAAAGGAGCGTGTCCGGGTGGTAGCTCTCGTAGAACGGCTCGAACACGATCACCTCGTCGCCGGGATTCGTTGTTGCAAGCAGAGACGCGGCCATACCCTCGGTGGCTCCGCAGCAAGCCGTAATTTCAAGCTCCGGATCGAGTCCGAGGCCGTAACTGCGGGCGTACTTCCTCGCGATGGCAGCACGGAATGCCTTCGTTCCCCAAGTGATCGAATACTGATTGTGATCGCTTTCGATAGCCTCGATCGCCGCCCGCTTGAGATCGACCGGGGCCGCGAAATCGGGGAATCCCTGCGCCAGATTGACGGCGCCGAACTGGATCGCAAGACGCGTCATCTCGCGTATTACCGACTCCGTGAATTTCGCGGTTCGTTCGCTGTGAAAGCTCTTGTGCGTGGTTGCCGAGACCATCGTTTTCTTATGTTCTCACGCTGTAAAAGGAGGTGATTTGCCCGCCCTGACGAAAACGCCTCCGAAACAAGTATTCAGTCAGACGTCGGAGTCCACGGTTGATTAACGCCGAGCGTTTCGATTTGCGTCAACAGATCTTTCAACGGGAAGGACGTCCAGCGTGCGGAACTTGCAGGTTAAAGAGGCCCCCCCGGGAAGCTTCTCAAGAGCGTTGAAGCGCCGCTCACCGCGTCACGATCACAGCCTCGGTAAGACCAGCCGGAACTCGCTTTTTCGAGGAAGCCGGCTTTTTGGTGGAAGCGACAATTTTGGGCGCCGATTTTTTCGATCCGAGGCTCTTCGTAACCGGACGGTGGTTCGCAACCAGAGTAGCCTTTGAACCGGTCGTCTTCCCGACGGCAGGCGTCAAGGCAACCTCCGTCACTTTTCCTGAGACAGTCCGAGGCTGCACGAGATCGGCGATCTTCACCGGCGGCAATTCCTTGCGAGGAGGCTCCAACTCGTGGTCGTGCTTGCCGGAATAAAGTTCACGATACATATCGGCATTTCGCAGCACCGCCTGAACATATTCCCGCGTCTCGGTGAAGGGGATGCTTTCCATGAACTCGACGGGATCGTGATAGTCGGCCCATTTAAGCCACTGATGTACCCGCCCGGGCCCGGCGTTGTAAGCCGCAAGCGTGCGGTACCAGTCGCCATCCCAACTGTCCAGTTGCCCGCGAAGATATTGGGTGCCCAGCCGGATACTTACGCCCGGGTCAAACAGAAGACTCGCAGTTACAGCCCCCATACCTTGCTGGCGGCCCACCATCCGGCCGGTAGAGGGCTCCAGTTGCATGAGACCCAGCGCGTTCGCGCGTGATTTGGCTCCCGGGTTGAACTCCGACTCCTGACGGATCAAAGCGGCCACGAAGAAGGGGTCGAGTCCGCGCGCCTTTGCGCTTTCGAAGACCTGGTCTTTGTAAGGCAGCGGGAAAAGCATCTGCCAGAAGCGGATGGGAGCGTTTTCCAGCGGAAGGGACAAATAATCTCCACTGACGCTCTTCATGATGCGCAAAGCGCGAAACGGCGATTCCGCCGATTGAGCCAGCTCAAGCGCGAGCAACTGGGGCTGCTCGGTTGCGGCCGCCATGCCGAATTTCATCTCGGCGTCGGCAACATCGGGCAGACCGGCCTCTCGCAGCTGGCGAGAGCGCTCAATACGGAGCTTCGTCGCGTCGTTGGGCTCGGTACTCGAAAGATCGCGATGCTCCGGCCAATCGACATCGTCGAGCCACGTTTTGACGTCTGCGTCTGCGGTCGCGGCGGCTACCTTCTCCCGCGTTCTCTCCCGGCCCAGAACTGCATAAAAGTAGTGCGGGAACTGAGCCGTCAGACGGTCGTAATAAGCGCGCGCTTCCGCCGGCTTATCATCGGCTTCAGCGATCCGGCCGAGGAAATAGAGCGCAGTTCCAGATCGTGAATCGTCCGGATACGTTTCAACCTGATCCCGCAGGAGGGAGACTCGCTCCGGCTTCGCGCCGAGCCAGGCGTCCCAGGTTATCCTCCAGTGGCAATAAGCGGTCGAGCTGTCGGCAGGGAATGTCTCATAGGCCGCTTTGAACAGCGGTTCGTACCGCTCGCGGTCATTCGTCGCCAGATAACGGTTTCCCACGCTGACCAGAGCCTTGAGCCGCCAGACCGATTTCGGATAATGCTCCCCCAATTCCTTTACAGCATCCATCGTCAGGGCGTCATCTCCCTGTTTCTGCACCGCTTCCTCGATATAGTAAAGCCGCTGCGCATCGGCCTCCGAACGATCGACATGCAGCGCCTTCAAATAACGCTCGGCCGCGGCCGTTTCTCCCGCCACGTAGTCGGAAACCCCGACTCCGACCTTCGCGGTTGCCTGCTCCGGTGGGGTCAGACGATCCACGAGCGCTACATACTCTGCCCGCGCTTTCACATAATTCTTCGCCGCCAGCCACTTCTCGGCCCGCTCCAGTTGCTGGGTTGCCGGGGGGCCCGGAAAATCCTTCCCGAGCGCGAGTCGCAGCCGGTCAATCGCCGTCGCCGACTGGGCCGCGAGATCCGTATTCGGCCAGGAGTAGTAGACCCGCTGATAACTGAGCGCCGCCTGTTGCTGCTCGCCTTGCGCCTCGTAAGCTAGCCCGAGGGCAAAGTCGCCGTCAGGCTGGGGTAAGAGCTTGTAATCCGTCTGGAGAATGTTGAGCGCCTTGCTTGTCGACTGCGGATCCCGCTTATCGAGAAGCGCGCGGCCATAGATCACATCAATCTTGCCGGCGAGGGGGGACGAAACGATCGGGTTTGCACGATAAGCGTTTAACGTGCTCAAAGCGCCGTCAACGTCTCCCGTGAGAAGTTGCGAGTACCCGAGATAGTAGTCGGCGTAATCGGAGAGCTTCGAAACATCGCTGGCCGCCTGAAGATGAGGAATTGCAGCTTTATAGTTTCGAGCGTTGTATGCAGCGATTCCCTGCCCCAGATCAGATGCGGCCGAATCAGCCATCTGAGCGGTTCCGGCGACCAGCAGAGCCAGCAGAAACCCTGTCGAATTGATCTTTTTTTCAATCATCGTGCGAGACATCACGCGAAAAATTGCGGTCTATACCATTGGGCCCGGATAACTCTGTCCCAACACAGCGTCGTTGTCATGCGCCAGGGTTCGCAAAACCTCAAGATGGAGGTAGTCGACCATGGTCGCCGATTTCGCAAGAAAATCTTGCAAAAATTGACTGCGCGCGCTATCGATTACAGGTTGCAGCGCCCCGTAAATGTTCCCGGCTGCCACACCTCGCCTCAAGTCCGCCTCATTGTAAAGCCTCATTTCGGCCACCCGCAGCCGTGCCGTGCGCTGGGCCTGAAGGTGCAAGCGCTGATCGTCGGGGCTCAAAGTGTCCCAGGAAAGGCGCTTTTCGGCCCGGTCCTGTCCGGAATCGGCCAACGCTCCTGGCTCAGCAACCCCCGCGATGCCTTCAAGGCGCATCCCCGCCGCTTCGCACAGCAACTCGATCGGCGCGGTGCTTGCTGCCGTCTTGCTCGATGCAACAAGCCGCGTCGCCAGAAGCACCGCTACGATTGATTGACGCGCGCGAATAGGAAAAAGATACGCTTTCGCCTCATCTTCGTCGCCGCTTCCGGCGTTGAGCTTGTCGGCCAAGGCCGAGGAAATCTCGGTTGAGGTTGCGAGAGCAGTGACTGGGTCGCCGCTTTCGATTGCGGAAACGAGCGCGGGAGCATCCGCGATCTCGAACGAAAGATTGTTAAACAACGATTGACCGAGGTCGGAACCGCCGCTTGCGGCTACGCGAGCCTGGTGGTTTTCAAACACCAGCACCACCGCCGACGCGGCGTAAGGAACGACGTTTTCTACGAGCGCTTGCAGGACCTTCTGATCGCCGGTTGCGTGGCGCATCCGGCGCAAAGCTTGATTCAGCGATTCGGCTTGCGCTCGGCTCGCCTCCTCTCGCGTGCGCGCCAACTGATCGCTGGCCTGCGAGCGCTCCGCGACGATCGCACGCGAGACAGCGTCCTTCAGATCTGCATCCAGGCGTTCCGATAACTCGTAGACCAGAGTAGAGTGGTGTCGCTCCACTAAGTCACGCCAAGTCAAAGCGCTGGCTTCGTGCATTCTTTCTCAATGGTACGGCACGGTTTATGCGGGTGTCGAGCGTAGGATGATGCCATGGCCGTAAATATTCTCGAAAATAAAGTCGCGATCGTCACGGGAGGCACAAGAGGCATCGGAAAAGCCATAGCGGAGCGCCTGCTCGATGAAAAAGCGCGTGTTGCTATCTGTGGAACCCGGCAAAAGTCGGTTGACGAAATTGTCAGAGTTTTGTCGGCAAAAGGCGACGTTTTTGGCATGGCGGCAGATATAAGCCGGATCGAAGAAGTCCGGCAATTTATTGCCGGAGTGCAACGGCGGTTCAACACAGTGCACATACTGATCAACAACGCCGGAACAGGAGCATTTGCAAGTGTTGCGGAAACGGCGCCTGAAACGTGGGACGCCGTGATCGGCGTGAATTTGACTGGCGTCTATTACTGTTGCCACGAGATTCTGCCGATATTCCTGCGGGCGGGAGGTGGCGACGTGGTGAATATCGGCTCACTCGCCGGCACAACGGCATTCGCCGGGGGGGCGGCGTACAATGCGTCGAAGTTCGGCCTGATCGGATTTTCAGAGGCCATGATGCTGGATTACCGCCATCACGGTGTAAGAGTGTCGCTGGTATTGCCTGGGAGCGTGAACACCGAATTTGGAAGGCGTTCCGCAACGGCTGGCCATTCTGAGACGGATAGTCAGGATAAAAACAACTGGAAGATTGCGCCAGAGGAGATCGCCGAAACTGTCGTCAATCTGCTGCAGATGCCTCCGCGAACCACAGTAAGCCGGGTTGAAGTTCGCCCTTCGCGTCCGGCCGGAAAAACATGAAAAAAAGTCGGAAAGCAATTTGGCATAAGGCGTGCTTAGAGACGAGTGTGAAGGCGGTTGTTGCGCTGCCAAACCGCCGGTCGGGGAGGTTAGATACGGATATGGTGCGGTTAAACAAAAAACTTGACCCGTTGCAAACGGGCCGCGAGGCAGAAAAGCTTCATAGTGATCTGCAAAAGCTGGTAGTTGGCCAGGAAGAAGCAGTCGATCAGATTGTAAATATCTATCAGACCTATCTGGCCGGCATGACGAGCCCCGGTCGCCCGATCGGTAACTTTCTGTTTCTGGGGCCGACCGGAACCGGAAAGACACGCCTTGTGGAAGCAACTGCAGAGTCGCTTGTCGGCGATGCGCGCTCCGTTCTCAAGATTGACTGCGCCGAATTCCAGCACAGCCACGAAATCGCGAAACTCATTGGATCGCCCCCCGGATACTTGGGCCATCGTGAAACGCACCCGCTGTTGAGTCAGGAAGTACTGAACCAGTACCATACCGACAAAATCAAGATAAGCTTCGTCCTGTTCGACGAAATCGAGAAGGCAAGTGACGCACTGTGGAATCTCCTTCTGGGGATTCTCGACAAGGCTACTCTCACCCTCGGAGATAATCGCAGGGTCGACTTCTCAAAGGCCATGATATTCATGACCAGCAACCTGGGCGCTACGGAGATGGGTTCCATTTTGAGACCCAATCTGGGATTTGCCACCTCGGAAGTGGAACGGCGCCGCGCCGTGGGCGAAACGGACGAAGACCTGAACGGAAAGATTTCGCGCGCCGGCATCGAAGCCGCCCGCCGCAAATTCACTCCGGAGTTCATGAACCGAATCGATAAGGTTGTGGTTTTTCGCCCGCTCGGCAGCGAAGAGCTTGGCCGCATTCTGAGTCTCGAGTTAAATCAATTGCAGCAAAGGGTCTTTAACTCGGGCAGTACCACGCCTTTTGTATTCAACGTAACCGCCGAGGCTCGTGCCTTCCTGCTTCGTCAGGGCACAGACATGAAGTACGGCGCAAGGCACCTGAAGCGGGCCATCGAACGCTCGCTCGTTCATCCGCTGTCGAATCTTATTGCATCGGACCAGGTGCATGGAGGCGATCTCATTCGAATTGATTTCGATCCCGAGGTGGACGAGTTGGTCTTCGTCAAGGAAGCGGAGCAAATGGCCGCCTATGCGATGGTGCAGCTGATGGAGACTCCTCCGGCGTCACAAGCGGCCGCCGCCACAGCTTCTCCCTTCCAAGTCGAGAGTACACGCGGCGCCAACGCCAAAAGCCAGCGCATTCGTTGAATCCAGCCCAGTGGCCGGTCGGCGAGTATCCGGCCGGCCACGTCGGTTTCCGCGACTTGTCTCAGGTCGTCCTCGGGGACGGTTCCACATGAACCAGTACGTCGGCAACCCACGGTAACTGGTCTCGTATACTGTCCCGAACGCGGCAGGCAACATCATGAGAGGCCCGAACAGTCATTTCAGGATCCACTTCGAGGTGAAGGTCTACGTGATACTGCAAGCCCGTTTTGCGCGCGAAGCATTTCTCTACACCGGCCACGTCCCTCACGCCTAGCGCAACCTCTCGGATTCGGGTCATTGTGTTTTCGTCCGGCATGGTATCCATGAGTTGCATCGCGGATTGATACATCACGCGGATCCCGCTCACGACGACAATGATCCCGACGACGAATGCCCCGTAATGGTCGGCGCGGAGGAAACGGTCGGGATTTATGAGAGCTGTCGCCACCCCGGCCAGAGCTACCAGACCGGAAAGCATGTCGACCCCATCGTTCGCGGCATCAGCAAGCAGCGATGAGCTTCCGATCTTTCGGCCGTGGCGGAACTTGAGCGCCACAAGCCAGGACTTGGCGGCGATCGAAATCAACATAGCCCAGATGACCCAGGAGGCTGGGGGAAGGGTTTCGTCGGCCGATCCGGTCAAACCGTGCCATGAAATCGTGCACCCGGCCCCGAACAGGATGATCCCCAGCAGAAATCCCGTTAGAATCTCAATTCGCCCATGCCCGTAAGGGTGGTTTTCATCCGCTGGCCGAGCTGCAATCGTAAGACCCACCAGCACCAAACCGGAGGTGAACACGTCCGCGGCGGACTCGAAGCCATCGGCGCTGACGGCCGCCGAGCGACCAAACCACCCGGCGGTAATCTTGAGCGCCGCGAGGCACCCGCTGACTACCATCCCGAGGATCGCCAACTGGCGGGCTCTGTCCATTTCAAGAAATTGGGAGATCTGCGAATTTCTATCCGCGATCCGAACTGTGCGTCGGCCGGGTGTAGGGAAAATTGATGTAGTGCTGGGATTCGCGCGCCGCCTCGGCCTCGGGCGCAAACTTCACCGCCTCGCGATATGCCTGAATTGCAAGGTTGTGGCGCTTCTCAAGATCGTAAATCTGGCCCTGGCGCATTAGAGCAAGCACCCCGGTGTTCAGATCGAGCTCTTTCAGTTGTTCCGGCGTACTTGTAACCTTCTTCAGATTCGCCAAAGCCCCGTCGAGGTCGTCAAACCAGAACTGCAGATTCCCGGTCTCGTAATAGATCTTCTCCCAGGGCACACGTTCGTACCCGGGTGCGTGCTCCTGTTTCAGTCGCGCGATCTCGCTTAATGTGCTGAGCGCGTTTTTCCGGTCACCCGTCGAGCCGTACATCTGGGCCAGTTCGAAGCGTAGCAGATAATTCCGCGGATATCGGACGATTAGCGCGGAAACAAGCGGAATTGCCCGGGAAGCCTGTCCTTCTCTCCGATACAAAGCGCACAGCACAATCTGAGCATCGACCCGATTCTCGTTTCCCTTCGTGGCCACTTCTTCGATCGTGCGCAGACCCCGCTGCTTATCGCCGTGATAGCCTGCGATGAATCCGAGCGCCCGCAGACTCCACGAAAGATTACCCACGATATAGTCATAGCCGCCCTGCAACAACCTCGCATCATAGTTGCCAGGATCGATGTCCGTGACCTCGTTATCGTACTTGCGCGCCTGGCTGGAATCGTAGAGTGACGCTCGCCAGCTCTTGCGCACCAGAAAGCCGTAATTCGCGCGTAACGCGAAAGCTACGCTCAGCGTGTGCAGGGCAACCGTATCCCGCGGATTTTTGGCAATGCGCCCCTGACAGATCTGCATGGACCGATCGATCTCGGCAAAGAAGCGCTTCTCCACATCGGCGGGTGGCTCCATCTTCGGCCGGCGCAAAAAGGAATTGTTGCCACTAACCAGCTCGCTCTCGAGAGCCCCGTCGCGGAACATTTCCCGATAGAGCAGCGATTGCGCCACGAAGTTATGATAAGCGGGATTGTCCGGACTCGCGGCCACGGCGTTCTCATAGGCGGCGATAGCCTGATCGTAGTCGAGGTTGTAAAAGGCCTCGTTTCCCGCCGCAATTAGCGAATCGGTCAGGGGATTGGCTGCGTAAAGGGATCCGGCGGCCAGCAGCAGCGCAAAAAAATTCTTCATGGCGTCCCTCCCTCTAATATACGGGCTAATATACGGGAGAGTCCGATATGGCCCAAGCTCCCCCTTACAGCGCCGCCGAAGTAACCGACCACGGTGTTCCGACGGTTCGGCTCTCCGACGAAGCGAATACGATCGAGGTCGCCGTCGTTCCTTCTATTGGCAATCGCACGTTCGAATTTCTGGTCGGCGGGAAGAACATCCTCCACTTCCCTCATGCGGATGTTTCACAACTTCAGGGAGACAGGCATCTGAGCGGTATTCCGTTCCTGGCGCCGTGGGCCAATCGCATGCCGGAGGGGTTTTGGGCTAACGGTCGCAGGTATCTGTTCAATTCGGGTCTCGCTTCGATACGCCCGGATCAGAACGGCATTCCGATCCACGGATTGCTGACCGCTTCGCCTTTCTGGGAGTTGATTGGTTTCGGATCGGACGATACCTCGGCCTGGGTCACCAGCCGGCTCGAATTCTGGAGGTACCCGGATCTGATGGCGAACTGGCCGTTTGCTCACGAGTATGAGATGACTCACCGGGTTTCGGCGGGAGCGCTCGAAGTGAGCGTAACCGTTACGAACCACAGCGCGGATCCCATGCCCGTCGCAATCGGTTTCCACCCCTACTTTGAGCTGCCCGATGTTCCGATTACCCAAGCCGTGGCACATATTCCCGTTGTTTTGCACGTCGATACGGACAATCGTCTGATCCCGACGGGCGCTACCACACCAGTCGATTTCGGGGACCGGGTTTCCCTCAGCGATCACCATTTCGACGACGGATTCACCGGCCTCAAAAGCGGCACGGACGGCCGCACGGTGTTCTACGTCGAGGGTGCCCGGAAAAAGATCGAGGTAACCTTCGGCCCGAAATATCGGGTCGCGATCATCTACGCGCCGCCCGGCGAGAACTTCATCTGCTTCGAGCCGATGTCGGTTCTCACGAACGGTATCAATCTGGCGCATGAGGGGAAATATCCGGACTTGCAGACGATCGCCCCGGGAAAGCAGTGGACCGAGAGTTTTTGGGTGCGGCCGGTCTTTACCGAAGCGCGACCGTAAGCCTTCAGCGAAGCGCAACTGTAAGAGACGACTCCGACGCTCCCATTGCCGCCCTCTGGTCCTGAATCAATTGCCGGGCGACGGGACGAATAGCAGGCACTTTCAGAGCGAAAATGGCGCTCCCCGCGAGGCAGATCAGAGCTCCGGTCAGAATGGTCCAGCGCGCACCCAAGCCGTCAGCCACAAAACCCGCGACCATAGCCCCGAGCGGCCCGACCCCAATGTACATCATCGAATACACGCTCATGGCGCGCCCCCGCAGATGGTCCGGCACCATCGACTGTATCAGCGTGTTTGAGGCCCCCACCTGAATCATCAGCGCGAATCCCGACAAAAAAAGCATCAGGCAGGATAACCACATCCGGTTCGAAATCGCGAACCCACCCACAGATAGCGCAAAGGCGGCCGCGGCGCAGGGAATCCAGACGGTAAATCCTTTCAGCGCCGTGCGCGACGCCATCAGGAGCGCGCCGCCCAGGGCGCCGAATCCGATCGCGCCCATCAGTATCCCGAGACCCTGCGCACCCGCCCGCAGCACTCTGTCGGCGAAGATCGGCATCAGCACAGTGTAGGGGAGCCCCGCGAAGCTGACGATCGCAATCAACTGAACGATCGCACGCATGGGCGCCGTTCGCGCCACATAGTGGAAGCCTTCGCGAATGGTGTGCCAGGCGGACATGGTGGCGACCGGCGGCTGGAATGGCTTCACCTGCATGAGCAGCAGCCCCCAGATCACCGCGATATAGCTGATTCCATTCGCAAAAAAGCACCAGCCTTCGCCAATCTTCGCCACGAGGATGCCAGCGATCGCCGGTCCAATGATCCGCGCCCCGTTAAACATCGACGAGTTCAGGGCAATGGCGTTCATCAGATCGTCCCGGCCCACCATTTCCACCAGAAACGACTGGCGCGCGGGAATATCGAATGCATTGACAACCCCAAGCAGCGCGGACAGAACGAACAACTCCCAGACCTTAATCCGGCCCGTCAGCGTTAGCGCCGCCAGCGCGAGAGCCAGTACCATCGAACTCGCCTGGGTCGCGATGACCATCCGGTGCCGGTTGAGGCGATCCGCCGCATAGCCCGCAATCGGGGAGAGCAGAAAGATCGGAATCTGACTGGCGAAAGCCACCAGACCAAGCAGCGCCGATGAGCCTGTAATACGGTAAACCAGCCACGATTGCGCCACCGACTGCATCCAAGTGCCGACCAGAGAAATGAGCTGGCCGGTGAAAAAAAGCCGGAAATTTCGGTGCCTGAGAGCTCTTAGAGTGTTCGACGCAAGCCCTCCCGCCATCTTATTTTGATCGTATCAGTTGCTTTTCTTGCGACATTCAGGCACGATGAAAAGTTTTCACCCCTCATTTAAAACACGCGCATGCTCGTACGAGTTCTCTATCACGACCACTGTTTCGACGGCGCCGCCTCCGCAGCGTTCTTCAGCCGCTTCATCCGGGCCGGATTCGATGCGGGCGCGGATTTCCGATATACGGGCATGGCCCACCGGGCCTCTCAGATTTTCGAGGACAGCCTTTTCGACGGCGACGAGAACGCCATCGTCGATTTCAAATACTCGAGTAATCCCAAGCTCACCTGGTGGTTTGATCATCATCAGAGCGCTTTTCTTACCCCGGAAGATGCCGCTCATTTTCGGACGTGTCACTCGGAAAAGAAGATGTACGATCCGTCGTTCAAGTCGTGCACGAACTTTATCGCCACAATGGCGAAGAAAAAGTGGGACTTTGCAGCCCCGGATCTGGACGATCTGGTGCACTGGGCGAACATTATCGATGGCGCACAGTACCCCGACCCGAAAACCGCCGTAGAACTGGGCGCTCCCGCAATGAAATTGACGCTCGTCATCGAAAGCTCGAAAGGCTCGGACGTCGTGCAGCGGATTATCGGCCGCATGCAGCATATGACGCTCTCGGAGATCGTGGAACAACCCGATATTCAGGAGCTTTTCAAACCTCTTTATGAGCGGCACCTGAAATCGGTCAACGTCATTCGCGAACGGGCCAGCGCTTCGGACGGCGTAATCACTTTCGATCTGACCGGTTGCGATCTGGAGGGATATAACAAGTTCATTCCGTACTATCTGTTCCCGCAAAGCACTTACACGGTGTCGGTAAGCCCCTCGAGTTTCCGGACGAAGATATCGGTGGGATCGAATCCCTGGGCCCCGGAAGAGCCACAGCACAATCTGGCGACGATCTGCGAACGCTACGGCGGCGGGGGCCATGCCCGCGTCGGTGCGATCAGTCTGGAACCCGGCGAGGTGGACAAGGCGCGAAATATCGCGGCGGAAATTGCGGCGGAACTGCGAACGTGATTCGCAGGCACCAGCGGATCCTCGCCCGACCATAACCAACCCGAAGAACCTCCCTCTCGGCTTCTGAGTAATGTATATTTATTCGGCATAGGCACTGCGTTAACTCGCGACGCCCCGGTGTAGATTTTCGAAGGACGGAGCATATGAAAAGATCTTTTGCGATTCTGGTGACGTTGGGAGCCTTCGGGCTCGTTGTATCGGTCGCGGCCCAGACCCCTGCCGCAAAGGCCACGGCTTCAAACTCCCAGTCGGATGCCATTCCGCGCATGCCGGACGGCCACCCGAATCTGAACGGCATCTGGGATCATCCCTACGTCCCCGATGTGACCAAAGACGGCAGGAACCAGAAAGGTTCGGGACCGCTCCCCTTTACCGCATGGGGCGAGGAAAACTTCAAGAGCTATGACGTGTCGAAGTTCGACTACACCGGCCACTGCCTACCCTTCGGCCTGATGCGTTCCGTCAATGTCGGGGGCTATCCCATCCAGATCGTTCAATACGGCAACTACATCGCCTTGCTGTTCGAGCAGAACACCTGGTTCCACGTCGTCGCCATGAACCGTGATCATCCGAAGAACCTCGAGCGCACCTGGTTCGGCGACTCGGTCGGCAAGTGGGACGGCGACACGCTCGTCATCGACACTATTGGCTTTAACGGCAGAACGAGACTGGATACCATCGGCCACCCTCACTCCGACCAGATGCATCTCATCGAACGCTACAGGCTGACCGACCCGGATCACATCTCCTATGAGGTCACGGTGGACGACCCCAAGACTTTCACAAAGCCATGGACGAACGTCCGGGTTTTCCCGCGAATGCCGGCCGGCTCGGAATTGATCGAATATTCCTGCGAAGAAAACAACCGGGACTTCACCGAAGGCCACATCAAATAGCGGCGCGGGAACACGCGGAACAATTGTAACGATGGTGGGCGCGCAGGGACTCGAACCCCGGACCTCCTGCGTGTGAATCAGCCGAATCATCTAACCTACTGATTACAAAAGAGATTTTTTCGCATTAGGTGGGTATCCGCTTGACTCAGGTAGCCTCAAAATGTAGGGGTTGGTGTTTTACCTTCTTGCGGTTTGGGTGGACGATGCGATCGTAGGTTACGGGATCGGCTGCTACCGCTTGCTGGGCAAGCATCGTGACGTTCGAGAAAAGCGTGAGCGATGACCTGCGAGAGGTTCCGCCCGTCGTCGAAAGCTTTCTTGATCTGATGCGCGCCGTTGGCCGGGTTACGATACCGTATGCTGACACTTCTCGCGGGTCGAGCGCGTCCTGGGCAATTGATGTCCACCGTTCTCACGCTTCTGCTTGTTACGGCACTCACTTTATTTGCCACCGATCCGACGTACCGTTCGGTTTCCATTGACAGGGGCGCACCCTCCTCGGCAAGTTCCACCGGGGACCGGGAAATGTGACATAGTCTTCTTGATGACGCGCCTCAAACCGGTCGACGTCGTGATCGTCGGAGGAGGCTTTACGGGCCTTCTGATCGCCAAAGAAATCACGGCGCGTACCTCGTATTCCGTGCTGATTCTGGAACGC
>Ga0206810_1092_pt1 | contig 13351 bp, 11 predicted proteins | sample Alteio_BWOrgCont_56_FD_152889 | JGI IMG/M metagenome (GOLD analysis project Ga0206810, IMG submission 152889) | Enriched cells from forest soil in Barre Woods Harvard Forest LTER site, Petersham, Massachusetts, United States -... | ecosystem: Environmental > Terrestrial > Soil > Temperate forest >...
AGCATTGATAAACATAATGGCAAAGGAGTTGAACAAATTGAAAGCATCATTAACAATAAAAATTTTTCGTCCTATAAATTTGAAGCGATTGGCGAAGAAAAAACAAATTTTACCAATACTGAATTTTTAAAAATTATTGATAAAGGAAAAGAACATTGTAAACGCGGCGATGTTTTTCAGATAGTACTATCACGCGAATTTTCGCAAACATTTAAAGGCGACGATTTTAATGTGTATCGTACCTTACGTTCAGTAAATCCTTCGCCTTATTTGTTTTATTTCGATTATGGTAATTTTAAAATTTTTGGTTCTTCGCCCGAAGCACAATTGGTGGTAAAAAATAACGAAGCCTCCATTCATCCTATTGCCGGAACTTTCAGAAGAACAGGAGATGATGAACAGGATGCAGTATTGGCTGAAAAATTAAAAACGGATGCCAAAGAAAATTCGGAACACGTAATGTTGGTCGATTTGGCACGAAACGATTTGAGCCGTAATTGTTACGATGTGGAAGTAAAAACTTTTCGCGAAGTGCAATATTATTCACACGTTATACATCTTGTTTCAAACGTTGCAGGTAAATTAAAACCCGAAGTATCCACAATGAAAATAGTTGCCGATACGTTTCCTGCGGGCACGTTAAGCGGGGCGCCAAAACATATGGCCATGAAATTGATTGACCGTTATGAAAAAGGCAGCCGGAGTTTTTACGGCGGATGCATTGGTTTTATGGGTTTCGACGGAACATTTAATAATGCCATCATGATCCGTTCGTTTTTAAGCAAAAACAATACGCTCTTTTATCAGGCAGGTGCCGGAATTGTTGAATCTTCGAATGAAGAAAGCGAATTAAATGAAGTAAATAACAAACTTGCCGCATTAAAAAAGGCAATAGAATTAGCAAAGGAAATATGAGTGGATGGAAAAGAAAAAAGTGTATAATTTTTTTAATCTTTCAATTTTACAACTTTACAATTTTTAATTTATATGAAAATACTGGTATTCGATAATTACGACAGCTTTACGTACAATTTAGTGCATTACCTGGAACAAGTTACAAATGCTGAAATTGAAGTACATCGTAATGATAAAATAAGTTTGGAGGAAATTAACCGTTTCGATAAAATACTACTTTCTCCTGGACCCGGTATTCCTTCAGAGGCAGGAATTTTACTGGATGTTATAAAAAAATATGCACCAACAAAAAGTATATTGGGCGTTTGTTTAGGACAACAAGCCATTGCCGAAGCCTTTGGCGGTTCCTTAATAAACTTAAAAGAAGTGTTTCATGGTGTTTCAACTCCTGTTGAAATTATTAAAGAAGATACATTGTTTAAAGGTATTCCTAAAAAAATAAATGTAGGCCGGTACCATTCTTGGGCGGTAAATAAAAATGATCTGCCCAAAGAACTGGAAATAACATGTGTTGATGAAGAAGGCAGTATTATGGCGCTCCGTCATAAAACCTACGATGTAAAAGGAGTACAATTTCACCCCGAAAGCGTATTAACCGAACATGGTTTGGAAATTATAAAAAACTGGGTGAACGAAAAAAGCAACTAATTAATAAATACTAACACCCCTTATAAAAGGGTGAGGCAAAAAATGAAAGAAATTTTAAACCAGTTATTCGAAAACAAAACGCTGAGTAAAGAACAAGCCAAAGAAGTACTTGTAAATATTGCAACTGAAAAGTACAATCATTCACAGGTAGCAGCCTTTCTGTCTATTTACCTGATGCGTTTTATTACCGTTCATGAATTGTCGGGTTTTCGCGAAGCCATGTTGGAATTGTGTTTGAAAACAGAATTTGACTCCAATGAAACCATTGATATTGTTGGAACCGGCGGCGATGGAAAAGACACATTCAACATTTCAACACTTGCTTGTTTTGTAACTGCCGGAGCAGGCGTAAAAGTCACCAAACATGGCAACTACGGAGTATCTTCTGTAAGCGGTTCATCCAATGTGCTGGAAGCGATCGGTTATAAATTCACAAACGATAAAAGCATTTTACAAAAACAATTGAATGAGGCAGGTGTTTGTTTTTTACACGCTCCTTTGTTCCATCCGGCAATGAAAAGTGTTGCCCCTATCAGAAAAGAACTGGGCATAAAAACTTTTTTTAATATGCTTGGGCCAATTGTTAATCCTTGCTTTCCTAAATATCAATTGTTGGGGGTTTATAACATGGAAATGGCTCGTTTGTATAATTATTTGCTTCAGGATACTAATTTAAATTATAGCATTATTCATTCATTCGACGGATATGACGAAATATCATTAACATCCGATTTTAAAATCATATCCCAAACAAAAGAACAAGTGTTACAACCCTCCGATTTTAACGTTGAAAAACTAGATCAGCAAGATTTGTATGGAGGAAAAACCATTGAAGAAGCCGCAAAATTATTCATAAAAATAATTAGCGGGGAAGGTACCCCGGCACAAAATAAAGCCGTTTGCGCCAATGCCGCAATTGCCATTAATTGTGTTGAGCCTAACTTATCAATACTCGAAAGTTTTGATAAAGCAATCGAATCGTTAACATCAAAAAAAGCATTTAATGTTTATAAAAAATTAATTGCTGCTTAAAAGATAAAACCGGATCATGAACATATTGGATAAAATAATTGCACAAAAACACATAGAAGTTGAGAATAAAAAAACTGCAACTCCTGCAAAGAATTTAGAACGTTCAGAATTTTTTACAAGACCAACTTATTCATTAAAAAAACAGTTATTGGATACCACTAAAGTTGGTATTATTGCCGAATTTAAACGTAAATCGCCATCAAAAGGTATTATCAATGCCAATGCCGATGTTAAACAAACAACTTCGGGATATATAAATGCAGGTGCAAGTGCATTAAGCATACTTACCGATTTTGAATTTTTTGGAGGAACAACGGATGATGTAGTTGCTGCCAGAAAAGAAATTACTTCCCCCATTTTACGTAAAGAATTTATAATTGACGAATACCAGATAATTGAAGCAAAAGCAATTGGCGCAGACGTGATATTATTATTGGCTAATGTTTTAAATGCCAGTAAAATTAAGCAATTCGCAAAGTTTGCAAAATCATTGGGGTTGGAAATTCTTTTAGAGATACGCGACAAAGAAGAACTTCCATCCATTAACGAATATGTTGATGCCGTTGGTATAAATAACCGGAATTTAAAAGATTTTAATGTAAATCTTTCCCAATCCTTCGATTTGGCAAAACTTATTCCTGACAACTTTGTAAAAGTTTCAGAAAGCGGAATTGGTGAGGCAAAAACAATACATGAACTTAAAAGTGCCGGGTACAAAGGTTTTTTAATGGGTGAAACATTTATGAAACAACAACAACCCGAACTGGCTTGCGCTGCATTTATTAATGAAGTAAAAAATTATAAAAAATAACTCTCTGCTTTGGAGAGGGTTTTAGAGGTGAGGCCAATCATGAAAATTAAAGTATGTGGATTAAAATATAAAGACAACATTGAACAAATTGCTGCTTTGCAGTTTGATTACATGGGGTTTATTTTTTATCCTAAATCGAAACGATTTGTAGGCGAAGACTTTGAAATGCCTGTAATTAATAAAAATGTTAAAAAAGTGGGTGTATTTGTAAATGCAGAACCCGACTATATTTTAAACAAAATAAATAAATATAATTTAGATGCTATTCAATTACATGGCGATGAAACAGCCGGTTATTGCAGTACTGTAAAAGAACTACTTTTAAAAAATGAAAACACTAAAAATATAGAACTGATTAAAGCATTTGGGGTAGATGAATCTTTCGATTTTGAAAAATTAACACCTTACTGCAACAGTTGTGATTACTTTTTGTTCGACACTAAAACAAAAGAATATGGCGGAAGCGGAAATCAATTCAACTGGAAAATTTTAGGTAACTACACTAACGCCATTCCTTATTTTTTAAGCGGCGGCATTGGTATAGAAGATATTGAAAAAATAAAAAAAGGAAGCATAAAATTAAACCCGTATGCCATTGATGTAAACAGTAAATTTGAACTCGAACCAGGATTGAAAGATATAGAATTGGTTACGCAATTAAAAAATTAGAAGATTAAAAAAGCAAATTTTTCGATCTTATAATTTTTCAATTTTAAAATAAACAAAAAACATGAGTAATTATTTTGTAGATGAAAAAGGGTATTACGGAAATTATGGCGGAGCCTTTATTCCCGAAATGTTATATCCAAACGTTGAACAACTTCGTCAAAAATATCTGGAAATTATTAATGAAGAAAGTTTCCAGAAAGAATGGCGCGATTTATTACGCGATTATGTAGGACGTCCTTCCCCATTATACCACGCAAAAAGGCTTTCGGAGCATTATAAAACAGAGGTGTATCTTAAGCGCGAAGATTTGAATCATACCGGCGCGCACAAAATAAACAATGCGCTTGGGCAAATTATTTTGGCAAAACGCTTAGGTAAAACACGTATTATTGCCGAAACAGGCGCCGGCCAACATGGCGTTGCAACTGCCACAGTATGTGCTTTAATGGGTTTACAATGTGCCGTATTTATGGGCGAAGTGGATATTGAACGTCAGGCTCCGAATGTTGCACGTATGAAATTATTGGGAGCCACTGTTGTACCTGTAACAAGCGGAAGCAAAACGTTAAAAGATGCTACCAATGAAGCCATTCGCGATTGGATCAATAACCCCATTGACACTTTTTACATCATTGGTTCGGTTGTTGGGCCCCACCCCTATCCTGATATGGTAGCTCGTTTTCAAAGCATCATCAGCGAAGAAATGAAAAGCCAGTTGGTTGAAAAAACAGGAAACGAAAACCCTGACCGTATCATTGCTTGTGTGGGTGGCGGAAGCAACGCTGCAGGCACCTTTTATCATTATTTAGATAAAAAAGAAGTAGAACTGGTTGCAGTAGAAGCTGCGGGAAAAGGTATAAATTCAGGACATTCGGCAGCAACAACTATTTTGGGAAAACCCGGCATCATTCACGGAAGTAAAACATTACTGATGCAAACTGAAGATGGGCAAATTACAGAACCATACAGCATTTCGGCCGGGTTAGATTATCCGGGCATCGGGCCTTTACATGCTCACCTGCACGAAAGCAAACGAGCAACATTTGCTTCAATTACCGATGACGAAGCAATGAAAGCTGTGTTTTTGCTTTGTAAGTTAGAAGGCATTATACCTGCATTGGAAAGTGCACACGCTTTGGCGTATTTGGATTATTTAAAAGCAAAACCTACAGATGTAAACGTAATTTGTTTATCAGGCAGAGGAGACAAAGATTTAGCAACCTATATGAAATTAATGAAATAACCATGAACAAGATCAACCAACTGTTTAAAGAAAAGAAAAACAATATACTGTCCATTTATTTTACGGCCGGGTTTCCTAAATTAAACGATACGAACATTGTGTTAAAAGAACTGGAACGCAATGGTATTGATGTGATTGAAATTGGAATTCCTTTTTCGGACCCTTTGGCTGATGGGCCAACTATACAACGAAGTAGCGAAGCAGCACTTGAAAACGGTATGAGCATAAAGCTATTGTTTGAACAACTTAAACAATATAATTTACACAAATCAACATCGGCAATGATTTTAATGGGTTATTTAAATCCTGTGATGCAATATGGTGTGGAAAAGTTTTGCAAAGACGCATCCGAACTCGGGATTAGCGGCGTTATTTTGCCCGACCTGCCTATGCAGGAATACTTAAATGAATACAAACCTGTTTTTGATAAATATAACCTGAAAAATATTTTCCTCATTACACCGCAAACATCCGATGAACGGATTCGCTTTATTGATGAGCATACCGACGGATTTATTTACATGGTATCCTCATCAAGTACTACGGGAGCCAAAAGCGGAATAGCCAACGATCAGGAAAGTTATTTTAAACGCATACAAGCGTTAAAACTTAAAAATCCGACCATGATAGGTTTCGGTATTTCTGATAACAAATCGTTTGTTAAGGCTTGCGAATTTGGCAATGGAGTAATCATTGGCAGTGCATTTATCAATATTCTTGAAAAGACCACCGATTTACCAACAGATATTGCCGACTTTGTAAAAGCTATTAAAGGATAAACTCTTAAATAAAGGTCACTACCTCATTTACCGGTTTTCTACTTCGTGATGTGTGTTCCCTCGTTTTATAAGGTTCGATAAGGCTTTCCGGGTCGCCCAAATAACCAAGCGCAATAACACAAATAGGTTGATGGTCGTCATCCAAATTAAAAACTTCTTTCGACCTTTCTCTGTCAAACCCACCCATTATGTGTCCGTATATTCCCATAGACAGCGATTGTAACAACATATTTTCGTTCGCCATACCCACATCATGCAAGGCTGTTACGTTCGGCTTTCCGTTCAAAGTAAACGTTAACTTAGCATAACATACTATCAGTACAGCCGCATTTTTTGCCCAGGGCTGGTTTCCGGGCATTAATAGATCAACTATTTTATTAAACGACTCGTTGTTCTGTTTTAATGCAGCAATATAGCGCCAAGGCTGTTCGTTATTGGCGCTTGCTGCCCATGTTGCCGCTTCAAATATCGAATTCATATCGTCGTTTGTCAGCATTTTGTCAGCAAAAGCTACTGTGCTAAAACGGTTCTTTATTAATTCAGTTACTTTAAATTTTGTAGAAGCTTGTTTAATTTGTTCGGTATTCATATTCTATTTTTTTGTTTAAAGATAAGAAACAGGGCGTTACTAAACGCCCTGTTTCGTTCGTTTTACTTTTGTTTCACTAATTGTATCTCACTAACCAATTTTACCTCTTCACTAACCATTACGCCACCTGTTTCAAGTGCAGCATTCCATGTTAAACCAAAATCGTTACGGTTTATACTTCCGGTGATGGTAAAACCTGCTTTTACGTTACCATAAGGGTCTTTAGCTATTCCGGCAAACTCTACATTAAGTTTTAAGTCTTTAGTAATACCTTTAATAGTAAGTTTTCCTGTAAGTTCATAATCACCTTTGGCTGTTTTTTTTAATTCGTCCGAAGCAAATTTAATTTCAGGAAATTTTTCGGCATCAAAAAAATCGGGACTTTTTAAATGCCCGTCTCTTTGCTCATTATTGGTATCAATACTACTTGTTTTCGCCGTAAATTGAATGGAAGCATTTGATAATTGTTCGTCCGACGTTTCTGCTGTAACATTAAATGACTTAAAGCTGCCTGTTACATTTGTAATCATTAAATGCTTTACTTTAAAAAGCACTTCACTGTGTGTTGGGTCCAATGCCCATTTAATTGTTGCCATAATTACTTTTATTTTTTAGTTAATACCATTTAATACTACAGCAACAAAGCTTGCAAATAGTTTGCCATAACTTATATAATATAGATTAGGAATTTTTTTTAATGCAGATTAAGAAAGTAAAGGAAAAAAGAAACTGTTTTACCTCGTAAAAAACACAAAACCGTTTTTACGATACAGCTCTTTTAATTGAGGATAATTATGTTTAACCTCGTTTACATTATTAATTCTGCTTACAAAATAAACAGGTTTATCAATTACTCCATTTAACAGCCAATCAATACTATAGCTATTTTTATTGGTTGGGGGTTTTTTATGGGAATAAAATAAATGAGCATAACTTTTAAATCCCAAGGTTTCCACATAACAGTCTTTATTTTGCAACTGCTCATAAAATTCAATTGCTGCTCTTTGGGAATATTGCTCTATGCGGGGAGCTATAATTAATGCTGACAAGTTTACAGTTATTAAACTGACTGTAAATACTCCAACAAGTCCTTTTTGCAAGCTTCCTTTTTTTATAAACATCAATGCTACAATTGTACCTGTTATTAAAAAAGCCCCTATCAGCCACTCATAACCTGACCAATATACATTGGCTTTCATATTTTCTACCGCAAACGTATCATGTATAACACCGGAGTTAATGATCAGGTATTTATATTTATCAACAAACGGAAGTGCCATAATGGCAATACCAATTAAACTTGCAATAAACACCATTAAAAAACCTATTGCTTTTTTCCATTGCATTTCGCCGTTCAATAATTTGTAAAGGGTATAAGCACTTAAAAAACTCAAAGGAAAATAACACAATGACGAATAATGCACTATTTTGGTTTTTACGATACTGAATAAAATCAATACTATCCAAAACAATATCATCATCCATAATTTAAAATTTTTGTGGGAAGGTAAATCGCGCCCATTTTTAAAAAATGCCCGCAAAGCAAAAATTGACGACGGAAAACAGCCTACCAACAAAATTACCCAATGATAAAAAAAGAAACCTCCATGGCCGGAATCTTGTGAATTAAACAACCTCATTTGATATATGAAAAATTCTTTTATAACCGATACATTACCTGTTAACAGCAACAGTAGAAACCATAATCCACCTATAGATACTGTTGAAATAGAAAAAATAAGGATTTGGCTGAATGTAATGATTGGTTGAAAACGGTTTATTGCCCAATAAGCTGCCACACATAAGCCAACTATCAATACCGCAACGGGACCTTTGGTTAAAACGGCTAAACCTATAAACAGTGCCGATACTACAAGAAATGATACGTTTTTTTTGACGCCGAATAAAATAAAATAATAAATACCGCAAAAAATAAATAAGTTGAACCAAGGGTCTATGATACCCGATTTAAAATAAAAATGCGGCAAAAACGAACCTGCATAAACCAACACCCACAGCAGCCCAAATTTTACATCATAAAGTTTTTTACCAATGTTAAATAACACCAACAGTGTAATTATTCCACAAATAGCATTGGGCAAGCGGGCCGAAAACTCGTTAATACCGAAACTATTCATAGACAAAGCCTGCATCCAAATAAACAATGGAGGTTTTTCCCAAAAGGGTTGAAAATTTATTTGTACCGAAAAATAATTTCCGGTAGCAATCATTTCACGGGCACACTCGGCAAAATTTATTTCGTCCCAGTCAAACAAATGCACGGCTCCCAGAAAAGGAACAAACAACAACAATGCTATTAAAACTATTAGTAACTGGTATTTAAAATTGGCAAAATTCATTGTTTATTTAAATGAGGAAATAAGTGAACGGTCCATCCAAGGGGTATTTATCTTTTGAATTGCCCAATAGGTAATTAACGTAATGATAACCCCTATTAATGAGCCTGCATATATGTCTCCAAAAAAATGCTGGGATAAATATACACGCGAATAACCCACCAATAATGCAATTGTAAAAAACACCCCTTTCATAAACTTATCTTCCACAATCAATGTTAGGGCAAAATACAATGCAAACGCACTGGTTGAATGTCCCGAAGGAAAACTGTGATAAGAATAATTTTCTACCCCGGGTACAAAGTATAAATCATGAACACCTTCAAAAAACTTTTTTGGTCTCAGCGCATCTTCAAATACGGTATGTTTTAATAATTGGGTAAATTCCGATGCAAGTATATTTGACACAGCAACAAGCAAGGAATACCTATAGTTAACAACAAGCAAAATAATAACAACTAACACCGTCATCAACCCATCACCAAAATTAGTGAAGTAATAAAAAAAAATATCAAAAAAATAATTGTGGTAGGTATTGAACAGTAAATGTAAATCTGCTTTAGGATATATGAATAAAAGGGCTGCTCCCAATAAAAGAAAAAAGAAATACGGCAGAAGGAATGATACGTTCGATTTTAAAATAGACTTCACTTCCGAGAACTTATAGCTTCAAAAAACAATAGATTAACTTTTCAGAAAACAGATCAATAAGAGCCTATAACATTCATTAAGCTATGAATTTGGCTATCCCAAAGCAATTTGGAGGTTTGCAAATCGGAACCTTCATCGGCAAAATCAGTAACCATTAAGGAAACGTCTCCGGTAAGTTCATCTATTTGTATTCTGAATTCAAAATAACTTCCTTCCGGTTTGTCGAGCCAGCGAAAACGAATATATTTTTCTTCTTTAAAATCAAGCAACAAAGCTTTTTGTTCGCTACCCTCCCAAAGAAATGTGAACACTCCGTCATGTATATTTACATCATCGGCAAACCATTCAGACAAACCACTTGGTGTTGTTAAAAACTCATATAAAATAGCGGGTGAAGTACCAATTACATATTCCAGTTCAAATTTCCCTTTCAACTCTTTTACGGGTGCTTTCTTTTTGCTATCCGTTCCGGCAATTTTTGCAACAGTTAAAGAAGCCATTGGGTTAACAAACGTTCTTAACTGTTTAACTTCTTTCGTCTTTTTTTTAGGAGGCTTTGCAGCACTTATAATTTCAGCCAATAAAATATCATCCACCTCTATAATAGGTTCCTCATCATCATCCCCTTTCTTTTGCTTTTTGCCTTTCTTTGCTTTTCCGGCTGTTTTTTCCGACTTCCTTTTATTTACCTCAATACCTTCAGCCATTCTACTTTTGTTTATTTTATCTTCTTTAACAGGTTTATTTTTTGTATTAGATCCATTTTTCACTGTTTTTTTTATGGAAACAGCTGGTTTAGCAAGCTTTTTAACTTGTTTTACAGCAGCTTTTTTTACAGCCATTTTTTGAGCAGTTTTCTTCCCTTTCGGCGTGGTTTTAATAGCTTTTACCGCTTTTTTAACAAGAACTTTGGTTTTTGCAACCTTTTTAACAGATTTAGCTTTGCCGGAAGTTGGAGCTTTAGTTGCTTTTTTTGCAGATGCCTTTTTAGGAGCAGCAGCCTTTGCTTTTGCTGTTTTAGCAGCTTTCGCAGGCCTCGCTTTTGCAACTTTGTTCCCCTTTGACTTTATTGCTTTTTTCTTGCCCATTTTATTTAGTCAGTTTTGCAAATAAAACTCATGCAATGTAAAAAAAATATTTAATAAACCAATTATGCCAACTGTTAAAATAACTATAATGGCCTTATTGTTATGAAAAATTTAATAGTACATTTGCACTCCTAAAATTAAAATGGCGAGGTAGCTCAGATGGTTAGAGCGCAGGATTCATAACCCTGAGGTCTCGGGTTCAACTCCCGATCTCGCTACTAAAAAAGCCCTAAAAATCAGGGCTTTTTTATTTCCCTCTATTTTTAAAATGGCACCCATCATAATTTTTAAGTATAATTTTTGCAGGATCTCAATAAATTCGAATACTGTTGATTTTATTGTATATATTCTGATGAAAAAAATTAAAAAGAGCCAACGTTTATGAAAAAAATTGGCTCTTTTTAATTACGTTATCTAAAGCCTTACATCCTATAAAATTAAATTATTTATATAAGGAAACTTATTATTAAATTACCCTTCCTTTATTGAGGGCGTTCATTAAACTGCCCTAATAATATCAAGAAGTCATTATTATCTACAATACCGTCATGGTTTATATCTTCCGCACAAGTGCAGGTTTGATTGAATTTACCTAATAATAAAAGGAAATCCTGATTGTCAGTGATACCATCTCCGTTAGAATCCGATACCAATCTTTTTACCGTTACAGTGGTTCCTGCCGATGTAGCTGTGCAATTGCCACTGTTGGTAACTGTAACCGAATAAGTTCCCGAAACAGTACTAACCGTAATTGATTGGGTAGTTGCTCCATTTGACCACAAGTAACTTGTTCCAGAAGTTGCAGTTAATGTTACAGAACGGGTACCGCCAATGATAAATGTGGTACTTCCACCGGCACTAATTGTTGGTACAAAGCTGGAGCAAAGATCAAGAGCGACATCGGTAAAAAGGAACGAGCTGAATTTTCTATGTGCATGAATAGACAATTGTTTCGCTTCAGCTAAATCTGTATAAAATATAGTACCACCACAATCATTTATCACTTCAAGTTCTGTAAGGGACAATTGTCCGTTTTGATTCACCTGCATAATACCTTCCATATTTAACGTTCCGTCCCCATCGGTCGGCACTTGAACTGGTGCATCCGCAGGATTACCTGTCCACCTGAATTGAGTGCCTCGTGTATCATCATCTGCCGGGTCGCCTGCAGAAATAATATAGGTACCATTTGATAAACGGATGATATCACGAATACCTCTTGCTCCCAGATCAAGTTCTATCGGATCACCAATAGTTGGGTCGCCGGTTTGATTACCATTATTGAACCAAGCTTCAAAGTTAAGAACAGGAGCAATCACTGCTTTTGTACGGTTGGTCATAGGAACCAAAGGCGCTCTAAAACCAACATACAAAGTGCTACTGTCAGGGCCTATTACCATACCTTCTATATCATAACCGTTAACAAGTTTAGGATTTAAACCTTCGGCTGCACTGGATGTAAAATCATATCCATGCGCATCTCCCCATGCAATTAATCTATCTCTTAAAACAGCATAACCAACTACGGAAAAAGTAGTAGCTGCACCTACACCGGTAACAGTTGTTGCAAATATGCGGTCGCGGTTAGGCGTGTTTGCAAAATCATCACCACTATTACTTTCAGAGCCTGCAATAAATATTCTGTTAGGATATTTATTACTTTTAAATGACACTTCAACATCCACTTCAGGCTTGCTAGGATCAGGCAAATTCAAGAAAGGCGTGTAATCGAATGATACCAAAGGCAAACCAGAATGATATCTTGAATACACATTTAATACATTCAACTCATCATCTCCCGACACAAAAGAACTATCATCCAAAGGGATCCCATCGGAAGCATCGGACATACCTGTGTGCCAAAATGTATTGTTAGGGGTTGGTGATGCAGCAGAAGCAGCGTAAAGAATAACGAAAGATGTGGATTTTGTTCCATTACTTACATTAAGCGTAATGCTGGAATAACCAACATTGGCAGGTGTTATTTTAAGGTTTCTTGAACCACCACTACCGGTAAGGTGAAGATTTGCTCTGGGTACAACGTTGGTATCTCTGCTGGTAACAGTTACAGTTAAGTTACTTGCCGCAACCACAGAATCACTAAAAGTAAAATTAATACCCAGCGTTCTTCCCGGATCGGTAGGGTCATCAATAACTCCACTTACACCCCAAGGACTTACCGGCGAAACAATTACACCAGCATCTAAATAATTGGTGGTATTAACTACATCTACAAGAACGGTTGGCCCCCCTGTTTGTACCAAACATGGGTTAAAAGCAACGGTTGCACGTGTACTTTTGCCAGGACTACCAATATCATTTCCGGTAGAAGCAAAAGATCCAACCGAATCCCCTATAGCAGAAAGGTTCCATAATTTTGGGTTATCCATACCTAATCCGGCAGCAGTTACCCACCCGCTTACACTTTTAGTCCTTACCCCACCCAAAGTTTGATCATCATAACTAAGGCGGTCCACCAAATTGGTATTTTCATTATAAAGATTAATTTCATCAGCACGGCCTAAGTTATTCACATTTTCCCCAACAACTTTTATTGTAGGACATAGGT
>Ga0206810_1051_pt2 | contig 12922 bp, 13 predicted proteins | sample Alteio_BWOrgCont_56_FD_152889 | JGI IMG/M metagenome (GOLD analysis project Ga0206810, IMG submission 152889) | Enriched cells from forest soil in Barre Woods Harvard Forest LTER site, Petersham, Massachusetts, United States -... | ecosystem: Environmental > Terrestrial > Soil > Temperate forest >...
CTGCTCATCGCCGCGTTCACCTGGTTCTGCCTCACACCGAACCTTGCGACGATGCGTCATCTGCAGCTTTCCTGGATGTAGAGACGGAGGTGCCAGCTTCCTGCGATCAGAAATAGGAGGCCCGCATTGCGCGCCAGGATCAATGCCATCCAGGAAAGCTGCAGATGACGCATCGTCGCAAGGTTCGGTGTGAGGCAGAACCAGGTGAACGCGGCGATGAGCAGATAGAGCAGGTTCCACGGCAAGATGTAGCCAGGAAAGCCGAAGAAGACCTTCAGCGCCGCCTTGGGCTGCGGCGGCCAGACCAGAACTTCCGCCTGCCGCAGCAGCGTCCCCGGCCGCCAATGATCCCGCCGCTCACGCTTCCTTGCGGCACGCGAGGAAGCACCCTCCATATCCGTATCCGACATTGCCGAAACTCTCCCTAAAGACGACCATACGGTCGTGCCTTTGCCGGGAAGGATGCGCCAGTGAGCGCACCACGATCCGCTCTTTCTAAGAGCATTCTACTCCCCGCGCTTTTCCTGTTGCAATCACGATCCTCCGTGGCGCCGGCGATCAGGCATGCACGCTGAGCGACAGGCCTTGCATGAAGTAACGGCGCAGCAGCAGGAACACCGCGACGGTCGGGAGGCTGGCCAAGACGGAAGCGGTGATCACGAGATTGGGTGTGGTTCCGGCATAATTTCCCTGAAAGACCATGAGCGCATTCATCACCGACCGTTGCGCCGTCTCCGTCGTCAAAACCATCGAAAAGATGAGATCGTTCCAGATCCATGTGAATTGCAAGAGAAAGAGCGCGATGAGCGGGCCGGTACTGTTTGGCAGGATGATCGAGCGGAAGATGCGGAAATGCGAGCAGCCGTCCATTCGAGCTGCCTCGTCGAGATCCCGCGGAATCTGGCCCATGTGGTTTCTAAGGACGAGGGTGGGGAAGGGCACACAGATCGCCATATAGGCCATCAGAAGGCCGAGGCGCGTATTGAGTAAACCGAAACGCGCATAGCCCTGGAACAGCGGAATGAGGTAGATCTGGAAAGGGAACACGGTGCCCGCGAAGATCACCATGAACCAGGTGGTGCGCGCAGGAAACACAATCCGGGCGAGCGCGTAGGCCGCCGAGGCCGCGGCAAGCACGGCTCCGCCCGCGCCTAGCACGCCATAGCCGAGCGAGTTCAACATGCCCTGGCCCATCTGCGTCTGCGCCCAGGCAGCTTCGATATTGCCTGGCAATGACGAGAGAGACGGCGGTAGGGAGAGCGGTGTGCCGGAAAGGTATTGGGCCGTAGACTTGCAGATTGTCGAGACCGCATAATAAAAGGGCACGAGCCACAAGACGGCGAGCGTGGCCGCTCCGGCGAGCGCAAAGCGGCGGGAGGAGCCGGCAACACTCATCGGATGCGGCTCTCCACGCGCTGCTGAAGGATCACCTGCAACAAGGTAACGATGAGGGCGATGCCACCTAGCAGCACGGCTATGGCAGCGCCATAGGCCCAGTGGCCAGAACGGAAAGACTCCCAGTATTGGTGGATGGCGAGCGTTAGGCTTGACGGATTAGGATAGTCGCGCCCCATGACCCAGACAAGATCAAAGGTCGTAAAGCCGGCGATGATAGAGATGGTCGTCACCACCAGCACCGTCGGCATCAGCATAGGCAGGACGATGTGGCGGAAGATTTGCCAGCGGGATGCGCCCTCCACTGTCGCCGCTTCAATCGGATCATGCGGCAGTGCAGCTAGGCCCAAAAGGAGAAGCACCATGACAAGACCGGTCGTTTGCCAGACATAGGCGATGATCATGGCTGGGGTTGCGGTCGAGGCTTGGTAGAGCCAAGACTCCGCGAAACGTCCGGCGCCGACCTGCTTCAGGATGGTGTTGACGACCCCATTGTCGGCATAGACGTAATACCAGATGGCGCCGATCGCCGTGGGGGCGACGAGGCGTGGCAGGAAGAAGATCGTCTTGAGGAACTCTTCCCCCTTCAGCCCGCGCAGAAGCACGGCCAAACCCAGGCCGATCAGGACCGGCAATACGAGGGAGGCGATGACCCAGACAACCGTGTTTGAGGCGGCCGCAGAGAAATCCGGATTGTTGATCGCATGCCGATAATTTGCCAAGCCGACGAACCGGTTGAAGCCTTTGAAATGGGACCATCCGGTGAAGGAGATAAGGATGTTGTAGACGACGGGGGCAAGAAGAAAGATGCTGACGAGCAGGAGTGCCGGCGCCATGAAGAGGATGGCGGAGAAGTAGTCCCGGCGGCGGACCGCGCGCTCTTCCGCTGTCAGCCGTACCGGGCGGCGGGCAGCGGCTCCGCGGTGGGGAAGCGCCGGAAGTGCAGGAATTCCGCTCACTTATTATTCGCCCAATAGTCCTTCGCGGTGTGTTCGATACTGTTCATGCATTGCTCGGCGACAGCCGGGGTAGGATTGACCATGAACTTGTTGAACTGCTCGACCGCGGGCAAAACAATGTCCGATGGGGAGGCTTCCCAGTACCGGGTGATAAGCTTCGCATGCGTCGCCGTCACCGCGTTCGTGAGGCTCGCGACCACGGGATTGGGCTTGGGCACTTTGGGATCGCCGGTGTTGAGCGACGCGTATTGCCCCCATGCCACACCTGCCTCCGGCGTCATCCACCACCGGGCGAAGCTCATGACATCGTCCTTCTTCGCTCCTGCGCGGGAGATGACAAGGGGCGACGCCTCGATAATGATCGACGGCGGTAGGCTCTTTTCCACATTCGGCATAATGAAGGCGTCAAAATCTTTGCCCGGCTGCAGGCCATCCTGCATCAGATTGGCGTAGGCCCAGTCGCCGATAAGATACATAGCGGCCTTGCCACGGGCGAAATCGAGGAATTCCTCGTTAGAGGTTGCGGGCGTAAAGAAGCCGCGTTGATATAACTCACCCCACAGAGCGAAGACCCGCTTCACGGGGGCACTCGTATAGCCAATCTTACCGGCATTCAGCTGTGCATAGGCATCCGGATCCGTGCGGATCAGTAACTCCTCGAACCAGATGAAACCGCGCCAGCCGTCTTGTATCGTGGCGTTGAAGGGGGTGATGCCGCTCGCCTTCAGCTTCGCGGAAATTGTCATCAGTTCGTCCCAACTCGTGGGCACAGTGACACCCGCCTTCGCGAAGAGGGCTTTGTTATACGCCACACCCCAATAATTGACCGTAAGCGGCACACCATAGACGTGGCCATCGACCGTGAGGAGATCGGCGACCGACTGCTCCGCTTCACCAGAGGAGATCGCTTCATGCCAGACGTCGTCGAGTGGCGCCAAGGCATTGGCCTCGACGAGCTCAGCGAGCTTGGTGCCGTTCCACCAACTAAACATGTCGGGCGGGTTTCCGGCCTGCACGCCGCTCGCGATGAAGGCCTGATACTGATCAGTGGCATAGGGTGTGGGCGTGAAAGGGTGGCCCTTGCTCGCGGCGAAGGTCGCCATTTTCTTTAGGAAATCTTGCCAGAAGTATTTGTCGTGATAGAGCTTCAGGTCCGTCGCGGCTAAGCCTTGGCGGAATTGGCCGGCAAGCGCGGCAGCGGCGAAGGCCGCCAAGACATCCCTACGTTTCATTGGGTCCCATCCAGCTTCATTGTTGAGTTTGACCGGGAGCGGACGCACGGCGCAGCGACTCTCCGCTCTTCTGATCGAAGACGTGAATACGATCGAGATCGACGGCGAAGCGGAGCACCTCGCCCGGCGCGACCGGGCGCGGGCGATACATCCGCGCCACAGCCTCACTCTCCGCGAAGGGCATGACGATGAGCGTCTCATTTCCAAGCGGCTCGGTGAGCAATACCGGCGCTTCGAAGAAACAGGGACGAACCGGTAGAGTGCCGTGTCCTTCCACAACGAGGTCCTCCGGTCGCAGACCCATGGTGACCGCCGTCCCCTCCGCGAGATGGGCGACGTGGCCGGGCAGCTGCAGCGCAGTGCCGTCGGCCAGGACCATCCTATCCTGTTCGACCCGACCGTCGAACATGCGCATCGAGGGCGCGCCAATGAATCCGGCCACAAAGCGATTGGCAGGGCGCTCAAACACTTCCAGTGGCGAGCCAATCTGCTCGAGTTTACCGTCGCGCATGACGACAATAGTATCGGCCATCGTCATCGCCTCGGTCTGGTCATGCGTGACGAAGATCACGGTGGTGCGCAAGGTCTGATGCAAGCGCTTGATCTCAATGCGCATGGCGGCACGCAGCTGCGCATCGAGGTTGGACAGTGGCTCGTCAAACAGGAAGACGCTCGGTTCGCGTACGAGAGCGCGGCCGATCGCTACTCGCTGGCGTTGGCCGCCGGAGAGCTGCGACGGGCGGCGCTCCATCAGATCCGACAAATGCAGCATCTCGGCTGCCGCCGCCACGCGCCGGACGCGATCCGCCAGCTTTGCTCCGGCTACGCGCAGGCCAAACTCGAGATTGTCGCGCACAGTCATATGCGGATAGAGGGCGTAGCTTTGAAACACCATGGCGACACCGCGCTTCGCGGGTGGCCGCGCCGTGACATCCTCGGATCCGATGTAGATGCGTCCGCCCGAGGGCATCTCGAGGCCCGCGATCATACGAAGCGTAGTCGACTTGCCGCACCCGGAGGGACCCACTAAAGCGACGAAGGCGCCATCCGGAATCGCGAGGTGCAGATCTCGGATCACCTGCGAACCGCCATACCACTTTTGCAAGCCTTCAATGGTCACGCCAGGCATGGCAGCCTCCGCGTTCTCGTCACGCGGATCATCAGGAAACTCGAAAGACAGCGACTGGATCTGAGACGGTTCAAATAGGCCCCACTTGCTCGGTTCTGCGGCCAAGCTCGATAGAGCACTATCATGGTAAGAAAGGTTGTCAACGGCATTTGCGGCCGACTACGATGACGAAAGTCCGCGGAAGCGATTTGTAACAGATCATAATTTTCAGCGCCGTCGATCGTGCCGGAGGCCGCCCCTTTGGACGATGGAAATCGGCCATTTTCTGTTGAGTCGGCATAGTCATCCCAGTCCCCCCGACTCTGTTGCATACGGCGCCCAGCCGGACGCTCACGCTCTTCAACGAAAAATCGGGGCGCCGGCGCATTGCTTATTTTATGGCGCCCAACGCGAGACCCCTGATCAAGAAGCGCTGAAGCCCGACGGCTAGCAACATGATGGGCAGCGTCGCGAGCAACCCCGCCGCGGACAGTTTTCCCCAGTCGACCGCGAGGAAGCCGACATATTGTGTCCCTAAGAAAGCGGGAAGTGTCGTGACATTCAGACTGGTCAGAGTGAGCGCGAAGAATAGGTCATTCCATGACAGGATGAAACCAAGTGCCGCGACCGTGATGAGGCCCGGGACCGCGAGCGGCAGAATGATGACCCCGAAGGCCCGCAGGCGGGATGCCCCATCAATGACCGCAGCCTCCTCCAGCTCGCGCGGCAAGGCTTGAAAGAAGCCTCGCATAACCCAGACGACAACCGCGAGGGAGAGAAGAACGTGTGCTATGACGACGCCGACATAAGTGTCCAGCAGACCGATGTGGCGATAGACCTGGATGAATGGGACAATGATGACAACGGCCGGCAGCATCTTGGTTGAGAGAATGAAATGCCCCAGCTCCTTACGGCCCGGGAAATCGCATCGGGCAAGCGCATAGGCGAAAGGGACGCCAGTCGCGAGAGCTATCGCGACGCTTCCCATGCCGATGATGAGACTGCCAAGTAGGGCACTGCGGAACCCATCCGAACTCAATACCGCGCCGTAATTCGCGAGCGTCGGTGAAAAGATGAAGCGAGGTGGGAAAGCAATCGCTTCTATGGGCGTCTTGAGCGACTGCAGAACCATCCACGCAATCGGCGACAAAAATACCAAGGTGCATAACCACAGCCACGTATACGCAACCAGCCTTGCGAAGGGGGTGGAATGCATTATTCGACCTCTTGGCCGATAAGGTCCCCGATGCGGCGGGTGGCAAGCATCGTCGCTATCAACAGGAGCACGCCGATGGCAGCTGTGGTCCGCGGCTCATAGAACTGGAAGGCCTGCATAAACGCTCTTATGACGAGCGTTTCTGTCGCGCGCCCAGGTCCGCCCTTGGTGACAACAAAAATCGTGTCGAACGCTTTGAAGGCATCCATCATGCGGAACAGCAGGGTGACAAGAAGAATGTTGCGAAGCAGGGGAATGATAACCATGCGCAATGTCTGCCATCGCGTGGCGCCATCGATCAGCGCGGCCTCGAGCGGCTCACGAGTCAGGGACTGAAAGCCTGCATGGATGATGAGGAAGCAGAAGGGCGTCCATTGCCAGGCATCTATGAGGATGACAGTGGCAAGCGCCGTATCGGCCTGGGTCACCCAACCCGGTCCATGCACGCCCACCACGCGTAACAGGGCGTTGACGACGCCGAGGGCGGGGTTGAGCATCATGCTCCAGGTCAGGCCAGAGACAACCGGCATCAAGGCCATAGGCAGAATCAGGATCGAAGAAAAGAAGCGGCGTCCGAAGCCCACAAACTCCATCGCATATGCCAGAGAAAAGCCAAACAGGAAGCTGATAGCGGTTGAAGCGCAGGTGAAGATAAGCGTGTTGGTCACTACTTGACCAAATCCGCTGGCAGCCACACTCGAAATGAAATTGCCAAGGCCGACGCCGCCTTTGTCCGAGGTAAAAGCAAGAATGATCGTGTAGATCATGGGGTAGATCAGGAGTATAAGCAGCACGACCGTTAGCGGCAGCGTAAGGATCAGGGCAAAGCGGCGCATGTCGCGTGACGCGGAGCTACGATGGCGCGCGACATGCCTCGGCCGGAAGAAATGAGCAACACCCCGCTCACGAGACTCCGGAGCGGTTGTGGTCATCTTCAGGCTAAGATCTTTTGCCACTGTGTCTCCACCGATTTCAGGCTCGAATCGGCCGCACTATCGCCAGTAATGACCTGCTGTATGGCGACACGTAGGGGGTCCATCAACTCAAAGAACTTCGCGTTCGCTGGAAGAATCACGGCGCTTGTCAAGGAGGTCTTCACAGCTTCCAAAAAGTCGGGCGCATACATCTTGCTTGCACCTGATGTGTTATAAACCGAGGCTCGGGGCGCCAAAACGCCCTTGCTTTGCAGAAGGGCCTGTACTGGCTTCGACGTTGCCCATTGAATGAAAAGCCATCCCGCGTCTTGCCGCTTCGAGGCCGCAGCCATTGAGAGCGACCAGTAGTGGGAGCTTCCGTGCCGCCCCGCCGGCCCAGTCGGAAACGGTGCTACGCCAATGTCATTCGCGACAGTTGACAGCGAGGGGTCTTTGATGCGGCTATAGATGACGGAAGAGTCAAGGAACATGGCAGCTTGTCCGGAAAGCATCGCCGTATTTATTTCGTCCCAGTCATAGCTCGTAACGCCCTGTGGGGCGTCCTTAGCAAGAGCGGCATACATTTGAAGCGCTGCGATGTCTTGCGGCGAATCGATCACCGGTTTCAACTCGGGCGTCAAGAACTCTCCGCCAAAGGATTTCACGACACCATAGAAGGGCCACCAGGCATATGTTCCTCCTCGCAGCGTTATCCCACTGATGTTCCCTGCTTTGCTGATTTTATTGGCGGCGGCGAGCAGACCGTCAAAATCGGACGGCGGCGTAATTGCCAGCTTGGCGAGCACGTCCTTGCGATAGATGAGAATCTGAGCTTCAGCTGTAATGGCAACCCTGTCCGCGTATTTGCCGCCGATCGTCGCAATTTGGCGAGCGCCCGGGAAGAAATCTTGCCAGTCGTACCAAGTCTTGTCCGTCAGCTTCGGATCGTGAATTAGCGGATCGAGCGCCGCGGTCCATTTCATCGCTTCATAGCGCGGCGCGTCATAATACTGCGACATGAAGACATCATATTCGAATACGCCAGCCGACAGATCCGCAGCGACCTTCGTCGCATACTGGTCCTCCGGCAATTCGCTCAACTGGACGTTAATGCCTGTCAAAGCCCGGAACTGATCGATCTCCGGTTCAATGGCCTCCTGCCAAGGATGCCGCGCCATGAACACATTCAACTTTGCGCCGGACTGTTGCTTCCAGTTGATCGAACCAAAATCCGAGGTCGCAGCCGAAGCCGATGACAGCTTGCTCAGTGCGCAAACTGCTGCCGTGACGGCCAGAAACTCTCGTCGTTTCAAAGTATACCTCCATAAGTCGTTTTATGTTTTGCCAATCCACTACCATGGCAGTGCTTTATGTCAAGCTTGCTGAACTTCAGGACGAAATATCTCTAGTCTCGAAGACGAGTCTTGCTGAGCGGCGCATTGTTGCCATCCAACCGTGTTGTTGAAGCGCTCAAGAGTGCGAAACGTTCCTTTTTTTCGAGAAGGACTATCAACTTGCCGGCCACAGGGAGCGCGCACCTAGAGAACGCCGAAGGTATCGAAAGCTTCTCGCGCACCCATGCCGTTCCGGATCGCAAGTGCAACGGCGTTCTCGGTTGAGGCTTTGTTTAAGGCGCCGGCGACTGCCTCTCGCTCAATGGCGCGCGGAATTACGAGAATGCCTTCTCGATCGCCAAAAAGAAGGTCGCCGGGCTGGATGCGGACGCCGTCAATCTCTATGGATGACCTGAAGTCGATTACCTTTCCTCGAGGGCCTTGATCTTGCGCGTAAAGTCCCCTGCAAAAGGTCGGGAAAATTAAGCGCTTCGATTCCGTTGGCATCGCGGACGTATCCGTTAAGGATCGCGCCCGCAGCCCGAAGGTGCTTCGCGCGTGTGGACATCAATTCTCCCCAAAGGGCGTAATTCAGCGACGAGCCAGTTGCAACGTAGATCTCGCCCGGTTTCAGATCATCAAGTGCATCTAGCATGAGGCCGAATGGCATCTTGCCAAGTGGACCTCGGGAGAGGTCGGAGACGTCATCGAAGACATCGGCCTCCAGCACCGGCATGGCGCGTCCAACGATTCTCATATTTTCGCGTAGGGGTCGTATCGCCTGTGGTAAGAATTGGCGACGATGGCCAAGCCTATCCAGCACATCGCCGACGACGGCGGTGAACAAGTGATCCCGCAGACTCGCAAATAGATCTTCATCACTAATCGGTGCGGTCATTGCTCTGCTCCGGCTGTAGGTTCGATCTATCTTAGTGATGGCACGGCCTCTCGTCGTGCTCAACAAGGTTCCGCGTTATGTAGATGTCAGAGGCAGTAAGGTAGTCACGAGGGTCTGAGCAGAAAAAAGTTTGATTGATGAGAGCGTTTTTCGAGAGTCGGCTTATTCTAGCAGACATATGCGGCCACTGCGCTGCGGCACCGACTTTCGATGCGTTCCGACGTCGTGAGCCTCGCCGATCAAACATTTGCTGAGAGCGCGCGCGTAGCCAATGGCGTATGCCATGCCAGCGTGCCAAGGCGCATTGCAGTGGACCTCCGGTGTATGATCAGGAATGAGCACGCCGTCGAATGCGTTGATCTTTAGTATTCTCATGATTCTTGCCATGTCGATGTCGCCTTCGTCGAGAAACACCTCTCGATAATTTGGGACCTTTCCCGTTACGTTACGGAAATGAATATACCCGATCCTGTTCCCACGGGAGTATTGGTCGACCACGTCATAGATATCGCCGTTGCGCATTTCCTGAAGGCTCCCAAGGCACAGCTCCACGGTGTTCGAACGGCTCGCGTTAATCTCAATGAGCCGATCGTACTTGTGCGGCTCGTTGACGAGCCTCGCGGTGCCCCGAAGTGTGTCCATAGGCGGGTCGTCTGGATGCGCAGCGAGCTTGACGCCGGCTTCCTTCGCCACAGGTAATATCGCGTTCAGGAAATACGCGACCCGGCTCCAAATCTCCTCTTCGGAGACCGGCGGTATTGAGGCGCCCGGTTTGCCTCTCCTGTAACGCATGTTCCAGACGATCCCATCCGGAATTGGCTCGTTGATGTCGATCGTGGAAGCGTCGAAGCCTACGCTCATCGCGCCTCCACGGGCGAACGGACCTCGTTCCCAACCCCAGACCCCTGCAATCGAAAAGTTGTAGCCAAAGCAGGGGACGCCGGCGCGGCCAGCTGCTCGCAGCATCTTCTTCATCTGCTCAAGCTGGGCGTCCCGCCGGGGACCAGCGAGCAGTATGTCCGACCGTTGCTTAACCGCAAAGTTCTCAATTGCGGCCAATTTTAGATCATATTCTGCCAGCCCATCGATAAGTTCCCGAAATGTGTCATAGGTCCAATAGCCGTCAACAGCCTCGCCCCCGCCATCGGAGCCTCCGCGCGACAGCGCCACCTTGTGAGTCACCTCGTCGGCAAGGTAGTTCTCCAGATGGACGACAATCTGCTCGACACCCAGCTGCTTCGCGAAGGTGAAGTTGTCCGGCGTCAGAAGATGTCGATATAGCCCGAGCCCGATTTTCATTGTCGTCCCTAGTCAGCGCCGACGGTTCGTCGTTAGGTCGTGCCGCTCAAAAAGCGTCGTCCAAAGTCCATATGCGCTGCAAGCCGTTCAACATAAACTTTAAGAGCACGGGCCTCGAGCGCCGCAAGAATGTTGATGTGTTGCTCTACGGCTGCGCACGTTCCATGCGTACCTTTTCCTATCTCCATTAGGCGTTTTATCGGTTCCGCAAGAACACGATAACTGCGTGAAAGGATTGCATTGCCCGAAATCTCGACAATCGCAAGATGGAACTCGTAGTCCCAGCGTGCCTGCTCCCGAAGGTCTCCTGTCGCTTCCATTCTCGTTATGAGAACGCGAAGACTCTTAAAATCCTCATCTGATGCCCGTTCAACGACTGTCCTGGCAATGCCAAGCTCGATGAGTTTCCGAAAACCCTGAATGTCCTCGAAGACTGTCGGGGTGATCTGAATTCCTGCGAAGGCGATGCCCAGGATGGCGTCTAGATTGGCATGCTGGATAACTGTGCCCAGCCGGGGCGCGCGTCTCACCACGCCGAAAATCTCTAAAACTTTTATGGCTTCACGGAGCGTATTCCGTCCGACCTCGAATCGTTGCGCGAGTTCGCGCTCCGGGGGCAATGCATCCCCTTCCTTTAGGATTCCCTGTTCAATCATAGACATGATGGACGAGACCATGTGATCAGTATGCCCTTGCCTCCGCACTGGGCTGATGGGAAGTACGTCATCCTTCTGTTCTGGCCGATTTTGTACTTGGCGAGCCTTCAATAGGTCTTCCCCAACCTGAGCTTATTCTTAGCCGCCGAGCCCCGCCTCACCAAGTTATCTGTCTTTTGGGGGGCGCGCGGCCGGCGACCTCATGGTCTTAAAGCGGCTAGTAGCTGACACCTTCCGTATCTCTCCGCTCCATGAGCTGGACATTTTCTTGGTTGGACCAGAGAACCAATAGTCTGGCCGACAGATGGCGTCAAGCTTAACGTCGCGCGCAGAGAGGTCGGCGGTAGAGGGATAACGCGATGGCATAACCCGAAAAATCCGGCGCAGTTCTGGGTCAAGCAACATAGAATAGAAATGGGACGTTATTCGATTCGTTCGGGCATGGTTGATCTCGGCGGCATACTGTTTGCGCGAGGAGTCTAACATAGCGATCCGTATTTACGGCCTTCTCCATCGCGCGACCAAGGCGAATCGCTCGATCCCAATTCAGTACGTGGACGTTCAGCATATCGGGATCCGCAGAACCCACGCCAGCGAGTTCCCGCGCCAAGTACATCATGACGCAGGGAAACTAATAGTCGAAGGCCCGCCCCCGAGTTATTCTGTCATATCCAGTAAGTTTGTGCGTAACACTATTGCGGTTCGTGCCTGTTGTCAGAACTGGTCCGGCACAATCGACTCGAGGCGCTGCGGTCCAAAGCCACCCGGGCTCTGTCACTTATGCCGCCCCGAGGTGCACCATGACGGCCCGCCAAGCCACTAGACCCAACGCTGTCGCCGCCGCCTTGATATACGAAAGCATCTCACTTCCTCCTGCCGCGTCGAGGCAGGATCGGGACTTCTCGGTCGCCGCGCAGTGAACTGGGACACAGTCGGGCGGATTCTTTCTGAGCTTTTTTGTGCCGCTGCCGGATCCGTGGGTGTTACCCCGTGGTGGCAAGAACGTCGATTTCATGCAACTTGCGTTGGTGCCCAGCCCAAGGGGTTGCTGTTCAATCGAGAGCTTCCTCCAAAAATGAGAGCCCCTGTTCTGGCTTATGCCGGAACAGTGTTTTCTTCTCATTCCGACTTTCAGATATGGGTTGCTCATGAGTACACATGACACGACCTGGCACGTAGTCGCAGATGGCGGTAAGGCCCGTATCCTCACCCGCCATGATGACCACTTCCACACGATCCATACCTTCAATGCGGAGGGCACCGGCGACATCGACGAAGATGCCTCCAAGGGGGAGCATCAGCTAAAGGCACCTCACGCTGATCCCAAGGCCGAGATTAAGCACGAGTTCGCGCGGGTCGTTGCGGACTATCTTAATCGCGCACCGGCGTCGGAAGTGCAGGATATTGTCCTGGCCGCCCCTGGTCACGTCCTGCACGACATCCGCGAGGCACTTAACAAGGCGACGGCAGCCAAGCTTACTCGCAGCCTGAGCAAGGACTTGACCAACATTTCCGACCACGCGATCGCCGAGCATTTCGGGAAGTGACGTGCTGAGGGTTTGAACCCATCATTCCATCTTAGGGTCTATGCCAAACCATGAGTTTCAACGGAGCAATGTCATGCGTCGACTGCTACTCGCAGTAACTGCCTTCAGCTTCCTCGTCGGAGCGCCGGCGGCTTTCGCCTCGCAATGCCGTGACGCGCAAGGGAAATTCATGAAGTGCCCAGCTAAATCGACGGTTCACTGCCGTGACAACTCTGGGAAGTTTGTGAAGTGCAGCGCCCCAGGCGCCAAGCCGGCCTGAGACTTGAACCGACTTGTGTAGATACATAGCATAATATCTCGCAGAATCGATTAGAACTGCGAAATCAGGTTTTGAGATCTGGAGGTCGAAAGCTCGAATTCAAAG